>ERZ777306.4684-NODE-4684-length-12109-cov-7.643936_pt1 | contig 12109 bp, 14 predicted proteins | sample MGYA00374966_ERZ777306 | MGnify/ENA primary metagenome ERZ777306 (study PRJEB29329, sample SAMN06343882) | mouse gut metagenome | isolation source: Mouse cecum | place: Austria: Vienna | collected 2014-11-15 ...
AAACCCTATTCTGTCATACTGTTTGATGAGGTGGAAAAGGCGCATCCTGATGTGTTCAATATCCTCCTGCAGGTGTTGGACGATGGGCGGATTACCGATTCGCAGGGGCGGACAGTAGACTTCAAAAACACCGTCATTATACTGACCTCAAACCTTGGTTCGGCGCATTTGCTGGATGGCATCGGTACAGACGGTGAAATCACAGTGGAAGCAAGGACGGCAGTCGAGGGTATGCTGCGGCAGGCGTTCCGTCCGGAATTTTTGAACCGACTGGATGAAATTGTGTTCTATAAACCGCTGACGAAAGAGAATATCACGCACATCATTGATTTGATACTGAACGACCTGAACGGCAGGCTTGCGGATAAACAGCTGAAATGTGTGCTGACAGACGCGGCGAAAGCAGAAATCATCGAAACGGGATACGACCCTGCGTTTGGTGCAAGGCCGTTGAAACGCATGATACAGCGGAACGTTGAAACCCTGCTGGCAAGGAAAATCATTGCGGACGACGTTGCGCCCGGCGCGATGCTGACTGTAGATGTGCAGGACGGGGAGTATGTTGTGCGGTAAGGAGGCAGTATGCGAAAACGGGTATACAAAAAACTGAGAGAATTTCCGGAGCTGACGGAACGGGCGGCGCAGTGGTTCCATGAAAAATGGGGCATTCCTGTGGAAGAATACCGGAAAAGCATGAAAAGTGCCGTGAAATCCCCAGGCGGCGTACCGCAGTGGTATGTGATAGAAGATGATGGCAGGATACTGGCGGGCGCGGGCGTGATTGAAAACGATTTCCATGAGCGGAAGGATTTGGCACCGAACCTCTGCGCGCTGTTTGTGGAACAAGATGTGCGCGGGCAGGGGCTTGCAAGGGAACTGTTGAGGCAAATCCGTACGGATATAGGCGGATTGGGTGTTTCTGATTTATATTTGGTGACAGACCATACGGCTTTTTATGAAAAATGTGGCTGGGAATTCCTGACAATGGTTAAGGAGGAAGATGGCGCGTTGATTAGAATGTACCACGCGGAAACTTTGAAGAAATAAAAAAGAAGCCGGCAGAAAATTTTCTGCCGGTTTCTTTTTGTCTGGCCTGCCTTCCCAATACAGGCTATTTGTCAGTCTTTGGCTTCCAATGAGGTTTCGAGCTCTACGAAAAATGCGGTAATCGTGCCATCTTTGGCTTTTTCATACAATATCGCACCGTCATCGGTGAGGGAAAACGTAGGGGAAAGCCCTTCCGCTCCGTCAGGGAAAAGGAATTCTTCCGATGCCGATTCGCTCATTTTGCTGTCTTTTGAAGAGAAGGAATAGGACAGCATGCCGTTTTTATCCGGCGTGAGAACTTTTCTGGAGCTTTCAACGACAGTCCCTTTTTTCAGGATTTCTTCCACTGTCATTTCCGGCAGGGAGGGGATTTCTTCGCCACCATCGTCCGAGTCATTCCAGAGGGAATCGATATACTGCTTTGCCCGTTCGGGGTCCGCCTTGGCGGGGTCGAGCGGGAGGTCAAACAGGATATTCAGACCATCAAAATCCTTAGCTTCGGTAATCAGTCCGGTTGCTTCGTCCATATGGAAAGCCTCTGTGGGGTAAAATGGTGTATCCGTTACGCAGAGGTAGAGTTTCCTGTCTGAAAATATCTCGATATCATCACAGTTAAACAGGCGGTAAAGGATGCCGTTTTCAATAAACTGGCTGTAAGCGCCGCCCATAGATGCAATATTGTACTGCCAGGGCGTAAGCCCCTGTATCAGAGGGGAGGCAAAATAGGAATCATCCATGTTTATGGGAGTTCCGTCCTCTTTGCCGATGGCGACAACGGCATAGGTGCTGTTTTTATCTACCGCATCTGTTTCATTTTCCAAAGCTGCGCCGCTTGTCAGCCCCAGCAGGGAAACGATATATCCTTTCTGGGTGCGTACGGCGTTGACCTTTGTTGCGTCTTCCTGATCAAAAGCGGCACTGAGCTCTGGAATAGACTGCTCCGCAACGGAGGACGCGCTCAGAAAATGCCAGGAGGCAAAAACGGAAACGGTGAGCAGCAAACAGAAGGCTGCTGCCAATACAGGGATTTTTCCAACAAATTTATGTTCCATACGATACAGCTCCTTTTCTTCCAGCCGTGTAAACAGCGTGTGATTGATTTCAGGGGAAGGGAATCTGTCCGGGGCAAACGTGCCGCGCAGCAGTTCCTCAAATTGTTCCTGCGAAAGTTTATGTTTCATAGCCATGCACCTCCAAATCATGCTTCAGTTCCTGTTTTGCACGCCATAACCTGCTTTTTACTGTTCCGACTGGAACATGAAGGATAGAGGCGATTTCGCTCAGCGAAAGCTCCGCGGTATAATACATATACAGCGGGAGGCGGAGTTTGGGTTTCAGCCGCTTTGCGCAGAGGGAGAGGAGTTCGCTTTCTTCCCGCTGGAGCAGGGCGGTTTCCGGCGGCTGTTCAGGGGAAACCGCTTCCTCCCCGTCAGAAAGGGAGGAAAAGGGGAGGATTTTCCTGCGTCCGGCCTCCTTGCGCAGGCTGTTCCGCCAAATGCCGGCGGAAATGCGTATCAGGAAAGCGCGGGGATTCTGCGATTTGTTTATTTTATGGCAAAGTTCGGCTGCTTTCAGGAATGTTTCCTGATAAAGGTCGTCCGCATCCGCAGCATTTTCCGTCAGATGACGGCAAAAACTGTATATGCTTTTTCCATGCAGCAAAACGACGTCGTGTAAATCTTCATAAGTCAAGCATGACACCTCCTTTTGTTGATTAGATGCATCTGCTTATATATTGTAATGGAAAAGGGAAAGGTTCCCAAGAAAAATGAGTATTTTGCAAAATTTTCTTTTTCGGGAGAAAAAACATGACGGCTGTTGCGGGAACGGCGGGAATATGGTAGGATAGGGCAGGAAATACGGGAGGAGGAACGCCATGCGGATATTGATGACAATTGCCTATGACGGGACTAATTTTTCGGGCTGGCAGAAACAGAAGCTGCCAGAGGTGCGCACAGTGGAGGGCGAATTGGAGAAGGCCCTGCGGAAACTGTTCCGCGACCCTGTACTGGAATGTATCGGTGCGAGCAGGACGGACGCAGGCGTCCACGCGCTGGGACAGAGGGCTGTGGTGGATGTGGAAACAACGATACCCGCGGAAAAAATACCGCTGGCTGTACGCGCGTTCCTGCCGGAGGACATTGCAGTAACAAAGGCGGAGGAGGTGCCGCCGGAGTTCCACCCGCGTTTTGACTGCGTGAAAAAAACATATGAATACCGCTTCTGGAACGCACCCGCGAAAAACCCGAAGGAGCGGCTGTATTCTGCCCATCAGGCAAAGCCGCTGGACGTGGAGCAGATGAACCGCGCGGCGTCAGCATTTATTGGGCGGCATGATTTTGCGGCGTTCTGCGCGGCCGGCAGCAGCGTTTCCTCGACAGTGCGGACGATTTTTGACTGCCATGCCGAACGGGAGGGCGATATAGTAAAAATTTTTGTGACGGGGGACGGTTTCCTTTATAATATGGTACGCATCATTGCAGGTACGCTGATGGCGGTCGGGCTGGGGAAGCTCCTGCCGGAAACACTGCCGGGCATTATCGAAGGCGGAGACAGGAGGCAGGCAGGACAGACCGCAGAGCCGCAGGGGCTGACGCTTTTGGAAATTTATTACGAAAACGCCTGATTTTCGGGAAAAACCTATTGACAGCGGGAAAAGCACATACTATAATGTAGAAGTTGTAATTTGCGTTTAAGGCTGGAAACGGCTTTAGATAAATGTTTCTCAAGGTGGGGCTCAATAAGTTATGACGGATAACCGGCATAATGGAGATCGCCTGCGGACTGCCTGTCAGACTGCGGGGAAGTCAACGAGCCAAACAAAATTTAATGACAGGAGGGCAAAAACCATGAGAACAACGTATATCGCTAAAGAAGCGGACGTAGTAAAGAAGTGGTACGTCATTGATGCGACGGACGTAACACTGGGTCGTCTGGCTTCTGAGGTAGCAAACATTTTGAGAGGTAAGAATAAACCTCAGTACGCGCCTAACGTAGATATGGGCGACTATGTAATCATCGTGAACGCGGAGAAGGTGGCTGTGACAGGTAAAAAGCTGACACAGAAAATCTACCGCCGTCATTCCGGCTGGGTAGGCGGTCTGAAGGAAGTGCGCATGGACAAGATGCTGGAAACGCACCCCGAAAGAATCATTGAACACGCCGTAAAAGGTATGCTTCCGAAGAACGCACTGGGCAGGAAGATGTTCGGCAAGCTGCACGTTTATGCCGGCGCAGAGCATCCTCACGCAGCACAGAAACCTGAAACATTGGAATTCAAATTTTGATAGGAGGAAAGCATAATGGCAGCAGCTAGATATTATGGTACAGGCAGAAGAAAATCTTCCGTAGCCAGAGTATATTTGATCCCCGGCAGCGGCAAAATTACAATCAATAAAAGAGATATTGACGAATATTTCGGTCTGGAAACACTGAAGCTCATTGTTCGCCAGCCTCTGGAACTGACAGAGACAACAGCAAAGTTTGACGTTCTGGTCAACGTGCATGGTGGCGGCTTCACAGGCCAGGCGGGCGCAATCAGACATGGTATCTCCAGAGCACTGCTTCAGGCGGATAACGATTACAGACCTTCCCTGAAGAAAGCAGGTTTCCTGACAAGAGACCCTCGCATGAAAGAAAGAAAGAAGTACGGTCTCAAGGCAGCACGTCGTGCACCTCAGTTCAGCAAGAGATAATCTGCTGTTCAAACCGTATCAAAATGGTTCAAAAACCCCGGAAAATCAAGGTTTTCCGGGGTTTTACTGTATCTAAACGGGCTGATATGGTTTGACCAAATTTGGCAAATCAAGAGCCGTTTTCACCCAATTTTTAGTGGTTAAATATAGGACAACCGGCAAAAATGGGGGTAAAAAAAGGGGTTAGTGGTTAAATTATAGGACAACCGAGAGCCGATTTTGGGGGTGTTTTTCGTCCCTCCTTTCCCTCGTTTTGGGCTGTGGCAGTTTGACATAGTTTGACCTAATTTGAATAATTGAATATGAATTTGATATAGCACTCAGTATAAAATGACTGGGTGCTTTTTTCATTTCAGGAACTCGTATTCCGGCGATAGAAAGAGCCGTCACTTCACTTTTTATTTTGGAGTGGCGGCTTTTTCTATTTCCAGAAGCAACAGCAACAATTAGAAATGAGGTGAAGTCAATGAACACGCAAATCATTGCCATTGCCAACCAGAAGGGCGGCGTTGGCAAAACCACTACCTGTGCCAATCTTGGAATCGGTTTGGCGCAGGCTGGAAAGAAAGTCCTGCTGATCGACGGAGACCCGCAAGGTAGCCTGACGATCAGCCTGGGCAATCCTCAGCCGGACAAGCTGCCCTTTACGCTGTCGGACGCTATGGGGCGTATCTTGATGGATGAGCCGCTTCGTCCCGGCGAGGGTATCCTGCACCACCCAGAGGGTGTAGACCTGATGCCTGCGGACATCCAGTTATCCGGTATGGAGGTATCCCTGGTAAATGCCATGAGCCGTGAGACTATCTTGCGGCAATATCTGGACACGCTGAAGGGGCAATACTCCCATATTCTCATCGACTGCCAGCCCTCCCTGGGGATGCTCACAGTCAATGCGCTGGCCGCTGCGAACAGGATCATAATTCCCGTTCAGGCGGAGTATCTGCCCGCCAAAGGGCTGGAACAGCTGCTCTCCACGGTAAACAAGGTAAAGCGGCAGATCAACCCCAAGCTCCAGATAGACGGTATCCTGCTGACGATGGTTGACAGCCGAACCAACTTTGCCAAAGAGATCTCCGCACTTTTGCGAGAGACCTATGGCAGCAAGATCAAAGTATTCGGCACAGAGATTCCCCATTCTGTCCGGGCAAAGGAAATCAGCGCAGAGGGAAAAAGCATTTTTGCCCATGACCCCGGCGGCAAGGTGGCAGAGGGCTACAAAAATCTGACGAAGGAGGTGTTGAAACTTGAAAAGCAGCGCGAAAAAAATAGAGCTGGCCTCGGTAGATGATCTGTTCTCCACCGAAGAAGGCCGCCAGGATGCAAAGCTGGAAAAGATTCAGGAAATTCCGTTGTCTGAACTGCATCCGTTCAAGAACCACCCATTCAAAGTCAAGGATGACGAAGCAATGATGGAGACCGCTGACAGTATCAAGCAGTATGGCGTTCTGGTTCCGGCCATTGCCCGACCGGACCCGGAGGGTGGCTATGAGCTGGTAGCCGGACACAGGCGGCACAGAGCCAGTGAGCTGGCAGAAAAGGAGACTATGCCGGTCATTGTTCGGGATTTGGATGATGATGCCGCCACGATTATTATGGTTGACAGCAACTTGCAGCGAGAAAGCCTTCTTCCAAGCGAAAGAGCATTTGCTTATAAAATGAAGCTAGATGCCATTAAGCACCAAGGAGCCAGGACGGATTTAACTTCGGCCCAAGTTGGGCCGAAGTTGACTGCGGCAGAAAAAATCGCGGAGAACAGTCCAGATAGCAAATCACAGATTAAGAGATTTATCCGTCTGACAGAGCTGATTCCTGAATTGATGGATATGGTGGATGAAAAGAAGATCGCCCTGAACCCTGCCTATGAGCTGTCCTTTCTTAAAAAAGAGGAACAGGTAGACCTGCTGGACGCGATGGACAGCGAACAGGCTACCCCTTCCCTTTCCCAAGCCCAGCGGCTCAAGAAATACAGTCAGGAGGGGCATCTGACCCTCGATATGATGCGCGTCATCATGGGTGAGGAAAAGAAAAGCGATCTGGATCGAGTGACATTTACCTCTGACACCTTGCGGAAGTATTTCCCCAAAAGCTATACGCCCCAGCGGATGCAGGAAACCATCATCAAGCTACTGGAGGCATGGCAGAAAAAGCGTCAGAGAGACCAGGAACGATGAAAGGAGCCGCCTATGAGGGATATTTCAGCCCGTGAGCTGAAAGGACACAACATTCTCGCCGTAGGGAGGTTTTGGGATAATACCCGCTGGATGATCGAGTTTTCCGTCCTGCGTCCCAGCACTGCTTACGGCAGCCCCGGAGATGAAATGCGGTTGTTTTTGACTGAGGACGGGTATCAGGCCGCCCTGCAAAGCCAGCAGCGCCGGGAGATCAAGATCAAGCGTTACGCTCGTGTGATTGAGGGACATATCCTCGATTTCAAACCGGGAAAACGCCGCCGCTCATAAACCCATACAACGAAAGGAAAGGAATGACTATGTGTACGGTAAAGGAAATTCAAGAAGCAATCCGGGAAGATTGCAAATCTCAGCATGACATGGATTCAACGGATATTGACCGCGTGATGCAAACACTTCCTTTCGCCCAGGAGGAGCCATTTACAGAGGCGCGTCCCCAAAAGCCGCTGTTTTGGTTCTATGCAAGAAAATTTGAAAAGCGTTGAACACCGCAATTCTTTGAAATGAGGATTGCGGTTTTTTGTACCCAAAATTCGGAAGGAGTGAGGTCGATGGCCGTTTTTCGCATTGAACGGACCCGTGATTATACCGTGATGAGCAATCATCATTTACGAAATGCAAACCTGTCGTTAAAAGCCAAGGGGCTGCTTTCCATGATGCTGTCGCTGCCGGAGGATTGGAATTACACCACCCGTGGCCTTGCAAAGATCTGTAAGGAGGGCGTGGATGCCATAGGTGCTGCCCTGCGTGAACTGGAAGGAGCCGGATATATCGTGCGCCATCAGAGACGCGATAAAAGTGGGCGGATCACAGATACCGAGTATGTCATCTATGAACAGCCCCAGCCAGATATGTCCCAGCCGGATACGGCTTCACCAGATACGGAAAACCCGGATATGGTAAAACCGGATATGGTAAAACCGGATACGGAAAAGCCCGCAGAATTAAATATAGAGAAATCAAATACAGAAAAATCAATTACTTATGGATCAAGTACCGATTCCATTCCCTTCCGGGAAACAGCGGCGGCAAGACCGCCGGAACGGAAAGGAAGGGATGCGATGTCTGTCACAGAGATAGAAAATTATCGGGAGTTGATTTTGGAGAATATCGAGTATGACTGCTTGAAGCAGCGTTATCCTCTCTACCTGGATGACCTGAATGAGATCGTAGAGCTGTTGGTTGAAACGGTCTGTGCCAAACGAAAGACTACCCGGATCTCTGGGGCAGACTTCCCTCACGAGATCGTGCGTTCCCGTTTTTTGAAACTGGACAGCTCCCACATCGAGTTTGTCATGGACTGTCTGCAAAAGAATACCACCCAGGTACGCAACATGAAGCAGTACCTGCTTGCAGTGCTGTTCAATGCGCCTACCACCATGAACAATCACTTCACTTCATTGGTCAACCACGATATGCACGCAGGCGGCTGGTAAAGGCCGCCTTTTATCATGCCAAAGGAGGCACGACATGAACCAGATGGAAATTTTCAAAAACCCGGAGTTTGGCAGTATCCGGGTCATCGAAGAAAACGGCAAATACCTGTTCTGCGGAACGGATGTGGCTGGCGCTTTGGGGTACAGCAATCCCCGCGATGCAATTATCCGCCATTGTAGGTATGTCGTGAAACGCGACGCACCTCACCCACAAAGCCCTGACCGCAAAATCAGTATGACTTTTATCCCCGAAGGAGATTTGTACCGCCTAATCGTTCACAGCAAATTGCCATCGGCAGAACGGTTTGAACGGTGGGTGTTCGATGAGGTCCTGCCTACCATTCGTAAGCACGGGGCCTATCTCACAAAAGAGAAGCTGTGGGAGGTAGCTACTTCCCCGGAGGCTCTGATGAAGCTCTGCTCAGACTTGTTGGCTGAGCGTGAAGCGAATATTTCTCTGCGTAAGGAAAATGCACAGCTGGAGGGCAAAGCCGCTTTCTATGACCTGTTCATCGACTTAAAACACAGCACCAATCTCAGGACTACCGCCAAAGAGTTGGATGTTCCGGAGCGCCGGTTTGTCCGGTTTCTGATAGAACGGCGGTTTGTGTACCGCACGGCATCCGGCAATGTGCTGCCTTATGCCAATGTGAAAAATGCGGGGCTGTTTTGCGTCAAAGACTACTGCAATCACGGTCATACCGGTTCTTACACGCTGGTTACGCCCCAGGGCAAGCTCTACTTTGCCCAGCTGCGGGAGATGATCTTGCTGGTCTCATAAGAACGGAAAGGAAGTGGGTTTTATGCAGGAAAGCAAAACAATCGGTCAGCTGATGGAGGAAATGCGCCAGAAAGCCGGGGCGCAGAACTACCACGGCCATGACTACATGGATCTCCAGCGATTTGCGGAGAACACACGGCACATGATTATTTTTGATGTGCTGACGCATGATTCCCCGGTGGGCTGGAAAGGAGAACGGACCCGCCTGTTTTTGTCAGATATAGGCTATGAAAAAGCTCTGGACAGTCAGGCAAAGGGGCAGATCAAGATTCTCAGCCATGCAAAGGTCAGAAATGGAGATTTGTTTTATGACCACAAAGAACAGATACGATAGGAGGAATCTGATATGAATGAGGAAAAGAAAGTACCCTTCAAGTGGGAATATGGGGAAGAAACCATATCACTGCAACTTGGGATGTATGCGAATAATCAGCGGCTTTATATCGGCATGATTACCCATACAGAAGATGGAGCGGAGCCGTTTGCAGATATGACGGTGAACCTTTCGGGGTATTCCCTGGACCCCGGAGAGGCGTTTATTTCCGGTGACATCAGCAAGGACTTGCTGCGATTCATCAAAGAGAACAAATTGGGGAAAGTGCTTCCCTACCAGGTGCAATCCGGTTATGGGAAATATTCTGCCGTTGCCTTTGATTTGGAGAAATTGAAGGCATTTGATCCCAAAGGTGTGGCGGAGTTTCGGAAAGAGTGGAATCTGCCGGATAAGAAGCCGGTAAAGAAAAAGAGCCGCGGGATGGAGCGATGAAGAAATATCTTCTCCGGCGGCTGGTGGTCCCGCCTTAGAAAGAAATGCACCACCCCTGCACATTTTGTGGAAAGGAGGCGATGAAAATGCAGGAAGAAGTGGAAAACAGGACTTTAACGCTGGTTGTCAGCGGAACAAAGTTCACCGGTCGGTTGCTTAAAGCCGCCATCAGCAAGTACCTTGCCCACTGCAAGGAAAAGAAGCTGCAAAAGCAGAGAAGCCGTGACGCTCCTGTGACACCCCACGGCAAACAGACCGTCAAGCAGCTCATTGGTCAAAATCAGGGGATCTCCAATATCGAGATCACAGACCCCTCCATCAAGGAATTTGAGAAGATCGCCCGGAAATATGGTGTGGATTATGCGGTGAAGAAAGACCGCAGCAGCTCCCCGCCCAAGTACCTGATCTTTTTCAAAGGCCGTGACGCCGATGCGCTGACCGCTGCATTTACCGAGTACACCAGCAAAAAGGTCAAGAAGGCCGAGAAAACGGAACGCCCGTCTGTGCTGGCAAAACTCAGTCAGTTCAAAGAGATGGTCAAAAATGCCGTGGTGGACCGCACCAAGCGAAAGGAGCTGGAACGATGAAAAAGCAGTTTGACATCAAAAAGCTCGTTTTGCTGAACCTGCCTTATCTTTTGATGGGGCTGTTTGCCACGAACTTCGGGGAAGCGTGGCGGCTGGCTCAGGGGGCAAATGCTTCGGAGAAATTCCTTTCCCTGTTTGCTGTCCTGCCTGGGGCGCTGCAAAGTTTCTGGCCCAGCTTGCACCCGTTGGATCTTTTGGTGGGGCTATGCTGCGGAGCTGGCCTGCGTCTGGCGGTGTACCTCAAAAGTAAAAACGCCAAGAAGTATCGGCATGGACTGGAGTATGGCTCTGCCCGTTGGGGAACCCGTGAGGATATTGCTCCCTACATCGACCCGGTATTTCAGAACAATGTGATTCTGACGAAAACCGAGAGCCTGACCATGAATAGCCGCCCCAAGGACCCCAAGACCGCCAGAAACAAAAATGTGCTGGTGATCGGCGGCTCCGGTTCCGGTAAGACCCGCTTCTGGCTCAAACCGAATCTGATGCAGATGCACAGTTCTTATGTGGTCACAGACCCCAAGGGCACCATCCTGGTGGAGTGCGGAAAAATGCTCCAAAGGGGCGCACCCAAGCTGAGGAAGGACGGAAAGCCCATGAAGGATAAGCACGGCAAGGTCATTTATGAGCCTTACCGCATCAAGGTCCTCAATACCATCAACTTCAAGAAGTCCATGCACTATAACCCCTTTGCCTACATCCACTCCGAAAAGGACATCCTGAAGCTGGTCACGACGCTGATCGCCAATACCAAAGGCGAAGGCAAAGCCGGAGACGATTTCTGGGTCAAGGCAGAAACCTTGCTGTACTGCGCGTTGATTGGGTATATCCACTATGAAGCTCCGGTGGAGGAGCAGAACTTTTCCACCCTTATCGAGATGATAAACAGTATGGAAGTTCGGGAGGATGACGAGGAATACAAAAACGCCGTTGACTTGATGTTCGATGAGCTGGAATCCCGTGATCCTCGCCACTTTGCCGTCCGGCAGTATAAGAAATATAAGCTGGCCGCCGGAAAAACAGCCAAGTCGATCCTGATTTCCTGTGGTGCGCGTCTTGCCGTGTTCGACATTGCAGAGCTGCGTGAGGTCACGGCTTATGATGAGCTGGAGCTGGACACTCTGGGAGACAGGAAAACTGCCCTGTTCCTCATCATGAGTGACACTGATGACAGCTTTAATTTCCTTATATCCATGTGTTATACCCAACTTTTCAACCTGCTCTGTGAAAAAGCCGACGATGTGTATGGCGGCAGGCTCCCGGTCCATGTGCGCTGTCTCATTGACGAGTGCGCCAACATCGGCCAGATCCCCAAGCTGGAAAAGCTGGTAGCAACCATCCGAAGCCGTGAGATCTCCGCCTGTCTGGTGTTGCAGGCGCAGAGTCAGCTCAAGGCAATCTATAAGGATAACGCAGATACCATCATCGGCAACATGGATACTTCCATCTTCCTGGGCGGTAAGGAGCCAACCACCCTCAAGGAGCTGGCTGCCGTGCTGGGCAAGGAAACCATCGACACCTACAACACCGGAGAGAGCCGTGGGCGTGAAACTTCCCACTCTCTCAACTATCAGAAATTGGGGAAAGAGCTGATGAGCCAGGATGAGC
>ERZ777306.4688-NODE-4688-length-12091-cov-3.739199_pt1 | contig 12091 bp, 23 predicted proteins | sample MGYA00374966_ERZ777306 | MGnify/ENA primary metagenome ERZ777306 (study PRJEB29329, sample SAMN06343882) | mouse gut metagenome | isolation source: Mouse cecum | place: Austria: Vienna | collected 2014-11-15 ...
AAAAATGCTCGGATGATGAGTTTGACTCAATCGAAGAGTTTCTTCAAGAAACTCTTCGATTGAGTCAAACTCATCATCCGAGCATTTTTCGGCCCTACTCACTGCGCCATCCCAGAACTTAAAATTCCGAAGGCTTTCTTCTACAGTATATTTCATAATCAGAATGAGAATGAGGCCAGCAGGTCGATGTCTGCAAGTCTTCTGGCGGCTTTCTCGCTTACCATTGACTCAGCATAACCGGGCATCCCTTTGGCCGGTTCATATTTTATGATGTCACCTTTGCGGGTTAGCGTGCCGAAAGGCTTTGTGCGGCCTTTCAACACGGTATCACGCTTGATTTTCACCGATTCGCCATCCTTGAGGCTGTCGATGATTTTATGATATTTTTGAATGAGTTCGTCTACCATGTCAATCTTGTTTTATGTTTTCGATTGCAAGCTGTAGCCCATAGACTACACCTTTGCGGAATTGAATCACTTCAAGGCGCGTGGCTCTTGACAATTCGCCTTGCCAAAACTCCAATGCGTTTTCAAGCGCTGTTAAGATTTCTTTGTCTGTCATATCTGTTGTATTTGTCAATTTACCAATGAAGTACACACTCGCAATCTACTACGTCGCAAGCGAGGCCAAACGGAGGAAACGGGTCAAAATAGAGGTCAGCGTCAACGTTGTCCGGGCAAATGACATTTAGGATTTCATTGTCATAAATCCATTCTTTTATCATTTCCACTTCACTTGGTTCAAGATTTGTTTCGTCTCCGTTTATAAGGTAGCCTAATGCCCATGTGGGTATTGGGAACAGTTCAGTTTTCATGGCTACCAGATTTCTTCACTGTCATGTAACTGGGCTATGCAGATTTCTCCGGGGTCATAGCCGTTTTCCAGAAACCAAGGGTGTTCATTGACAAACTTTTCTACCGCTTCGTCATCATCGGTAGCCATAACCCTGCCGAGGTACTGACAGTTGTCAATGGATTCTCCGTTAGGAGCTTCACAATAGCCCTCGGTTGTGTACAAGATGTATTTGTTCATACGATTTCTTCTTTGATGTTATAGGTAAATGCCCCATCCTCGTCTTGACCACTTCCACTCCAGCCATCATCGTCAAGATAGAGACAGCTTTCAAAGCGACAGTGAGGTGGATAGAATCTCACGTCTTCGAGGTGTTTCTTTGCAGCTTCCTCGGTATCGTATCGGCCACACACCCATGTTTCACCATGTTCGGTGCGAGTAACAACATATTGGATCATGTGATGTTGGGCTTTTTACCATAACAGGCAATGCACGATTCAGACGTGATTCCCCATTGGCAGTTGTTGAATGATATATTGTGTTTCTCGCAAACCACAGCTGCTAAATAGTCTTCTTCATCACCCTTATATTCAGTGTCGATTGTTCGCTGCATTTCAGGAGTGATTTCGATAAAGGCAACGTTGCCGTCTTCAAGGACGGCGTAATACCGAGTATCACTAATACAGTCACTCGATAGTGTTTTACGAATGGATTGTATGATTTTATGACAATTCGACACAGCCAGATTTTGCTCGGCAGTCATCTTTGCAACCGGAGTGACATTCCTTGTTGCCCTGCTAACATATTTGACCTGCCCAGCCACGTGAGAAATCACATTGGCGTTTGCGGAAATCGCAGACAGGTTGTTCTCCATGCTTTCCAGATTATCTTTAATCGTATTGATGATGTACTGTTCCATTGATTCTTGTTTGAATTTTATTTACGAATGGAAGGTTAAAGTATCCAAAGGTGTACACTTTTGCCACTTTAACCTTTGTTGATTCAGGCAATGTCTTTGAGGTCGTGCTCAGACATTACCTCTTTGATGAGTTCTTCGGTTTCCATGAAATAACCCCAGCAGGAGTCAACTTCCTCCCACTCATAGTCTTCTTCATCTTCACGATCATTATCATCGAAGACTTTAGTGAACGATACCTTCTTCTCCAGCACAAAGCCTTTGACATCACCCCAAGCCCACATGCCGATTTCCTCAACTTCGGCATCTATGATTTCGAGAGCTTGCTCCTGCCATGTCTTATACTTTTGAGGATTGAAGCCACAGCGTTTGTCGAAACGCTCCTTAGATATGTAAGCAATTCCTCTGATGTGATCGCCTTGGCAATATCCAGATGATCCCCATGTTTGGAGTACGAAGTCCTTGGCACATTCCTGAATGAGAGCGACATAATCGTCTTCATCCATCTGCTCCAGCAACTCCATACGATAGTCATGCGCTTTCAGCTCGTATGGTTCGACATCAAGTTCTGATTGCCAGTCAGCATCAGCGCATCTCCAAGTAGGTTTGTATTCGAGTTTCCACTGACGCTCATGCCGGTCATATCTGAAGCGGACATTTTCAACTTTGCCAGCCTTATAGTATTTGATGATGTCTTCCTGTGTCACAACTTCGGCGGCAATTCGCTGAAGGATGCTTGCAACTGACTCTTCACGAATGTCTGAAACCCATTTTTTCCAGTCACAATCGGAGTACAACTCATAACGACCGCGCTCCGGATGCTCAAAGATGTAACAAGCACCCATGTCCCGATTAGTCACTGGGCACTCAGCATCGTAGTCAGGATATATGGTGATTCGGTAATCTCCGATTTCTTTTCTTTCGATGTAATCTCTGCTCATAGTTGTATTTATTTTAAATTTGGTGTAAAGGAATCACGCAACCATCAGATGACCATATAGTTTCTGAACTCAAACTGAAACGGATGGTTATATCTTGACTGTTCGCGTTTTCTCCAGCGTCCCTGTATAGCCAAGTACCCTCATGCTTCGTGCAAAAGCATCGATGGAGATGTTTTTCAACAGGCTGGCATGATATTCTGTGAGGACAGTCTCGGCGATGATTACGTTATAGAACATGCAGTCAGTCTTTTCTTTCTTGCCCGGACAATTTTGAGGTTCATTTTTGAACGGACACTCGCTGCACAAGCGTTTTAAGCGTCCTCTCATTATTGCATGATAGTCACGCTCCGCTTGTGCAACGGTCATCCGGGGACTCATACATTCACTATTTTAGTGAACCGAAGCTCACCATTGTAGCCACGCCGACGAAGTTCGCCGAATAGGTTTTCATCAGTGAAGTCGGCAAGAGTCAGTGCCGCTTTGTTACCCTGCTGCGGCGTATAGTCGGCGGGGCGCTTTGAGGTCTGTTCCTCGGTGATCTGTTTCTTAGGCATATCGTTGATTATAAAATTTGTTTTTCACCGTTGTAGTTGGCCATCAGCCATTCAAGAAGAGCTATGCGGTTGGCATTATCCAGTTCCGCATAAAAGTCTATCAAATAGGCTGATGGGTTCCTTGATTGTGTTGCCACATTCCATTTGGAGAGCATGTGGTCGAGGTTGCATGTCCACTTGGCTTCCACAAGAAAGTCTGGAATGTACTCTGACCGATATTCTCCAGAGACGCTTGTCCAATTATGGAGTATCGTCTTATAGTTCATTGCGAAATAGAACCATTTGTTGATGGCTCTTATCACAATCTGTAAATTCTCTGTCATAGATGTTTAAGCTAATATTTTCTTAGCTATTTGTCCTTTGTTCCTGTTGATGAGAGCCACGATGCGGTCATATTGCTCCGGCTTGGAATTGAATTTTCCCCGACATTGCACTATTTCCATTTTTTCGAGATTGAACTCTATCGTAGCGACTGGCTCCCCGGCAATCATAGTATGAAGAATGAGAGATTGAGGCTTTTCGTAATACTTGTTCACGAATACGCAGTGATGAAAGTGTTTGCCTTCATCAATAAATTCCTGTATGCTGACCAATGGTTTTACCGACAATTCCTTGTCAGTAAATAATAAGTCAAAGAACTTGCGTTTGGCTTTCTGGTATTTCCGCTGGTCTTTTCTCACCTTCTTGATATTGTGGAGGTATCTTTGTTCTTCATCCAGCTCTCGTAACCGGGCCTCACGCTCACGCTCTTTTTCTCGCTTTGCCTCTACTCGACACTGCCATTCATCATGTGCCGCTTGAAGATTTTCAGGGCAAATGAATTTTGGATTGCGGGTGTCTTTATTCATCTCCCGGAGGAATCGCATCAGATCGCACCACAGATTCGCATCCTTTACATGGTAGTTGTGCCGTATTATCACTTTGATGGAGGGCCACAGTCTATCAAGTTCGTATGAGCTTTTGATAAAGTATCGGACCAACTCAAATTGGCCTACCTTCCACATTGTTTCGTATTTATTGTCCAACAATATTTGATTGAACAGATAGTGAGGGTTGCACTCATGGAGATTGCTCTTGAACCCATTGCGAATCAGTTCGGGAATCACACTCCGTCGACCAATGATTTTATATGGGCCGACAGAGTGTGCATAATGTTCATTCCGCAGTTCCAAGTCGCTACCCCAATCCCAGGAGTCACAATAACGAGCCATGAAGTTACGTCTACGACTGATTATGAGGTTTTCTCCTGAAGGAGTTATCCACCGTTGGAACGCTTCATCTATCCAGTAGTTAGCCTTATCGCCTTTCCGCAATTTTGTAGATAGCAGAAACATTCGGATTACCTGAAAGCCATCACGCTTTGTGATGATGGCAAAGTAATCAAGCACCCGAAAATTCCATCTTCGAGTAGTATCGACCTGTAATTTCACGCCACATTCAGGACAAATAACCGACTCGGCTTTTTCTCCATGCCACTGATGAGCGCAATCGAGACAGACATAATTGCCTTTGGAATCAAGCTTTGCGATATGAGGGGCGGTATGCTTGATAGCCTGTTGCCGTTGATAATCACTGAGCGGAGAAAGCTTTCCCGCACTCTTTACAACGGCTTTCTGGAGTTTGGTTCTCGGCTTCATTGGAATTATGTTTAGAAAAGCGGGATTTCAAGAGCGTCCGGGAGGTCGGGGTCAACCGGCGCCGCCTTTTTGCGGGTTCGCTTGGGTTTGGTCTGAGGTGCTTCGGTCGTTGCTTCCGGTTCAGCGGGAGACTCTTCAGTCGCGGGCTGAGTGGGCTTGACCACCTCAGTTTTTGCTTTCGGGCCTTCCACCACGATGTCATCTTCATCGTAATAGTGGATGGCCAGCCCATAGACCTCCTCGTCCGAGCAGGCCACACAGCGTGCGCCCTTGCGGTTTTTCTCGACCTCCTGACAGATGTACTTGCAACACTCTGCGATGGACTTATTCGGCTTCTGATATTTTTCGTTGAAAGCCATATCCTCGTTTGACAGATTGTCGAGGAATTGTTTGATTGCGGCTTCAAAGCCTGTGAGATTCAGTTCCATTTTAATCGTTGAAATTTATGAAGTAGAACTTGTGTGGCTTACGCATTATCGGCGGTGTCCGCTGTCTAATGCCGACCACGAAATTTTTGTTAGTGATTGCTTCTGTTCTTCGGTGAGCCTCGAACTGGGATTCATCATGTTCCCACATTGAGAGGGATACGAGCCATTTGTCACCATCAGGTTCTAACACCCTGAAGTGCGATGTATTCACTTTCTTCTTGTGAGTCCATGTAGTGACAATCGTGTCACCCGGCTGAATCTGGGAAACATCAGTGTAGGCTGTAAGCCCGTGCCGATTGATGAAATCTGTCAGTATCTCAAGCTGGAATTTGGCAACTGCATTGTTGCTATCTGCTTTGAGAGCCAATAAAATATCGCCCCAAGACGCTGCTACGATGCTTTGGATTGATGACCGTTTGAGATAAGTATTAATGGCTTTCTCATCAATCATTTTGGTGATGTAAGCCCGGTATTCAGCTATCTTCTCGGTATCATTGTGGCTTAAAGCGTCCTTAATATCAGTCCATTTGAGAGCCATAGTGCTTACTTCCCGATGCTGAGGCGGACAGCCAGTTTGTCAAGGTTCTGTTCACCGAAGTGATTTTTGAGTTCGTTGACTACCGATGGCTTCTGCACCATCAGGAGCTGCTTGATTGTTGTGGGATTGCCTCCGCGATAAAGTTCGAGGCAGTTTGTCGCTTGTGGTGTCATATTAGTCTGTCTAAATTGGTTCGTACCATGCTATTTGGGTGTTTGCCGCCTCATAGCTAACATAGTTGTCCTCCAGTTCTGTTTGGAGTTTGTCATCGCCAAACTCCTGCCATAACAGGATGGTGAGATATACGGCCACGGCGAGGTTGGTCTTTGTCATAGCCATGTCGATGAACAATTCCTCCAGAGATTCCGGGCAGAATGAGATGAAACCGCTTCGTGATACAAAGTGGTCATCGTAATATGTTTTAACCTGTTCGTTGTGGCGCCAATCCGAGATTTGCGTCAGTGCAGTCGAGAAAAACTCATCGGTGACAGAGAACGTCAGGTCAATACGGTCACACTCGAAGTTGTAATTCCTTGGGTGATACCATCCTCCAATTATGAAGGTGGTGACACCGTAATCCGTCAGAAAAGGCATAACCACGTCATTCATTACACGCTTCAGCGCACGCTCCACACATTTGAGATTTTCCTCAGTGTCAAACTTGATTTCGTAGTCGGACACACCATCTTCATTTGCATTTTCGATGACTTGATTGTATTCCAATTCTCCACCAAGCACGGTTTCATTCAGGTCTACGCACATCAGATTGCCAAGCAATCCTGTGTTGAGTTGATATTCTTTCATTTTACCAGTGATTAGGTGTGGCTTGACCAGCCATAACGAGGGTCGAGTTGGACGGATCCGTTTTCTTCATAGCCGGTCTCGGGCCATCCGTGGAAGATTATCCCGCCGTTCATCCGGCACTGGCCGTTGATATATTCACCGAATGAGAACTCATTGTATCTCTCATTGTAGTAGACCTTAACACACTGGTCAGACGATACCCGACGATGGCTATGGAATCTGCGAAGACATTCCATAAGTGAATTGTCTCCATGTGCCTGACATTCGACAAATAGTTTCTTGAGTTTACCGAATGTTGTATCATGGATATACACTGGAACTTTGGTCAGTTTGGGCAGCGGGCCATTGTCCCGTTCCCATGCTTTGACAGCGGGTGTGACATAATCCTTTATCGCCGACTTTGCCTGTTCCCGGTTGATTGACTGAAGGCCATTCTCCGTGACGAGAAACCAGTAGTCTTTGGCATAGTTGGTGGTGTCGGTGAAATAGGAATACGGATTGGAGTCTCTGAGATAGTCATATCTCATGCTCTCGGCCTCATAGAAGAAGTCTTGGTAATTGCCAAGTTCGAGGCGATGTGTGTGCATTGCACCCACAATCCAGATGCACGGGAATTTAAATTCCGGGCTTTCGATTCGTGGCTTGTCGTAGTTGAAGAAGTCAGACTGATAGTCTGTCATCACATCGGCTACCACAGCCTCCATCTGTTTGATTATTTTCTCTTTCATGCCTTTCGTGTTATTTCAACACCTTTCAGAAATGGCCGATTCCGCATCTTCTCCACATATTCAGGAGTGGCGAGGAAACGGACGGTCAACGTCTGATTCGTGTAGTCTTTTCTCGTGAAAAATTCCTTACCACCATTTCTTAGGTACTCAGCCACCTCTCTGGTGGCCGGTGCCACATAGTAGTGTATTGTGGGATATACTGTGACGCTCATGGTTGTTTCACATTGGGATTCCAGCATAGTAACATGCCCACATGAACTCTATGACCACGACCCAGAAAAGGATGCAGCCGATGAGAATACCGAGCCATTTGAGGGCTAATAAGCTGTAATCCTTGATTTTGTGTAGATTGACTTTCATTTTGAATTTGATTTGTTTGTCAGTTAATAGCTGAACTACATCCGAAGAATTTCTTAACGGGTGTTAATTTCGTGAAGGGCGAGCGTTAAATTTACCCGCCCCTATCACGAAATCAGCTATATTATGCTACCTTGACTTTCAGGCCCAAGGCATCACCGACGCTTTGGGCGACGGCAGTCTTGAACACCCAGCCCTCGCCGCCGGTGAGACGGCTGTTGAACACACCCTTGAATTGTTCTTTGAGTATCTTGCGCAGGGGCTTGGTCTCGCCACGGAGAACCCAGCAGCGGTCGTTGTATTTCTCGAAAGTGAGGCCGAGCTTCTTGATGGCGGCGGTGTCCGTGATTGCAATGAGGGTGTCATCGGTCGATTCGGTGGTTGTGTCGACAGTCTTTGTCTTAGGCGATGCGGTTTCCTGCTTTTTCATCTTTGCAGCGGCCTCCTTTGCAGCGGCTACCTTACTCTCTTTCTTCTTGGGTTGAGGGGTTGCGGCGGTGATGTCCACTACCTCGACGATTACGCCGGTATTGCCGGATTTGATTTCAGCCAAACGGGCATCGTATGCCTCCTTGACTTGACCGCAGATGCTGTTTGCAATTGCCTTGAGTTCTTCGATGTTGTCATATTTTGCGAAGACGGTAGGGAAGTTGCACTTCACTTCAATATTTTTTGCCATGATTTCGTGAGTTTATTTGTTGTTTGTGATTTGTTTGAATTGAAAATGGCCGACACCCGAAGGCACCGGCCACATTGATGAGAGAGATTGTGACGAGATTAGAAATCGTCGGGGTCCAGTTCGAGGTCGGCCTCAACAATATCAAGGCGGTCCTGAAGCTCTTGGATGCGAGCCTCATCATTGGGATTGCATTTGTCGAGAGCATCCTGAAGCATATCGCGCTCCATCTCCAGTTCGTAAGATGATTTAATCATAGTTTTGCTATCCCGCTCCTTACGGGTATTAGAGTGAAATTCAGTTTTTGATGATGCGTTTGCGTTTGGTTTCGCGATTGATGACCATAGCGAGGGCGCAGTTTGCACCATATTGCTTGGCCAGGTTGTAGACCTCAACCACAGATTTTGATGTTGAGATGAGTTGATGGTCGTACACGAAGTAATATTTGACCACTTCTTTGCCTTTGGAGTTAGTGGTCTTGCTCTCGACCACACGCTCGATTTTTGAATTATTGACACTGATTGTGTCATTGACAGCCTTAGACTTGGCCGAAGCGGTCAGGCCCCCGGCCATAAGGGCGAGGGCCAAGATAATCTTTTTCATTGAGTTTATGTTTAGATTGTTACGATTTTTGATTTGCTGAGTTGCCCCTTGAAGCCACGTCTGCGCAGCTCTTCAATCAATATCTCATATGAGATTTCACTAAGCGAGATGTCGGCCGACGATTTGGTGTATGCTTTGCGTGTGGCCTTGCACTCTTTGCATCTTGGTTCATGGCCACCACGACAACTCTCATTGACATAGAAATTGTCGATTGACAGAATACGGCCACAGGAACGGCATTTACGATATTCCGGTGCCGGTTTATTGTTGTTGTCCATAGTTTTAAAGTTTTTCCATTCTGGCTGCACTTGCCATTCTCTCGTTTGAGGTCATTTTTGGAGCATGGCGGCGGCACGGGCGCTTACCTTTGGCAGCCATAAATATCTCCATTGCGCTCATCTCACTAACAGGTTTGTCTGTGATACGGCAGTTGTAAGCGGACATAAGTTCTTCAGTCGTTCCATTGAAATGACGGTGCAAAGACATTATCTTCTTGCCGGACACAATCCAGTAAGCCTTGACTTGACCACGACAGCCAAACTGACGTTCATGGAGTTTTATCTGGTCATTCATACGACCACGAATCCCCCAGCAATTACCGACACGGCAGAGCACAACCTTAATGCGGTGTATGCTGCAATATCCGATATGTGCAATATCACTTTCGGAAAAGTTCTCGATTGAGATTGACATTTCCCGTAAGCGCATAACCCCAACGCCATAAGGGTTAAGGTCATCTTTGGGCATAGAAGCCCCTTTTGTTGTGTTGTAAACTTTCATTGATTTAGTCTTGATTAGTTGCCGGAGGTGGCTCGACCCACTCACGTTTCTATATCTCCGGCATAAGTTTAGTTTTCGGATTGAAGCTCATAGACTACTGTTTCGTAGTCCTTTGTCGCTTTAAGCGTTCCATCCAGTTCCACGCCGCGCTCCAGACAGTCAAGCACGATGGCATAGGTTTCCTGCGACACCCTGATAGCCTCATAGGTCAGGCCGGCGTCAATATCATCATAGATGAGATAATACGCGCTGTCATCGCCGCCCTTGCCGTAGCAAATGTTATCAACCACGCCACGGGATGAGAAAAACATTCCGTCAAGCGGGCCGAAATTCTGTTGCTGCTCATATTCGCGGGCCATAGAACAGGTGTTGATTTCGTCATTGGTGCTTGCGCACATTGAGAAAGCGCCAATCATAGCTGCTACGACGGCGCAAAGAATTGCTGATTTTTTCATTATTTGAGTCTGTTTAATACCGACACGCCCCAACCTTATACGGGCCGGGGCGTGTTTCGTCGCAATTTTCAGCGACTCATCAGGGTATTTTCGGGCTTAGAAATAAACCTCATCCTTGTTCACGGCCACGATTTCACGCACCTGCTTGCCGTCTTTTTCGGCGATACGGACCATGCACAGGTCATCAAGTCCTGCAAATTCCAGAGCCGACTCCACGGCGCGGTCGTTGTGCGTGGTATAGTCACGGCTCTGCTTGATGCCCTTGAGCACGATGGCGACAGTCCATTTGTCGTCGGCGATTTCCGTGAGCATGTACTGGCTCACAGGTTTGCCGTCGAGCTTTGCGGCCTCCTCACGGGTATACACGGGGTAGACTTCTTTGCCGATTTTCACCTTTGCACGGACGTTCTTGAACGTCTGCATGTTGCCGGCCTCAGTCAGCATGGCGGGGTTCCATCCTGCTTTGATGGTGCCCGGGGTGTAGCCCTTTTTGCGGCCATTCTTGCCGACAAAGCGCTCCACGCCCATCGCGCTCATCCACGCCTCCGTAGTCAGCCCCTCCGTGTTGGGCAGTTCCTTGTCATACAGGTCCGCGAAGGCACGGAGCACCTGCGTGAGCTGCGAAGTTGAGTTGATGATGGCCTTTACGCCGTTGTTCACCTGTGAGGTCGAGAGATTAGTTGTACCAAAATTTGCCATAGTTACAGTTTACGCGCTCCTTTTGCGCGGGTCTTAGGTTTTTACGTTGTGGGTATAGGGACGCATTGCAGTCCCCCGCGCCGCTTTTGTGTACGGACTTACCCTATAAAGTGTTAATTTGTGCTTGTTCACAGACGGACGTAACTTGTGCTCCTACGTCGAATCCAGACACGCCCACTAAGGGGTACGGTCAGTGCGCTTTGCTCCACATGCCTTTGCGTTACTTGCGCAACCGTTTTTGCACATTCTGGACTTTTTTGCGTCTAATGCTAACCTGACGGGTCGTTTCACCCCACATTACAGGCTACGGGATTTCTCCCCGCGAGGACGCATCACCCCCTCGCACGGCCGGCCGTCGGCACGCAGTTCTCGCTTTTAAGGCACGGGCACACTATATGCCTGTTTCACCTACTACTCAACTTTTGTGGTTTAGTTCGCTGCAATAGTTTGCGGTTTTTACTCAAAAGCATAAAGCACTTGCAATTCATGGAATTGCGGCACAGTACACCCAAAGTTGCTAACTTTGCTTTGCTCATGGAGTCAAAGATTTTCAGACTACGCACTTTTTGCAGTAGTACCACACGGCCAAAATGTCAAAGAACTCTGTGCAGTGTTTTGAACTCAGGGAGCTAATCCGTTGCTCAAATCTTACACCACGAAGTTTCACTGGTCGGTGGACGCTTCAATGCTATCCCCAAAAAATTTTCAAAATTGACCTATCCATTATATCTATTAAGGTGTAAGGACTATCAATGAAATGTAAGTGGCTGTAAATCAGTGAGATATAAATCTGCATTTTTCTGCAAAATTTTTTGTTTGAAGGGCTATTTTTGAGGTTTGAGAATAGGGGAATTAAGTCAAGGGGTCAAAAAGTGTTAAAAAATGGAGTTTTATATATATGTATAAGTTTGTTTCACTTTCAAATAATAGTGAAACAAAAACGGCGAAAATTTTCTAAATCACAGTAACACAGCAGGTTAGACTAATTGTAAAGTATTTTTACATTTATTAACATTTAATAACAGTCTATTGAGGCATTTTGGGATGTTTCACTTATATAGAAAGTGAAACAAAATAGGTGTGAAAAATTAGCTAAATAATTGAAAAACAGAAAAATGGCGGGGTGGGTGGCTTCCTTGCTCTTCATGCCGGATGTAAATTTTTCCCGATTTTCAAATCTCGT
>ERZ777306.4690-NODE-4690-length-12088-cov-3.768055_pt1 | contig 12088 bp, 9 predicted proteins | sample MGYA00374966_ERZ777306 | MGnify/ENA primary metagenome ERZ777306 (study PRJEB29329, sample SAMN06343882) | mouse gut metagenome | isolation source: Mouse cecum | place: Austria: Vienna | collected 2014-11-15 ...
TCATCCAAGGGGTACCATTCGCCGTCAATGCAAACCTGGAATTTACCATCCTCTGTGGAAACACGTTCCACCACGCCGGTAATCCTGCCTGCCGGGTCGCCGAACTCGTCCCTTTCCCGTACAGTAACCTCGTAGCCAATGAGGCCATAGAGGTAATCCCTGTCGGCTTTAGAATCGGAGCCGCTTACCTCCAAAACATCCTCCAGAGGGTACCATTCGCCGTCAATGCAAACCTGGTACTTACCGTCCTCGGTGGAAATTTTTTCAACCACGCCGGTGAGCTTGCCGGTTGCCTCGCCCTCTTCGTTGCGTTTGCGCACGGTAATTTCCTTGCCCACAAGGGACATGAGGTAATTTAGCTGTTCTGGGTCGGACTTATCGGTAGCTTTGTTGCCGTGGACTTCCATAATTTGTTCCAAGGTGAACTGTTTGCCGTTAACATAAACTTTGAACTCGTTGTTTACCAGGGAAATTTTTTCAACCTTGCCGGTTTCCTTTTGCAGTTCGCCGGAAACGGTAAATTTTGCGGCAGTGATTTCCTGCCCTACCAGGGACATTACATAGTTGGTTTTCATATAGGTTGCCATTTCATGCATTTGCTGCATGGTGGCAAACTGGGCCAACTGGGTTACATACTGGGTATCGTCCACAGGGTTCATAAAGTCCTGGTTTTGCAGCTGGGCAACCATTAAGTTCAGAAAATCGTCAACAGAAACGCCGTTGTCCTTTTTATCGGTAAAAACCGCGTTCCACACCTGGCCGGCGCCGTCAGTGCCTTCTGTTTCTTCGGTTTTGCCGTCGGTGGTGCCATCCTTGAGCATATTTTCCCATTGGTTACGGTAGCTGTTGTAGTTGGTGTTAATGCCGTTCAAGCTTGTTCCTCCTTCCTTCTGTTTTCCCTTTCAGGGTAGTTAGATGTAGGTATCCAGCCCGTCATCCTCTGCAAGGATTTGTTCAACGGTACTGCCAAACTCGCCGCCTTCCTGGGGGCGGGAAGAACCGCCACGGTGGCTGTCGCCCTGGCCGTTATAGAACTGCTGGCCCTGGAACTGGTGTTCCTGGTTGGTCATGGCAGTTTGCGCGGCATAATTGCTGGCTTGTTCGTTTGGTTGGGCAACCACGATTTGTTCTACCTCCGCATGCAGGGGCCGAAGGGCGTTTTGCAAAGCTGTAACTTCATTGGTGATCATTTTAGCTGTTTGGGCGCTGGAAGTAATAATGCTTAAAGAGATTTTTTCCTTATTCTCCGAAAGCTTTACCACGATTTCCCCAATGCCTTCCGGCTTGAGCCGTACAACAAACTCGTTTTTACCCTGGGCTACATTGTCCAGAATACCGGTTTTTAGCTGGTTTGCTATTTCGTTTACATCCGGCAGGGAAGCCGCCTGTTTTTGCGCCATAGCGTCCAAAGGCATAAAACGCTTTGCGTTTACATCCGCCTGAAGGCTTTCTACATCCAGGGGCTGCACGGTGTTATCCTTTTGCTTTTGGGCAAGCAGTTCTTTTGCTGCTCTCAGGCTGCTGTCCTGGAAGGAAAGGCCCATAAAAGGCTGCTGGGGTTCTTCTTCCTTCCATGCGTTCTGCAAAATGGTATAGAACTGGTTGGAAGTCAGGTTTTTGGCTGTGGGGGCAGCTTCCTCCCCCTGGGTACCAAGGGCGGAAAGCAGTTGTGCTGCTGTAAGGTTTGCTCCGGCTGTTTTGCCGTCCAAAACGTCCTGAATATTTTCCACAACCTGGGCCATAGCCTGGGGCTGTACTAAGGAAAGCATCATTTGCATTTGGGGGTTAGGCATCATGCACAGCATCTCCGCTGCCATTTGGGCGCCAAGTTTATTGGCCTCTTCCTGGTTATCCTGCGTTACCTGTGTAAAAAGCGCGGCAAAATCACCGTCCTGGCCCATAAGCTGCTGAAAAAGCATGGCAAAGGCGTCGCCCTGTACTGCCTGGCCGCCGTTTAAGCCCAACAAACCGCGAAGGGTTGGCTGTGCAGAAGCAGACTGTACGGAAATTATTTGTTCCATTTGTTTCACCTCCTTTCAATATGGTAATACTTATTAAAGGGTACTTTTTTAACCCGATTAGAAAAAGATAGCCTACAACAGCGGAGTTTAAAAATACCTTTTAAATTCCACTATTATATGCTGTTTGTTTTTAGCCAGCGTCTTTACGGAGAACGCCTGGACCACAATCTCCTCAATACGCAGTTCCTCTGCCTTTTCCTCCTTATGGCGGTAGGCTTCGTACTGCTTATCCTGAAGCTTATCCAGCTTAGAGACCTCCTGGTTGGCTGCTATGACTACCTTTGTTTGTTTTTCCACCTTTTGAACCGCTTTGAGCAAGGCGGCCTGCAATTCCTTCAGCTGCAGGCGTATAGTATCCAGCTGCATGCTGAAGCCCTGCAGTTCCATTACGGTGGTACCCTTTATTTGGGCAACCTGCATTTGGGCAGAAATATTCTGAAACTCCGTTTGCAGTTTTTCGATAGCTTGTTCTATTTGGGTTTGCTCATCCTTTAAGCGAAGAAGGGTACCTTGCTCCTCGTCTAAAATTCGGCTTTTATATTCGCGCATATGGCTTAATGAAAACTGAAACTTTTTCACAGGAAACCCTCCTTATCATTTTATTACACTTTTTATTTTACTATGTCAACTAATCTTTTTACTGTTTCGTCAAAGTCCACCTTATTGCCAACCCGCTGCTGCAAAAGCTGGTTTATGGCGTCCATGTGGCGGATGGCCTCGTCCAATTCCGGGTTGCTGCCGCTTTTGTAAGCGCCTATGGAAAGCAAGTCCCGGTTGTCCTGATAAACGGACATCATCTGCCGCACCTTCCCAGCAGCCTTTTGATGTTCGGGAGTAGCAATACTGCTCATAAGGCGGCTGATACTGGGCAAAATATCAATGGCTGGGTAATGGTTACGCATGGCCACCTTCCTAGACAGCACAATGTGCCCATCCACAATACCTCTAACAGTATCGGAGATCGGCTCGTTGGTGTCATCACCTTCTACAAGAACCGTATAAATCCCGGTGATGGAGCCTCGTTCAAAATTTCCCGAACGCTCCAAAAGCTTGGGCAGCGCTGTATAGATAGAAGGGGTATATCCTCTTGCTACCGGCGGCTCACCGGTGGAAAGGCCAATCTCTCTTTGCGCCATACAGTAGCGCGTCAGGGAATCCATCATCAGGAGCACGTCCCGCCCTTGGTCCCGGAAATATTCTGCAATTGCGGTGGCTGTAAGGGCACATTTGTTGCGCATCATGGCTGGCTGGTCGGAGGTTGCTACTACCAAAACGGAGCGCGCCATACCTTCCTGGCCCAGGTCACGGTCCATAAACTCTACCACTTCGCGCCCACGCTCGCCCACCAGGGCAATTACATTGACGTCTGCTTTTACATTTCGGGCAATCATACCCATTAAGGTACTTTTGCCCACGCCGCTGCCGGCGAAAATGCCCATCCTTTGGCCTTTTCCCATGGTTAAAAGCCCGTCAATGGCTTTCACTCCCAGTTCCATTACCTCAGAAATAGGCGGGCGGTCCATAGGGTTGGAATGGCCCCCGTTAATAGGATACCAAGCGCTGCGCTTAATGGGGGGCCCGCCGTCAATAGGGTTGCCCAAAGCGTCAATAGCCCGGCCCACAAGGGCGTCGCTGACGCCAACCTCCAGCTTATTGCCGGTATTTATAACAATACTGTCGGAACCAATGCCGTCTACTTCCTGGTAGGGCATAAGCTGAACGATATTTTCCTTAATTCCAACAACCTCTGCAAGCACAGTATGTTGTTCATCCACCCATATTTTACATATATCCCCTATGTTGCAGATTAGCCCGGTGGCTTCCACCATCAGGCCCATAATCTTACTGATTTTACCTTTATAGGTATAGAGGTCGCTGAGACGTATCATCCGCTGGTACGGGTACAAGTCTAAAACATAGCGGTTCTTGTTCACAGCTTTCCCTCCGTTGCGTGTTAATCTTTCCTTTCAAACTGTGCCTGTAGGTTTTCTAACTGCACAGAAACTGAAGCGTCAATAATGCCGTCCGGTGTTGTTACAATACAGCTGTCCTCTGGAATGTCCCTGATGGTCAGCTCCACCTTGTCGAGGTCCTGCCGCTGGGCAAGCTCCTTGCGCAGCTGGGCAATAAGCCCTGGCAGGCGTTCCGAAATTTGGACGTTGATCCAATCGGCATTTTTTACCGAGGAAACCGCGTCCTTTACAAGGGGAAGCATGAGTTCCTCATGGGCGCGGATAGATGTGCCCAATACCTTTTTGGTAATGTTCAAGGCAAGGGTAAGAATTCCTTCCTCGTACTGCTTTAAAAAGCTTTGCTGCTGTTCCTTCAGGTCAACCATCAATTGGTTCACTTCCGAAAGGCAGCTGTTAATTTCCTGGTTTTTTTCATCTAAAGCCTGCTGGTAGGCGGCCCTGTAGGCCTCTTCCCGTATGCGCTGGGCCTCTGCTTGGGCCCTTCCTAAAATTTCTTCCCGTTCGGTACGGGTTCTTTGAAGGATTTTTTGGGCAACATCGTTGGCGCGTTCCACAGCGCTCTCTTCCAGCATATTCTGAAACTTTGCAGCTGGTTCTTCCTGCTGCTGTTCTGCTTCCTGCCCAGGCAGCTGGTTTTCCCCTGTTTGGGGCTCCCCTGGCAGAGGTTCCTCCGGCAGGGGTACGGGCGGCGAAGGGGCGTCTGGAATTTTTACCACCCCGTCGGAGGGAACCAGCCTGCCAGGTTTAATAATCTTAGGCAAGGATCTCATCTCCCTCCCCGCGGGCAATTACAATTTCACCGGCTTCTTCCAGCTGACGAATAATACCAACAATCTTCTGCTGGGTTTCGGCCACGTCATGCATACGAACATTATGCAGGAATTTGATATCCTGGTCGATAGTTTCCCGCATTCTGGAGGACATATTTTGGAAAATAACCTGTTTGACCTCTTCGTTGGAGCCTTTGAGGGCAACGGCCAAATCCTTGGTATCCACCTCGCGGATAAACCGTTGAATGGCCATGCTGTCCAGGTTGACGATATCCTCGAACACGAACATGAGCTTGTGGATTTCTTCCGACAAAGCCGCGTCCCTTTCGTCCAAAGCATCGAAAATGTATTTTTCAGTAGCACGGTCAACCCGGTTCATAATTTCAGCAATATATGGAACACCGCCCACCTCGATTTGGTCGGAGGAAACAATGCTGGCAAATCTATTTTCCAAAGTTTTTTCTACCAAGCTGATCATTTCTGGGGAAACCCTGTCCAACCCGGCAATCCTTTGGATAACATCCAGCTGTATATTTCTAGGCAGCTCGGCAATAATTTGGGCTGCTTGGTCCGAACGGGCGTAGGATAAAACTAAAGCAATGGTTTGCGGATGCTCGTTTTGCAGCATCATTTGCAGGTTTTTGTAGTCCGCCTTCCGGATAAATTCAAAAGACCTGGTGTGCAGGGACTTGTTTAAGCGGTCCAAATAAGCGGCTGCCTGCTCTGGGCCAAAGGCTTTTTCCAAAACATCCTTTGCGTACAGTACCCCACCTTCATCAATTACCTTTTGGGTGACGCAAAGACCATAGAAATCCTCTATGGTCTCCTGCATATCCTCGGGGGTCAAGCGTTCCATTTTTGCAACTTCAAGGGAAAGCTGCTCCACTTCTTCCTGTTTAAGGTACTTGTAAACGTTGGAGGCTCTATCGGCACCCAAAGCCACAATAACTACGGCAGCACGCTGCACAGGAGAAAGCTTTGATTTTGCCATACTAATTCTCCTCCTTCAACAGCGAGCGAAGCAAAGCCGCAGTAATTTCGGGGTTTTCTTTGGCAAATTCCCGCACCTCTTCGGTGATAGCGTTTTCTTTTGTATTGGCGGAGGCCATGGCTTCATTTTGCAGCATACGTTTATGCTCTTCAATTTCCTTCTGCCGTTCAAGCTCTTGCTGGCGGTCTTCTTCCTCCTGCAGCTCTGCCTCCTCTTCCTCGCGGCGTTTCCGTTCCTTTTTGGCCACAAGGATAATAACAATAACCAGTACCAGCAGGAACAGCAAGCCACCAAAAGCAAACAAAAGAATTTGCCGCGGGCTTAAGGTTGCAGTATCGGCTGGCGCTATTACTTGCTGTGTTTCAAAGTTCAAATTAGTTACCCGGATATTGTCGCTGGTAATATTGGCCGCCTTAGAAATGAGGTCCACAAGGGTATCCTCCGTTTCTTCATCAAAATCAGGGTCGTTAACAATTACAGCTACCGACGCCTTTTTCAAAATCGGCTCGCCCTTTTCAATTTGGGTCAGCACATAGCTGACATCATAATCAACATTTTTGTAATAGTCTGTTGTAGAACCATCCCCTGTGCCGTCCTGGTTAGGGTAAGTGGGCGCATCGGTATTGTTTTCTTCCCCAACAATGCCTTCCACCGGCGTGGCGCTATTGAGGCTGTACTGTTCCTCATAATGGTTCATAACACCGCCGCCGTCCCCGTTTTCACGGGGTTCGTACTGCTTGGTTTCCGACATCATTTTGTCATAGTCCAAAGACACTGTAGCAACCGCTGTTACGCCGTCTGGGCCGTATTTCCCTGACAAAAGGCGCTTTACATTGTCTTCAATCTGTTTTGCAATTTGCCTTTCAAAATCCAAACGCTGTGTATTGTAGTACCCGGCGTCCTTCATTTCATCCACACCCAAAACTTCAATGCCTGTTGCAGCATCTACTACTACAACGTTTTCCGGGGCCAGTTTGGGAATAGAGGTAGCAGCCAAATGTTTAATTGCTGTTACCCTTTCCGGGGTTAGCTCGTAGCCGGGCCTCATGGAAACAGTAACGCCGGCGGTGCTTTGCTGCTGGTTCGATTCGTCCCATATGTAGTTGCTGGTTTCCGGAACTGTAAAGGTTACTGTTGCTTCTTCAATGCCGTCCTGGCGCAGCAGCGTTTGCTGCATCCGGTCCTGAGACTGAAAAATAAGGGCCGTGCGCTTTTCAAACTCTGTGGAGGTAAAGCCCGACGCATTGGAGAAAGTATCGTAGCTAAGGGTGGTTTTGGGGTACCCCTTCCCGTTAAGCTGGAATACCAGTTGGTCCCACTGCTCCTTGGGCACAAGGATTTGGCCCTTTGTATCTATTTGGGGCTGAACATTCATCTCCTGCAGGGTAGCGTACACCTGGGCGCTTTCCTCGTCGCTCATACCAGGGAACAGCACGCGGTAATCCCCCTTGGATACATTGAGGAGCACTGTGATTAAAATAATCAGCACCAACAGGGCGCTGCCGCCAAAGATAATAATTTTTTTTGCCTTATCAGACAGCTTTGCCCATGCCGCTTTGGCTTTTTCAATAAATTCTTTCAAATCAAATTTCATTTGTATACAACCAATTCCAGTAAATTATATATCTTAATCTTATTTTTTCCTAACGGCAGATATGCCAATGTGCTGACCTTTTAAATTTGCATTTGCATTATCTCTTTATATGCGCTTACCGCCCGGGAGGTTAACTGAACTGCCGTTTCAACGGCAGTTGCTTCCATTGCGGAGTTGATCATTAAAGAGTGCAGGTTGGAAACATCCCCCATAGCCAAATCGTAGGCATCCTGTGCGGCAGCCTCCTGGCTTTTTTGCAAAGCGTCCATTGCTTCTTCCATAATATTGGAAAAAGAGGGCTTGCCCAAGTTCCCCTCAGCGGTAGTTTGATTATCCTTTTGCCCTATTTCCTGTATGGAAGGCAGGCTGCTAATTGGCACAATAAACATTTTTTAACCCTCCAAAACGAAAAATAATGATAAAAAATACTTTTTCTTTGCAACACTATTTTTTGTGCATAAAGCAGGAAAAATGGGGCGCAAAACACTTACAGAAAAGGAAAACTTGTAAGCTCCTCCTGTAAATTTTTTGGCTACACCTGCAAAACTTATGGAAATTGTTTTGCCGCTTGCACATTAAATTTTTTATTGTGAAACAATAAAAATCTTCTATTTTCAAAGTGTCCAAAGTTGATAGGACACATAACATAAGTTAACAATGGTAGCCTTTTGCTCTATTTATTCGGCATAATTATACACAATATATTTGTTATTGTAAATAGTAAATTATTATTTTTTCACATGTTTTCTGATTTTATGTACAAAATGATGTAATATAGAAATATTAGCCCATATAATTTTGAGCAGGAGGCTTGTCCCTATTTGGGCTGTCCTGGAAAACGGCCTGTCCCTCCCGCTAACCTGCCAAAATACATCCTGCCTTCTGCTTGGCAAATGGGTTCCAGCTATTCTGCCCCCCTTTTGGCTTGGCGTTCTTCACCCAAAATAAAAGACGACAAAAACCCATAATTTAAGGGTATTCTGTCGTCTTACTCTCCCAGCTAATGCGTCTAACCGTTACACCTGCTAAAGGGCCAGCTTATCAATTAATGTTACCAAATTGGCAATCTCCGGTTTGGAAATTTGTGCGCTGGCACCAACCATTTCCCCCTTGCGCCGCATTTCCTCATTGATAAGGGAGGAAAAGAGAATAACCGGCAGCTCCCGAAGAACAGGGTCCTCTTTGATCAATTTGGTCAAATGATGCCCGTCCATTTGGGGCATTTCAATGTCGGTTACAACACAGCATACATGGTTGGTAATGGGGTCCCCGGATTCCTTTGCCTCGGTTAAGAAATTCCACGCCTCCTGGCCGTCGCTTGTTATAGTTAAGTTTTCGTAACCGGCCTGCCTTAAGGATTCAACAATCATCTTGGAAAGCAGCATGGAGTCCTCTGCCAGCAGCACTGGTTTTACGCTGCGGGTGCGGGGCCCAAGTTTTTTGATGTCGTCCAGCTGAATTCCCAGTTCCGGGCTAATTTCTGAAACAATTTTTTCAAAGTCTAAAATGGTAATCAGGTGGTCTTCAAAATCGGCAATCCCGGTGGCTACGCCTTCTTTACCGCCGTAAATAATTTTATCCGGCTTTTTAATTTCCTCCCATGACACCCGGTCTATCCCTACAACGGTGTGAACATGGAAAGCAAAGTTTGTATTGTTAAAATTGGTGACAATAAAAATGTCCCTTTCTGGATTAGTTGACTCCGGCAAGCTAAGGTAACTGGCCAGGTCAATTACCGTAATAACTACATCCCGGGATTTAAAAATCCCTTCAATATCTTTCTGGGCCTTCTGCATGGGCTTTACAGGGCACACCATCATAATTTCCCGGACCTTTGCCACATTGATGCCAAAGGTTTGGCCGGCAATGGTAAACTCCATAATTTCAAATTCGTTGGTTCCAGACTCCAGCAAAATCTCTGATTGTCTTTCCATATGTATTCAACCGCCTTCCATTTCGCTCCTGCCAAGTTAACCATAACATATTTTTGTTAACGTACGCAAGTAACTTTGTGATGCTCGGATTACCGAATATACCTAACTTTTATTATCGGCCGTTTTACCAAAAAGAAAAGCAGAAATCCTAAAAATGTTTTTTAAATACTATTACATGGCCTCATTTTTTCAGGAGTGTTCCGCTTTCCTGTTTACAGTGGGGCTAAAAGCCCTTACATTTCCCCAGTTAGGTCCAGCCTATGCATGGCACGGGTGCAGGCAATGTATAAAAGGCTGCGGTCCAGGGGGGTAGCATAGTTTTCCTTTGTAACCTGGGGCAGAATGACCTGGTCAAACTCCAAGCCCTTGGACATATGCACAGAGGTAACAATGATACCGTTGGTAAACTCGCTGCTGGCAAAATCCAAAAGGGAAATTCCGGGGCAGCCTTGGTGCAGGCGGTCATACCACTGGCGGGCCTGCTCCTGGGATTTGCAGATAATACCCAGGGTGGCATAGCCCTCCTGCCGGTACTCCTGAATCAACTGCTGCACCTGCTCCAGCTCCTCACTTTCGTCCCAGCAGCGGTAAACCTGGGGCTCCCGGCCGTGGCGTTCAATGGGAATAAGCTTTTTATTCTCCTGTATTTTTTGGGCAAAGCGGGAAATTTCAATGGTGGAACGGTAGCTTTTGCACAGCTCCACACAAAGGCAGCCCTGAAAAAAGGGACTGATTCTCTCTGCCGAGGTGGAACTGTAGGGGTTTACGCTTTGGTTGCTGTCCCCCAGGATGGTCATGCGGCAATCAAACAGCTTGGCAAACACGGCGTACTGCACGGGGGTATAGTCCTGCATTTCATCCACCAGCAGGTGCTGTATTTTGCGGTAGCCCCGGCCCAGCTCCTCGTAGTACATTTTAACATAAATAAAGGGGAACACATCGCAAAATTCCAATGTCTTTTTAGGGCCCATAACAAACAGCTCCGGCTGGCCTATATGGGTGTAAAAATTTTTATAAAGCTCCATGGCGTCAGGGAAAAGGTACATTTTGCGCACACTTTCCCGCACTAAGCGGGCTTGGAAGGGCTCCAGGGGCTGGTCGCTGGTGCGGCGGTAGTGGGAAATTAAATCGGCCCCCAGCTTATCCAGCCGCTTTTTCACCGGAATACGTTTTAAGGCGGCGTAGCTTTTGGCCAGCTGCTGTGCTGTGGCGTGGATAGGCCCTACATCCAGGTTATGGGGCACAAAAAAGTGCTCCTCGGCATACTGAAGGTATTCCTCCAACTGGGAAACAAACTCCACCGTGGCCTTGGTTTGGATGCGGCGGATCTCCTCCGGGTCATTTGTTTGCAGCAGCCGTTCCACCTGCTGGGCAAAGGTTTGGTGCTTATACTTGCGGCCAAGAAGGCTTAGGGCAATGTCCTCCCCGCTTTGCTCCAGAATGTTTTCTTCCCCCAGTTCCGGCAGGACGTTGGAAATGTAGCTGCCAAATACCTTATTGGGGGAAATAATCATAATATTATTGGAAGAAAGGGTGCGCTTGTAGCGGTACAAAAGGAACGCCACCCGGTGCAGGGCTATGGAGGTTTTGCCGGAGCCGGCTGCCCCCTGGATAACCAAGACCTTGGCGCTTTCGTTGCGGATAATGGCGTTTTGCTCCCGCTGGATAGTGGCGACAATATTTTTCATCTTTTCGTCGGAGCTTTGGCTCAGCTCCCGCTGGAGAATGTCGTCGTCAATATTCAGGTCGCTTTCTATCATATACTCTAAAACGCTGTTTTTGATTTGGTACTGGCGCTTCAGGGTAACTTCCCCTTCAATGGCGCCCATGGGGGCGGTGTAGAAGGCCGGGCCGGATTCAAAGTCATAAAACATACTGGAGATAGGGGCCCGCCAATCGTAAATCAGGTTATTGGTATAGCCGCCGTCGGAAAAGCCGTGGATGCCAATGTACACCGGCAGGGAGGCGGAGGCTCCGGCCTCGGCAAAATCAATGCGGCCAAAGTAGGGGGAAAGGATGAGCTTTGCCAGGCGCTGGCGCTCTATAATGGCCCGTTCCCCCTGCTCAATTTCCTCCTGGGTGGAAACACGGTTGGCGGCCATTTCCGCCTTGTCAAACTGGGCGGCATTTTCCCAAATATACTTTTTGCTTTCCATAATATTGCCCAGATAATTGGTGACGATTTCATCCGCTACTGTATGGGCGGCCTGCAGCTTTTGCAGAATTTCCTGCAAATATGCTTTTTCGTCCGCTTCCTGTGGGTTAAACATTCCTTTTCCTCCTATCTGCTGTTCCTGCTCCTGTTTTTACCGCCTTGCCCCACAAGCCGCCGGGCAAAGCCTGGAATGGTATTATAGCGCGGTTTTGGGAAAATTACCAGCCCCCGCCAAAATTCTGCTTATAGGGCGCCGTTGGCCCACAAAAAATTGGCAGGGGCTGTAAACTTACAAACAAGGAGGAAAGGGGGCTGTTGGCCCCCCTATTTTCCAAAATAGCTGCGTACTAAAATTTCTTTGTTTTGCATCATCATGCGGCCTTTGGCAAAAACAGTGTCAATATCCAGGTTTTCATCCAAAAGCACCAAATCTGCGTCGCTTTGGGCGGCAATACAGCCCTTTTGCGGGTAAATCTCCAGTGCCTTTGCCACGTTGGAGGTAATAAGGCTGATGGCGTCGGTAAGGCTTACCCCCTCTTCTGTAATTAAGGCTTTTATGCAGCCATACAGGGTTTTCATGCTGCCAACGCCCATACCAATCATGTTTTCCCGCTTTTCGTCCCAAATGGACATACTGCCGTTGGAGTCGG
>ERZ777306.4693-NODE-4693-length-12084-cov-4.435531_pt1 | contig 12084 bp, 10 predicted proteins | sample MGYA00374966_ERZ777306 | MGnify/ENA primary metagenome ERZ777306 (study PRJEB29329, sample SAMN06343882) | mouse gut metagenome | isolation source: Mouse cecum | place: Austria: Vienna | collected 2014-11-15 ...
GGCTTCCACATTTTTTACAAATTCAACGGAAAGCTCATCCCACGAATCCTCGTCCCCTCTGGGATATGCGATACGCTCCATATCACAGCACACACTGAGATACCCCAGCGCCGTTTCCACGCATCGGGTTCGAAAATCCCGCAGGAAAGAATACTCCGGCCCGTTGATGACCGCGCGCTGCTCCGTGATATGCTCTGTAAGGTATCCCAGGAGGCTGATGTCTTTCTCATCATAGTCCCGAACCACAGTCCTCACGGAGGAAAGGATATCCTCCTGAAGAGCCTCCAGAGTTTCCTTCTCTCCCATATCCCCCGCGTAAAAGGATGCAAACCGGAATCTCTCCGCCGCTTCCTTCAGGAATTTCTGATCCTCTGCAAGCTTCTCCTTCACAGGCGTATTCGACACGTTCAGCCCCGAGAGACCAATCTCCGCAGATTTTTCATGAAAGATCTTCATATAATACGTAAGCTGCTTTGGATCCGGAAGCCTGTCATCCGAATAGTCATACTGAGGAGACATCAGACAGGTCAGTCCCATGGAATAATCCTGTACTGCCGCAGTGACTGCAGGCCATATATTTTCCTGGCACAATAGCTTAACAGAGCGTCCGTAAAGCTTCTCCATCTCTTCCCGATTTTCATCGGCCACACCGGGGAACCCGGCCAATACAATATTCTGCGCGTTTACGACCGGATAGATCTCATAGGGATACATCTCCGCAGACATGGCGGAAAGCAGCCCTAAGCCTTCAATCCCCTCCATATATCCGCCGTTTACGGCAAATACATATGCCGACCCGAAGCTCTTCCGCCAGATCACAACCGGATAGTCCTCTGTCTCTACCTTTTCGTCCTCCGGAATCCCCTTCATATAGACCTTTGTCCCGGAGGTCAGACTGAACCAGGGGAATGTAAGCTCCATATCCTGATATTTCCGGTCCTTCTTTTTCTCGGCCTTATAAACCATCTCGCCGCCGAGAAGGAACCCATCGTACAGGTGGATCCCCTCCACCGTCGTCTCCGTCCGCTCTACCTTCCGGATGCCCAGGAGTTCCTGAAGCTGCCTGTTCCTTCGGATCACGGATACCTCCGGAAGGGTCGCAAAAATCAGATGGGTTCCCTCTCTGACCTGCTCCATCAGAAATTCCGTTTCACTCTTCCGGTTCCAGTCTACCGCGCCGGAATCAATCACCAGCATCTCCGGACGTGCCGTATCCTTCTCCGCCTTATGATACGATTTGAGGGAAGCATACCCGGCAATATTCCGCTTGGTATAGATTGCCCATTCCTTCACGACCTCCTGCAGGATCCCGTTCTTACCGCCGATGCAGACAGCTTTTCCGCGGGAAACAGGGACTTCCTCATTCTCCTCTCCGCCTTCCGTCTTCTCCAGTACGGATTTTCTGTCTCCTCGCAGGCTCTCGGGTACATAGATATTGACCTTGGAGGGATAATCCTCCGCCGTCCCGGTGGCAAAGCCGTTGACACCATAATCATTGAATCTGTCCCTCAAATCATTGATAAACATACACAGAAAGAATACAACAGACATTAATAATGTAATTATGAAAAAATTCCGGCGTGATATCATATTCCCCTCTCCTAATCTTTCTTTGTCTTGTCATATCCGTTATATCCGTAATCTATCGCAAAATTATACAGGCTGTACCCATTCTGTTTCACACGGTAGCACACAAAATTGTCCGACTCATAATAGACCTCCATCTCGTTTGGGTAGAGCTCCTGAAATGCCTGCGCCCAATAATACATATGTGACATCGTAACCCAGCGGTCATCTCCGATATAGGGCAGGATTCCCGGCCGTTCCGAGATCGCCATTCTCGCCCCTTCCCGGGATACGGTCCGTTCCGGTTTTTCTGTATTGATATAATCCCGGTACAGAAGCGGGAGCTTTTCCACAAAAAAGTAAACCGTAGCGGTCGGGATCGTGATGGTAGTGTCTTTATCAAACGAGCGCATATCCCGTATAAATTTGATCATCTCGTAGTGATACCCCAGCTTGTAGTCCCCCAGCATCTGACGTTCATCATTGGCAGAGCAGATTGTCCATGCTTCGTCTTTATTTTCCCGTATAATATTATTGAGGCAGATCATGGCCTCATTCGTCTCATAGGGACTTACGCATACCGGCGCCCGCATCCCTGTTTTCGCCGTCAGAACGCAGGCTGCTGTCAAAGCCGCAAAAGAGCAGAAATTCAGCACCTTTGCTTTTCGGAACAAAATAAACAAAACGGCATCCACACAAAGACTCCATACAACCGGGATCCCATATCCCAGATAAACCGAATAACGGGAAACCTCCAGAATCTGGATCAGTCCCAGCTGTGCCGAAGCCTGCAGAACAGCCATGGCTCCCATATAGATGCTGATGGATATGATCACAGCCCCATAGTTCACCTTCCGGAACAGGATCCAGAATGCTCCCAGCAGAAAAAGGATGCCGATGCTTCCCACGATCACCTCTGCCGTCTTCATGTCATAGGCCACAAAATAATCCATCCTGTCCACAATATGTTCCAGTGCCGAAAGCCCCTCATTCCCGCCGCTTCCGCCGGAGGCCTGCGTACTTCCCGATGCGGAAGACTGCATCTGTGCCATTCCCCAGTTCAGGGAGGCCTGCAGAGGGGTACCGGTGGCAAATGCCGCCGCCATGGGCAAGACGGCAAGCAGGATCCCGGCAATCCCTGCCGCCACGATCCGCTTAAAGTACTTCCAGCGAAATACGCGGAAACAGAATCCCGCACCGATTGCGGCGCAGAACAGGCCCGCGATCATCGTATCGTAGAAATGAACGGTCAATGTCAGCGAAACACTGACTGCAAATAACGCCAGATAGAATCCGGGGATGGTAAGCGCCCGTTCCTTCTTTTTTTCCTTCCCTGTTTCTCTGCCATCCGTCTCCCGCTCAGCTCCCCCCCCTGTCTCCATCACGAAGGCATCTTCCGCGTCAGACCCGCCTCTTCCCGCAAATCTGGATGCAAAATTCGTCTCCTGCAAGAAAGCCATCGCAAAATAAGCGGCCGGCAGGATAAAGGCCATGCCCATCTCTTGGGGCAGAGTCGCATGATATCGGATATAGGTATAGTAGTAAAATTTGTTCGAGACAATGTAGATGATAATCCCGATGTACGGAGCATATCTGGATTTACACACACTCCGGAGGAATGCCAGCAGGACCAGGTGCGTCATCACCGTCTGTATCACATAAAAGAGCCTCAGCAGGACCTGCGTATGGATTCCAAACAATCCATGCAGATGATACAAAAGGCAGTGCATACCAAACGGATACACACCATCCGCAAAGATATTGTTATGTCCCATCTCATTGATCCAGTAATTATGCAGCACAATATCAGAGGCACAGTAGCCGTACACATTGACCGCATTCGTTCCATACATATAGAGCAAAAGCACGATCAGGCCAACAACCAGAAAAATCTCCGCCCCGAACGTTTTTATAAATTCTCCGCGCTTTTTTCTTGCGGCAGCGGCGAACCGCATCACCCCTCTTCTGATATGAAGAAGCAGTGTTTTTCTGCCGATCTCCCCGCCTAAGATCAGCAGAAGCCGGTTCAGCCTTTTTTCCAGAATGCTCAGAAAAGATCCTCTGTATTTTATATAAGCTTCTGCGAGAAACGGAGCCAATGTTCCAAAGAACAGGGTCAGCCAGCAGGATATGTGAAGCAGCTGCAGCAGATAGACCAGATTGATAATATAAAAATTCCCGGTGAGGAAATAGATCATAAATCTCACGGACACACTGCCGAAGCCGGCAAGCCGTCTGCGCAGAAATAGCCAGGGCAGCATCAGAACCACAAGAACGTATGCTGCCGATATCCCTGCGAGCTGCAATATGGAAAGAATAGACATTGACATCGTTATTGCCTCCTTGTACTGAAGATCCGGATCAATTCCAATGTTTCGCGGTCAATGATCACATCTGACTTTTTCAGGGCATCCAGCGTTTTGAAGAACGCTTCCCTGTCCTGATCCGCAAAATAAAGCTTCAGCTTACAGGTATATGTAGAAAGCTCCTCCGGATATTGTTCTTCCATACGCCGGCACCATTTTGCAGTGTTTTCATAATCCTTCATCTCCAGGATCCTCAGGCAGACTGCCTCATATCTCTCGAGTGTGATTCTGGAAGCATCCTTCTCATAGAGCAGTTCGGCCATCTCTGCCATCTCATACACATATTTCCGCTGTTCATGATCAGAAAAAATGTGCTGCTTTAAAATGTGGTCCATATAGTCCACCAGAAGCTCCTCGCACTCCGTATCCGGATGCTCCCTTTCCCGGATCTCCAGAAGCTGCTTCTGTACAAACATCCGGAATTTGTTCAGTTCATCCGACAGCACCGCAGCCGCATAGTGAGAAGTCTCCGAGTCCTCACTGTCCAGTGCCAGTGTGATAGATGCAAGAGAGCTCCTGATATCTTCCCGCATCACATTGACAAACACCGACCGCAGATCCTTTTTCTCATTCACCAGAAGAGCCTCTTCCAGAGGAATGATATTGCGCTCTACTTCCTCATCCGCTTTCTGGTTTGTTTTGACACGGTCTTTGCTGAAAACTACATCTGCCAGGTTCGCTTCCCTCCAAAACACGAACAGATAAAACAGATGCCCCATCAGAAAAAACAGCGGAACGATGACCGGGCACAAAATCATTTCAATGAAACGGATCACATAGGTCCGCCTGTTGTCATATAAGATCTCCGTGCCGTTTTCATCCGCCAGCGATGCCCGGGCCGGCACTACAATCACTACCCCTGCGATCAGGTAGACCACTGACACGATAAAATTGACAGCCAGGACGATCAGGAAGATGTATTCATCTCTTGCCATGGTCATAGTACTGCCTCCTCGTCAATCCGGCACGTATAACCTAATTCATGGAAACGTTCTATAATGCCGCCAACAGTTTCTTTGTTGGTATTCGGCAGCAGCGCATACAGTTTTCCGCCTTTGAAGAGCCCCAGATAGTCTGTCTGCCGCATCGTGCCGCCCAGCCTGTCTGCCGCCTGCGCATAGTTCCACCCGTTGGTGAAGATCTCCAGCAGGATATACTCCGTCAGCCCCTTATCTTTTGCGTCAAAGAACGCTTTCGCCAGATGGGTAAATGCTTCCTCCTCCAGCACGCTGGTCCCTTCCACGTAACGCTCATTCCGAAGCACATCCAGATAACGGTTGGCACGGACGACCGCATTCTGGATCAGATAGCCTACGATCGTCAGGCGGTTTGCCTCGCCCAGCGTCATACGTTCCCATGGAACGCCCCAGAGCATAATGATGAGCTGCATGTCATCCTCTGAGTATACCGCACTTGCCATCATCGGCATCTTCTCAACCATATTCCGATTGATATAGACCCTGTGTTCTTTCAGCTCGTTATACAGTTCTTCCATCCCCGTATACTTGATGGAATTTCCCAATCTGCGCGCCTCCGGGGAGGTTGCGGAAAAGAGCCTTGCGTAATCCCGGTTGGCAACGTTATATACTGCCACATCCCTGCAGTCCATCAGCCTGGACAGCACCTGAGCCGCATAGAAAAGCACCTCTTCCGGTCCATACTGTTCCAGTGAGGACGAAACCTCATAGATCTTCCCCAGACTTTCCCGGTGATTCACTACCTGGGATTCAAAATTATGCTTCAGTTTTACGTTGCTGTCATTGATATCTTCGATGTCCCGCAGCTGTCCGTTCAGGTACTGAACTCTGCACCGCCCCTCATCCCGGATAAAACTCAGCTGATCCTTCTGATATCCCACTGTCAGGCCCACAATAAACAGCTGCGCCATCCAGACATATGTATTGTAATCCAGCAGCACTTCAAATAAGGAGCTGTCCGCCATCTCCCGGCTGCAGTATCCGATCACCGCAAGTACCGCCGAAAATACCGCCTGCTGCTGTCCGTGTACAATGGCAAACAGAAGCACATACAGCAGGTAAATATCCAGCTTTGCCAGGAACTCGCTGTCCGCCGCCCTGCCGTCCAGAAAATATGCAAGCGCAAAAACCGCCAATGCCTCCGCAAAAGGCAATAATGCCTTGAAGATCCTCCGGATATGGTTCCAGATCTTCATGCCTACACCGGCACCTTCATCCTCATCCAAAATAAAGGAATTGCTGTGGCGTATCATAAAATGAACCACAGATTTTATTCCATTGTCGTAATCATGGAACAGTTCATATTCGAACTCCTCCTTATATCTGCCGCAATCCAGCACCAGACGACTGTTTGCGCCTACAGCGCTGTCAGCAACCGATACACCTTCCCCCATCTCATCTCTGATCTTCTCGGCAAACTGTTTTTCATTGATCGTCTCTGCGGACGAAATGTTATACATAGAATGCTTCGGCTTCTCTTCGCACAGCACTCTGTAAGCCAGCTCCAGAGCATCATTCATATAGATCATGGAAAATGCCCTTCTTTCATTTGCCGAAATCTTTCCTGTTTTCAATGCCTCCAGACACATCCGAAAACAGTCATTGTCCTCCGTCTTTCCTTTTTCCGGCACCCAGTACATATGGTCAAACCGGAGGATCATCGTATCCGTTCCCTGTGTCCTGCGGAAATTCTCACAGGCTTCCTCCCCCTGAACCAGGGCCATTGCTTTAAATCCCTTGGGAGACACCGGCTCGTCCTCGGAAACATTGTCGATATATACATTGCTGAATACTTCATGGGACGAGAAATATACAAACTTTCCCCCCTTGACCACACTATACGCAGACAAGAGATTTACGATTCCCGCCACATAACGGACCGACTCCTGTCTGGCGTCTTCCTTCCAGTCAAAATTCGTGTCAAATGCCCCCATAAAGACAACGACATCCGGCCTGGTACTCTCAAAAATATTCTTGATGCTCCCGCTGTCATACGGAAAATCATATTTTTCAAATACCTTCTTATAAGAGGAACGATTGTTTTTCTGCCCTGTCAGCAGGTATACACGATGACCGTTCTTGGCCAGTTTGCTGATCATCGCGTCCATCAGCGCACTGCCGCCGCCTATCAATAATACAACCATGCTGTTCACCATTTTCTTTATATTTTTTTGCATCCGTTCTGGCCAGCAGCTGCTCTGCCGCAGACGAGTCCGCTGCCGTTCGGAATAAATGCGCATATTCTTTTCTTTGTCCGGACACTCTGAGCGAACAAAAAAGGCATCCTTCCTAAATTTAGAAAAAGTATGCCCTCATTGCAAAAATCACCCAAAATCTATTACACATTGTAAAACTCAGGCATCTTTATACTCAGAATGATGTTCCGCGCCTCTTTGGAGTATCTCCGCGCAGTTGTCGGGCGGAGATATCCCGGCTGCCTGATATACATTTTTTAAAATCTCCTCCGCCTTGTCCAGGCTGAGCCTTGGTTCTGATTCTATAAATTCATATGCCTTCTTCTCATTCCATTGACTGTTCCGCATGGCTCTGCCGACCTCCCTGGAAAGTATCATTCCGAGCTGCAGTTCTGACCGGGTAAGAACTGTCGCAGAGCGGCCTGCTCTGCGACAAGCCCGCCCTGTCACTGTATGACCGGATGCCGTTCAGCAAGTGCACGACACCGTATAAGTACTAACAGACTCTACTATAATTATCGTTCAATACCGAGTAAATGTTAACACAATTTTCATATATTTTCAACAATATTCCTTACTTCATGGCTCCAATGGCGTGTGGAAAGCGAGCATTTCCGTGAAACGCCGCTCAGCAATTCGATATATCAAACAATATTCGTTATAAAGTACATTTTCCGCAGTCTGATGCGCCGTCACTTCCAATTTCCCACGCAAAAAACTTTCATATCCACAAAAGCCGGATTCTAAAAGTATCCATTAGCACATCCAAACGAAAACAGATCCGCAATACAAACTTACGGATCTGTTTTCTCAACAGTCAAATTCAGGAGTCACTGTACAAAGATTCCCTGTCATAACCTGCTTTTACGTCATTCATCACAGAGCAGGCCGCTCTGCGATTAGTACTCTATATTAATATTGCATTTTAATTTTTCAGCAAGCACGCTCTGGTTCGATTTGGAATGAAAATTTTTCAATATATGGATACACTTATCACAGCACTTACTAACATTTTGGGCATTCTAATTTACCCTTTTCCGCAAGAAAATCTTCTATAGCCGGATGTACATCGAACAAATGCTCACCATTGTATTCTAATACAAGACCTCTCAATAATAATGACATAACAATTTCGTCTGTCGTCAGGGGTTTGGGTTCATTATATATGGAAACCAATTTAGCAACATCATCTTCGTTGCTTATCAAACGTTCATATTCGCTCTTTAACCTTAGATACGAAATTTTTGCAAATTCCAGATTAATGATATCATAATTACATAATAGAGCTTCATAAGCGGAATCACGAATCATTTGGAATAAATCTCTGATCGCGCCGCCGGATTTTATGATCATAAACTTCAAAGCATCCTCTGTAAACAAGCGTTCATCCGATCTCTTATATACAATTTCTTTTAATTTACTTATTCCCTCTTCCAGCTCATTTTTATTTTGATCTTTCACTTTAATAATGCTTAACATCTGACACATATCCACATCTTCTTTAATCGCATTATACTGCAGATTATATGCCATAAAAACAGGAAAAGTTAAGATCATTCTTGCCTTTATAGAAAATATAGGTCTCCTGTATTTTACAAAGATTTCTTGTGCAGCATCTAAGGATAACTTGTCCATATCTTCAATGATAAATATAATGCCGTTATTATCCAATTTATTATTTATCTTTTTTATAATTTGATTGATTAACTGTATGAGATATCCAATCTTAGGTTCAATTTTGGTTCTGATCGTTTTTTTAGTCTCAGCTCCGGTTTTAAAAATACCACTGCCTTCAATAGATAATTTTTTAGGAAAGTTAATTTAGATTTAAATCCTCCACCTGCTTCTCCAGATAAATGATAAACCTTTTCGATAATTTGCTCATCTTTCCAATATTTGTATAGCTCATCTATATCATCCTCAATACATGACAATTCATTTTTTCCATCTATATATTTAACAAGCTGGGACATAATGGCAAATATAAAATCTATGTATGTCAATTATCAACATCCACTTCATCTTCTATAAAAAAGTTGATAACATCAAATTGGTCATCAATTTCTTTAACAAAAATAATTCTGTAGATTTTCCTGACCCTCTGTGCCCCATAAACAAAATTTTCATATCCTTATTGAGTGAAAATTTCAAACCATAGGACATTCGTTGAACAGCATTTGTCCCCCGGGCATCATATGTATTTACGTAAAATTTTTCAAATGAATCAATTTCCATCAGGGGATATGGTTCAAATACTTTTATCAAATCTTCAACTTTTTTTGCCTTCTCTATCATTTGTAGGTCACCTTTCTTATAAAAACGTATCACACTATCCACCTTTTATATCTTATCATCAAAAACAAAAATAGACAATAAAATATATGCTGATTTATTAAATAATATGATAAATATGTTACAGTTCTTCTGTCATTTCCAATATCTTGTAGCAAACCCTCGATATCAGCATTACAATCCCATAGTATTGCTTTCTAAAGAAGAACAGAAGTATCCGCCTTGGTATCCCCCCCGTCTTTTTGTTGCATCTTAATGCCCGTTTGTATATCTCGTACCTGTGCATCATCCTGCATTGCTTGTAGTTCTCGTATCTTTTTCTGGGGCTGCTGGGATGGAATATACCGCGTATCAGCACATCTGCCATGCAGGAAAGCACACTATTGTAATATGCCTCCTCCATTTCTGAAATACTACCTTGTTTTTCCATGATATCTTTTAATCGTTTCTGATATCTAAGGTCATTATACAAAAATTCCGAATAAAAACCGCGTGTTGCAGAATCCGGTCGCGCTTCAACAAGATAGACTTTTTTCCTTATATATGTGCATGACTCTACATGCAACAGATATTCCAGATTAAATATCCTGTCTTCCCCCAGTGAAAGTCCCAAATCAAAACGAATATGATACTGGTCCAAAACAGACTTTTTATACACTTTGGCCCAGGGAGAGAACAGGTTCATGTTCCTGCCTCTTGTCAGCCGCCCTCCATTTAGAAATGCCTCGATTATCTGATGGCTGTCCCATGTATAATATTCAAATTCTCTTTCATATTCATTGCTTCTGATATCCACTGTTTTTTTCAGATGATTTTTCAACCGCTGATGATCAAAAATCAGCATATCACAGTGTTGGTATTTTTCCTGGCTGACCCAGGTAAAAAAGTCATTCAAAATGGAATCGTCTGAATCTACGAATACAACCCATTCCCCACTGCATTTTTCTATTCCCCGATTTCGCGCCGCAGATACCCCGGCGTGCTCTTGAACGATCACTTTGATACGTCGGTCTTTCTCACAATACCTCCGACATATCTCAGTACTCCCGTCATCAGAACCGTCATCTATCAAAATCAATTCAAAATCCTCAAATGCCGAATCCAAAATCGAATCAATACACTGTTCCAAATATTGTTCCGTATTATATACGGGCACAATTACTGAAATCATAGTTTCCCTCCTGACAGCCAAACTGAATCCCAGAGCATCCCACCCATCAGCAGGCAGAGGGTTAACAGGATAAGATTCTCTTTAATAACACATACGTGATAACAGCCAATTTATGCTGATAGCTGGTCAGCACTTTGTACACCCGGAAGCGCTTGAGTTCCTTTCCCCCATCCTTACCCTGGAGATCCTATTTATTTTGTATAACCAAACATAAACTCATCCCGCCAATATTGCTGGATATATAATCAGTCCTGAAATAAATTCTGACGTTCCTCTGGAATATCGTCTATAAGAACACCGTCCACCACATAACGTCCATTCGTTGTCACTACCGGAAAGATTTCCATCATATTACTCATAGCCTGCATATAAGCCGATCCATCCCATCCTATCTTCTTAAAAACCAAATTCATTAAATAACAAGGCGAAATCTCCATATCTTCCCCTGTAAAATCCTTGTCTAACAGTTCCTTTGCAGCAGGATTCGCCCAAATCAGATATCGGGTAGAATAGTAGGTACGAACCCCCTCGTCCGTATTTGTATCAATATTAATTCCCATCTCTTCATAAAATTCACCACCATTTCCCATCCATGGAAGATGATCGCCAAAAGTCACCAAAATCACTGGTTCTGAATCTTTGCGCAGTTTTTCAATCAACTTCGTCAATTCTTTGTCGCTTTCTTCAAGAACAGATATATAATTATTCACAGCATTCTTACAACCTTCGCTATAGCCCCCTGTCAGGTATTCTTTATTTCCACTATAGCTATCCATATCATATGGACCATGGCTTTCGACAGTCACACTAAAAGAAAAATATGGTTTTCCGCTGGCTTTATTTGACACATAATCTTTGTATATTTCTGAAAAGAGCAGGGAATCTTCCGGGTAATGTTCTTCTGTCAATTCTTCAAAATCTGCTTCCCAAAAACGATATTTTTCAAATCCAAGGAAACCATTGATATTTCTCCGTTTATAAAACCACTGATTATATGGATGACTCCCCTCTACAGTATAACCCTAGCTTCGAAAATACCATGGATAAGAATTTGTATTTCCACGGTAGTTTTTCAAATATGTATCACCTGTCAAAAAATTTCTCTCTGTAAAAACTGTAAAACCATAAGCTGCATTTGTCAAAAGGTCTCCCGTGCAGCTCTCCTCCTCCAAACTATGATAGAGATTGTAGCAATCTTCTTTCAATCCCTCAATCTCCAATTGAGTGAAGTCCATATAAGCCTCCCTCATAATGGCGATAATATTGATTTGTTTATCCTCTGGTATATCTGTATCCTTATAAAATGAAAGCACTTCCCTGGCTTGATTCGGATCATATCCTTCGGGCGATTTTCCCATATATTCTGTAATACTATGGATGAATGGATAAATAAAGCCATGTGCAATAAATCTATGGGTATAGTTTGCGCGGTTTAGGTAATTATATTCCCCTGCACGATTATCCTAAAATCCCGTATCAATTATACATATGTCAGCCGATGTTTAGCCCAAAGAGTT
>ERZ777306.4696-NODE-4696-length-12076-cov-4.263622_pt1 | contig 12076 bp, 24 predicted proteins | sample MGYA00374966_ERZ777306 | MGnify/ENA primary metagenome ERZ777306 (study PRJEB29329, sample SAMN06343882) | mouse gut metagenome | isolation source: Mouse cecum | place: Austria: Vienna | collected 2014-11-15 ...
TTAAGAATATTTTTTAGAAAGATTGACAAAATATAAAAGCGGTGGTAACATAAAGGCAGAAAAAGGGAAGGGGAAACTCCTTACTCGTTGAATTGTTTTAATGGTTGAAGTTCCGAAAAAGGGGCTTCAATCTTTTTTTGAGAAGCAAGATACAAAAAGTGGTTCGAGAAGAATTAAGAAAAGAAATACAAAAGTTAGTAGAGCAAGCCGAGAACCAAGAAAAAATAACAAGTTATTCAGAGTTTAGCAAAACAAAATTAGCAGAAGAAACGGCATTATTTGAAGAAGAAGTGGAATATTATACCGAAAAATATATGGAAAATACGAAATATGATATTGGAGATATTGTTTTTGTTCGTAATTGAAAATGTAGAAGAAAAAGAAATTAAAAAATTTATCAGGGAAAAATATGAAAAGCAAGGTATATTTAACGACAGAAAATATACCTTGCTTTTTTGAAGGAAAGTATAAATTAAGCACGAGAAGTAACAATAGTCGTGCTTATTATCCTTGCCGGAATGACAAGTGAAAGAAAAAAGCCTTGATTTCAAGGCTTTTAGCGATTATTTGTATGCGAATTGTTATTAGTTTGTTATTATTTAGGTAGGTTTTGTTAGGTTTTAGGAGGTCTTTTCTTCGGCTTTTAATACATAAATTTTTCCAGTTTTATATGTTACCATATTTATTGCTTCAATTTTTTCTTCAATGGAGATGTGATTGTAAATATCGTTTCCAGTATCTCCATTTTTGTGTCCTAAAATTGAATTTATTATCTGAGGTTTTACATTAAGTCTCTGTAATTCAGTTTCCAAACCATGTCTACCACAGTGTGCTGTTTTTCCTTTTATGAAGTCGTGTTTTTTAATAAAATCACTATAATAAAACTGGTAAGTGGAATAAAATACTCTTTTTCCATTCTGCTTCATAAATAAAAATTCATTTTTAGAATTATAATACTTTCTTAAAATCGGCTTTATGCGTGGATGTATAGGTATTTCCCTGTTAATGCCGTTTTCGGTTTTTAGTCCGCCAATAAAGTAATCCTTATCAAAATAGATATTGTGTGTATATAGGAAAAGCAGTTCTTCTGCACGGCATCCAGTATAATTTGCTAAAAGCAAAATATCTCTTACTAATTCTTCTTTTTGGTTTTCTGGTTCTATATTCCATAAATATTCAATTTGATCATAAGTAAAAGGAGTTCTTTTCGAGGTATTACTAATAGGTGTCTTTTTTATGTGCTGAGCATAGCATTTGTCAATGATGTCTTCTTGAAAGGCATACTTATCCATGTGTTTATATAGTTGAACTAATTGCTTTACAGAATTTGGCGATTTCCCAGAACTTTTAATAAAATTCTGAAAATCAGAAGTTCTCAATTCTCTATAAATAACATCGTATAGTTCTTTAGAATTATTGTAGGCAGTAATTAAACAACGAGAATTGCGGTAAGTAAATTTATTGGATGGTTTGATGTGTTCCTCTTTTTCTTTTCTTGCTTCTTCTGGGGTAGGAAAGAGTGAGTTCTGCATCTCCTCAAACACTTGCTTAAATGTATAATATTTTTTGTTCTTCCTCTGAATAGACGAATTTATATCGTCTACAGGGATTAAAGGATAAGGTGTATCAGAACCAGGAAGATAACTAAAAAATGTAATACGATTGTATTTTGATTTCTTAATTTTCAGTGGTCTTAATTCTTTTCTCCAGGTTTCTAAACAAACGAGAGCATCCAGTTCGTCTTCGAAAGTATCTATATCGTAATAGATAGGCTTTCCCTCAAAATCCCTTCCGACTAGCAATCGTGCTGCATAAGGTTTATATCGACCTTTACCTAAAAAAGCAACAGTACCAGTACCGTTTTTTCTTCTTTTTCTTTCTTTCAAAAAAAACACTCCTTTCAAAAATCTGTTCTCTTGAAAGAAATGTTAAAAAACGGTATAATGAATAAAACTCTTTCAAGAGTTACACAAGATAGATAATGTTCTTAGTTGGAAGCCTGGACATTATCTATTTTCTTTATTATTATCTAAATACAAGAATATGGGATGTTGTCATCTATATCTTTATAAATAGAGCATTCAGAACAAATCCCTTCAGAACAATTAAGCATTCTGCTCTTTACCCAACATCGATTTGTCAATTCTCCGCTATCAAAATATTCTGTTTCTACAATCACATTTTTGTTTTTTTCTTTACAAAATTCTGTTGTTTTTCTAGTTGTTTTTTCCATTTCTCTTTTCTCCTTTATTTTATTTTTCGTCTTCTTAATTCAACTACTCTTCCGATTATTCTAACTGGTAGGTTTTCAATTTGTTCTTCTGTATAAGTTATAGGTTCAAAAAGTGGTCGACCATCTTCTCCGAGAGATGTATTGATAGGCTGTAACCTAATAGTTTTTGTTTCTGGGTTTTTAATAACTTTCTTAAAAGTACCATCATATCCATTAACCATAACAACACAATCTTCTCCGCTTTCACAATCGTCTACTTTTTCAAGAATTAAAGTATCTCCATCCAGGTACTCTGGAAACATAGAATTACCTTTTACACGAAGTCCAAAGTATTGTTTTCCGCCTTTTAGCATTTCTTCTGATATTTCTTCAGTATCTAAAATATCTTCTATACATTCCATAGGTATTCCAGCGGGGATAGTGCCATAAATAAGAACAGAATTTGGATTAGAGCCATACTTAGGAGCATCTTCATTCATCGTAAATTCTTGGTCTTTGTCTAACATTCTTAAAATATCTTCAATAGAAATTCCAATTCCTTTTGAAATGTACTTAACAGTATCTAAGGTAGGGGCAATAGATTTACCCGTTCTAGGGTCAATGTCTTTTTCAAGAGCAGCAATATAAGTATGACTAAGACCACACCTTTTAGCAAAGTCTCTCTGCGACATTTTGGGGGTAAAAGAATTTCTATAATTAAAAATTATATTTCCTAATTTCATCAATAAAATTTCCCTTCAAACAATTTATATAACTACATTATACAATTATATTGTACAACAAGTTGTACAGAAAGTCAAAAAAAAAATGTATTTTTTTGTACAACATGATTGACAAAGATAAAATGCAGTGATATTATTTGTACAACAAGATGAACAAGAAAGGAGGAAGAATATGAAAAACATCTTGAAGGAAGTAAGAGAAGAAAAAGAAATGTCGCAACAAGAATTAGCAGAAAAATCAAGCGTTTCAAGAACTACAATTTCAGAGTTAGAAACTGGAAAGACAGAGGTAGTTACGAACACAACTCTTGAAAAAATAGCCAAAGCACTAAATAGAAAAGTAACTGATATTTTTTTTCAAGATTAAGTACAACAAGTTGAACAAAAAACTGGTAAGGAGGGAAGAAGATGTATTCAAATAATGACAAATTGTATTTACAGTCTAAAGATATGCCAATATTAAAAGAAAAAATCAGTAAAGCGATTGATTTATCAAAGGAACTAGCACTTACATTACAGGATTTAGAGACATACAAACTAGAATTTGAAATAAAAAAAGAAGAAACATGATTATTTCTTCTCAATAAGTTCAGCCTCATCTGTTAAACAGATGAGAGAAATCCAATGAACGGTTAAATCAATCAGTCGCTTCAAGTCAGTAATATCTTTATCGGTATATTTTTGCTCATAATGGGTCTGGTCATTTCCTAGCCATGTGGCACGAGAGGCAACAGTTTTCAGTTGAGGACTCTCTATCATAGTGTCAATGCAACAGCCAAGAGCAGTAGACTTTACTTTATTCTCATCTTTATGCTCATGCTGGATAAGGAAGTCTTTAACTAGAAATTCTAATGCTTTTCTATAACCTATACCAGCAACTTCGTCAAGAGCGTTATGTTCGGCTTCAAGGGATTGATTGTAAATTTTGACGAAAGCAGGAGAAATTTTATTGATACACTCCTCAAAAACTCTCTTGTTGAAACATTTAGGTTCTATGGAAGATAAAGTAGAAGAAGTAAATAGAAGGTCATGATTAAAATTTGTACTTCTTTTTAGATTTATAAACTTACAAACAAAAAGTTCATAGCAATGAGTACATAAGTATACAACACATAAAAAAGGAGTTCCGTTGTTGTCATCAATCATGTGTTTACTTAAAACAGTTGGCTTTAGAGAATGTTTGCAAAGGGGACATTCAGAAGGTTCATCAACATTAACATGATGTCCATAGCATCCATAGGAAACTTCGTACTTCACTTGCATTATAATTACACCTCACTTTCGAGGTAATTATATCATAAAACGAGAAAAAAAGAAAGGAGGGAGAGGAATGCCAGAAGTCGAAACAATGACCCCGAGCGAAGCAGGAAGGATGTTGCATAAAAACCCGGAATTTGTGCGAGCGGGGCTAAGATTAGGTAGGTTCGACTTTGGAACCGCTGTTCCGCCAAAACGAACTGGCGGAAATTGGAATTATATCATTATAAAATCAAAGTTCTACGAATTTGTAGGCTTGAAGAAAGGAGAAGAAAAAGATGTTGTTCTTAATTAGTTTTTTATTCATTTTGTATGTCGTAGGGCAATTAGAGGCAGGACAGATAACAAATTATCAATGTTTAATTTATGCGGGTTATGGACTACTTATGCTCTGGAACACAGCAAAAACATATACTAAAAACGAAAAAAAGAAAGGAGGAAGGAAGAATGGATAGGTTATGGTATTGGGATATTTTAATGATTGCAAAGAAATACCGAATTGCAAGTTTATTCAATAAAAAGAACTATCCCCAAATTGCAAGCGGAAGATAGTTCAAAGTAAAAATAAAATATATAAATTCACTCTGTCTTTATTTTATCATAAAAACAGGCAGAGTGCAAGAGAGGAGTAAGAAATGAAGAGATGTCCAAAATGCAAAGGACCTCTAGGAGACCATCCTGCACTCAGTAGAAGAAACAATAAGACGGAAGTATGTTCAGACTGTGGGATGCTAGAGGCACTTGAAGATATAGAAAAGACACTTAAATTAAAGAAGGTGTTTACAGCATGACACGAGAAGAGTGGTTAGAAGAAAGGAAGAAAGGCATTCGGTGGTTCGGATGCAGCAACAATTCTTGGAAGAAACCCATATAAGACAAATGCGGATTTATGGGAAGAGAAAACGGGGAGAAAAGAGGCAGAAGATATTTCAGATAAACCGTATGTGCAATATGGAACCCAAGCAGAAGATTTTTTGAGGGAGTTATTCAAATTAGATTATCCTCAATATAAAGTATCACACCAAGAAAATACCATTATAAAGCATCCGAAGCATCCATTTTTATTTGCTAGCCTGGATGGACAACTTGTGGACAAGGACACTGGAGAACTAGGAATTTTAGAAATAAAAACGACCAATATTTTGAAGTCTATGCAAAAAGAAAAATGGAAGGATAGGATACCAGATAATTATTACTGCCAGGTATTACACTACTTGAATGTAACTGGATACTCATTCGTAATATTGAAAGCACAACTAAAATATGACTACGATGGAGACATTAGGCTCGAAACCAGACACTACGAAATAAAAAGAGAAGATGTCGAAGAAGATATAAAAGAACTCGAGGAAGCGGAAATCAAATTCTGGAAAGAGTATGTCGAAAAAGATATACGACCACCGCTTCAATTAGAACTTTGAAAATAGAAAAAAGAGGAGGAAACCGATATGGAAATGGAATTTATAGGACTACTAAAAACAGTCGATAGACCAGGTATTGATAAACTTATCGAATGGCTAGAAAAAACTGACTTTTTCAAGGCTCCAGCAAGTACAAAATTTCATGGAGACCATGAAGGTGGACTTGTGGAGCATAGCCTAAATGTTTATAAAATACTAGACAGCAAAGTTAAATTCTCAAAGCCGTTTGATATGGCTATTAACTATAACGAAGATACAATAAAAATTGTTAGTTTATTGCACGATGTATGTAAAATTAACTACTACCAGACAGATTTCAGAAATGTAAAAAATGAAAAAGGCACATGGGAAAGAGTGCCTTACTACAAAGAGAATGACACCTTGCCTTATGGACACGGAGAAAAATCAGTAATGATGATTAGCAAATTTATCGACTTAACAATGCCAGAAATGTACGCAATTAGATGGCACATGGGATTTACAGAACCAAAAGAACTATACAACACAATTAGCGAAGCGTTTAATAGATGTCCACTTGCGTTAGCGTTGCATGAGGCAGATTTAGAAGCAAGTTACATATTAGAGAAGAAGGAGGAAAAATAGAATATGGAACTTAAAGTAGAAGAAATCAAGGCTTTAGAGCCAATCAGATTTAATTATGAAGAAATTAAATCTCAACTGCAGGAGCAGTTAAAGAAATACAAAGGTGTGGTTTACACCGAAGAAATGATTGCGCAGGCAAAAACAGATAAGGCAACAGTAAGAAAAGTAAAAGATGCGATTAACGATGAAAAGAAGAGAATTAAGAATTTACTACTCGCAGATTACACGGTAAATTTTGAACCAAAGTGTAAAGAACTTATGGAAATGCTAGAGAATGTTTATAACGAGATAGATACGCAAGTGAAAGCCTTTGAAGAAAAAGAGAAACAAGATAAGAAATTCAAAATTATAGATGTATGGGTAAAACTAGCAGGAAGATATGCACAAATAGTGGATTTTGACATCATATTCCAAGAACAATGGCTAAACAAGACCTACAGTATGAATAAAGTAGAAGAAGACTTAAAAGCCATCGTAGTAAGAACTGAAAGAGATTTCGAAACAATAAATCAGAGAGTAACAGATAAAGAAATAAACGAATTGGTAACAGCCTTCTATTTAGAGCATTTAGACAAGCCAGAAACAGCCTTGACACTAACATTAGCAGAAGAATATTCGATTAAGGAAAGACGAGCAAAAGTAAATTCATTTACAAATAGCACTCAAAGTGTAATAAAAAGCGAGGAAAATCCAACAGAAACTAGCCAAAATCTAACGCAAAATGGAAATCTACAAATTATTGATTTTAGGGTGGAGGCAACTACAGAACAATTAAAATCCCTAAAAGCATTTTTGATAAATAACAAAATCAAATTTGGACCAGTTCCGAAAAAATAAGAAAGAGAGGTAAATAACAATGGTTGTAATGATAACTACTGAAGAATATAGGGACTTAGTAATTAAAGCAAATAAATATGACGAATTGCAAAAAACAAATAAGGAAAATAAAAGTGAAGAGATAAATGAAACAGCGATAGAAATAGGCAAAATTGAAGGAGTAAATGCAGAAAAGTTTATAGAATTTATAGAAAAAATTACAGGGGAGGTAGTTGCTGATGGAAGTAAAAAATAGTTTAGTTCAAAAAAATAAGCAAGAAGATAATACATTCAGCGGATATTTAATGAAAGATATGGTAAGAAGGAAAATCAACGAAACTGTTGGAGGAGAAAACGGTCAGAGGTTTATAACAAGTATATTATCAGCAGTTAGCATAAATTCGCAATTACAACAGTGTGAATTTGGAAGTATTGTTTCAGCAGCGTTTTTGGGAGAGGCTTTGAAATTAAGTCCTAGTCCACAACTAGGACACTATTTCATGGTTCCCTTTAATGTAAAAACAGGACAAAAGGATCAATATGGACAAGATATATATATAAAGAAAGCACAATTTCAATTAGGATATAAAGGATACATTCAACTAGCCATTCGTTCTGGTCAATATAGAGATATTGGAGTTTTTGAAATTAGACAAGGAGAATATTTGGGAAGAGATAAATTAACAGGAAAGTACAAGTTTGAATTTATAGAGGATGATGATAAAAGAGAGAGCCTTCCTGTAATTGGATACATGGCATATTTTGAATACTTAAATGGATTTACTAAAACTTTGTATTGGTCGAAAGAAAAGATGCTAAATCATGCAGACACATATAGTCAAGCATTTAGTAAAGAAGCAACGACTGGAAAATATCCAAAAGTTTCATTTGCTGATTTTGAAGCAGGAAAAGTTGAAGAAAAAGATATGTGGAAATATAGCAGCTTTTGGTATAAAGATTTCGATGGCATGGCTCTAAAAACTATGTTGAGACAGTTAATATCAAAATGGGGTATCATGTCAATCGAGATGCAAGAAGCATATACGAAAGATATGGCTACAATCAATGAAAACGGAACTTACGAATATGTCGATACTCTGGAAATAGGCAACGAACATGGAGAGAATGTGACCACTGATGAAATAGAGAATATTCCAGAAGAAACAGAACCTGTAGAAGTAAAAGAAGAAAAGAAATCTACTAGAGGAAGAAAGCCTAAGGAAGAGAAGGTAGAACAAGCACCAGAGCAAAAAGCAACAGTAGAAGCGGAACTACAAAATAATAATGTAGAAGAAAAATCGAAAAAAGAACCAGAAGAAGATTTTAACTTTTGGTCGTAATTATAAAAAAGAAAGAAGGAAAGAAAAATGTTTTTATTAACTATATTTTTAGAAATTATATTATTGGGTTTGATGGTATTATTCTTTTGCTTATCAGCTAAAAGTTGGGACCACGAATTTTTATTTATGGTAATTGCAACAGGTATATTATTGGCATTGTTAATAGTTCCATTACTAATAGGCGCATTGCATGGATATGTAGATTACAAGGAAAGCAACGATAAAGATCTAGCGAGAATTACAGCAGTAACGCAGGAACAAGATATTCTTAAAACATATTACAAGATAGAGGTTGAATATCTTACGAACACGCCAACGCAAGAAGGAATGATACAAAATAGAAATATTGAAAAAGATACATTTTACTGTTATTACGAGGACAAAGAACTCGTAGAAAAATTGAAAGACAATATGTATAAGGAACTATGGATAATTTCTGGACGCAAAGGCGGATACGAAACATATAAAGACTTTGGAACAAAGTTAATAAAAGATATTGAGATGAAAGAAAATTAAAAAACAACGAGGGCTAGACACAAAAAACTAGCCCTCTTATGAAAGGAAGAACAAATGGCAAGAGATAGTTTTATATTCTATCGAAGTTATTATGAGGCAATGAGTGGCTTAAAAGATAAGGATAGGTTGCAATTATATGACGCAATTAGTGAACTATCTTTGAATGGAACAGAGCCAAAACTCACAGGAATTTGTAAAAACATATTCGCAGTAGTAAAGCCACAAATACTTGCAAATAGCGAAAGATACGAAAATGGAAAAAAGGGTGGCAGACCAAAAAAAGAAACCATAGGTTTTGAAAAAACAAAAACCATAGGTTTCCAAACTAAAAAACCTAATGTAAATGTAAATGATAATGTAAATGATAATGTAAATGATAATGTAAAAGCAATCGACAGTTGTGTTGACGGATTGCAAGATATTATCAATTTCTACGAAAACAACATAGGATTATTGAGCCCTTACGGATTGGAAACACTACAAGACTATGTTAAAGATATGCCTACTGATTTGATTATTCTGGCAATGAAGAAGGCTGTAGAAGCGGACAAACGAACAATACAGTACATTAAGGGCATATTGAATAATTGGCATAAAAAGGGCATTAAAACAGTTTTAGATGCGCAAAAAGAAGAAGAACTGTTTAAGAAAAACAACGAGAAAGAGCCTAAAAAGAATTATCAGAACCACGAACAGCGTGATGTAGATGAGGTTGATTTTAGCCAATTTTATGCTAACAAAACGACCAAAAGGAGTAACAAATGATAAAGAAAGAAGAGTTATTAACCAACAATTTAAGAATATGCGAAAACTGTGAATGGTGCTGTTATCACGAAGAAGATGAGGAAAGTTTTCCGCATTGCTTATTAGACGGTCAACAAACGAGGACTATTCGAGCAGTGTGAGAAATTCAAGGAGAAAACAGGTCAGCATTTCACAATTTAGAAAAAACGAAAGAAGGCGATTATAACATGAAGATGCTAGAAGAAGCAGACAAGGCAATTGAAATACTTAAAAACACAGGCACCTTTTTTGCAACGATAGACGACATAGAAAAGATGCTTAACACGCAGTTAACAAACAAAGAAGCGGAAAGAGACGATCTATTGCATGAAATTGAAATTAGCAAATTAAACGCAATAGAGATCATGAACGTGTATAAAAAACTAGAAAAGGTCTTGCATGAACGCAGAGAAATTAAAGATAGGATGTTGCTTATGGGTACGCTAAAAGGTTATAGCAATAAATACATCACAAAAGGAATTTTAGCGGATACAAGACAAGCCATCCAAAATGTAGAAACGCTAAAAAAGAACATAGAAACCAGAAAATACACGCCAAGAATTTTGAAAGACTTGAAGTGTGCGAGAACAAAAAATAAGGAGGAAGAACAGTGATAATTGTAAGTCAAAATAAAAAAAGAATAACAGAAAGTATGGAGCTATTTATAGATACGATAATTAGAGATAATGAACCTGTAGTTTATGGCATATATGCAGATAAATCCAACTCATATTTGAATTTAGGTATTTATAAAACAGAAGAAAGAGCAAAAGAAGTATTGAACAGTGTTACAGCAATGTATCAAGCAAACGAGCTAATGAAAGCAACTAAAAGTGATATTACACAAGAACAGATGGTATCACAGTTTTTGAACAAAAAAACAATACCGTTTAAGTATGAAATGCCAGAATCTTAATTTCAAAAACAAACTCAAACATAAGAGGAGGAAATTATGAGCAATTTAAGTAATAACAAAGCAGACACAACGATATCTACAAAATTGTGCTTTTATAGCGAGAAACCACAAGCGAACATCTGGGGAAGTAATAGTATTTGCTATGAAATCTATTATGAAACAAAAAATGGAATTATGCAGATTTATACAATCGGATCATTTGGAGATGCAACACTAACTAAGAGGTTTGGTAACTTTCCACTAGACAAAGCATTGGAACTTATTGAAGAAATGTCAAATATGACACTAGGAGAATTTAGAGAGAAAGTTGTGGGTAAAGAGTAGCGATGCAGGAACATTGGACAGTTGAACAATATAAAGAGTATCAGCAAAAAGACACTAAAAAAAGCAAATACGGAGCAGTAAAAACGCAAATTGACGGATATACCTTTGACAGCAAAAAAGAAGCGGATTACTACACAGAACTGAAAATGAGACTACAAGCGAATGACATTAAAGGATTTTGTTTACAGCCTACATTTATCTTAGCACCAGGATTAAAATATAAAGCCGATTTCATAGTATTTTTGAATGACGGAACAACAGAAATTATTGATGTAAAAGGCTTCAAAACAAAAGAATATATCACTAAGAAAAAAGTGCTAGAAGATAAATACAACTTGAAAATTATAGAAAAATGAAAGAGAGGAACCTTATGGAAGGGATTGATAGAATTAAAAAATTATCACAAGAGACAAATGATCAAAACATTAAAAGAGTGGCAGAATATTTGATAAATCGAGACGATTTAGACGACAAATTTCTAAACCAAAATAAGAGTTTAGTGGATATGTGGGACTTTATAAAAAAAGAAGCAATGAAGAGAGCGGAAAATGGTTGTGCAGTTATTCCAGACGAAGAAGTGTACAGTCTGGCTGTTCATTATTGGGATGAAAGCAATAAGGATTTAGGGATAAAGAACCAAAAAAGCAAAATAGAGGAGAACAGAACTGAACACATAGAAAAAAGGTCAGAAGCAGTGGAAGCACCTAAACACAAAGACGAGGACATTGTCATGAAGTACAAGGGACGAGATGTTACATATAAAGAATTTATGGACAAGTCCTATCTAAAGTCGTAGGGGGCGATAGCAGTGGGATATATACCGAAATACATTCAAGAAATGATGGACAAAATTGACGATAGACCTTTACCAAGCGACTGGAATGATTTTATTTATGACATTGAGAAGAACCATAATCTTATTTTGAAGAATAAAAATACATATTTTTGTACGAACTGTCAGCAATATTTCAACAGTAATAAAGACTTAAAAATACAATCTGATGCTAAATGTCCAATATGTAAATATACTTACGAGGTAAGAAGTAATAAGATAAAAAATTACGAATTACAGAATAATATAATGCTGTTAGAAAAAGTCATTATTCCAGAATATAAAAAAACAGAGCAAGCACAATTTGTATTAA
>ERZ777306.4701-NODE-4701-length-12062-cov-4.780045_pt1 | contig 12062 bp, 7 predicted proteins | sample MGYA00374966_ERZ777306 | MGnify/ENA primary metagenome ERZ777306 (study PRJEB29329, sample SAMN06343882) | mouse gut metagenome | isolation source: Mouse cecum | place: Austria: Vienna | collected 2014-11-15 ...
TATATTGAGCCAATTTAACAACTATCTATACAGTTCTGTAGATAATGAAATTCGTCAATTTGAAAGTAACTTACAAAAAATTGCTTTATTGACAAGTGAGCAACATTCATCATTCTTTCCAAAAAAGAATTTAAATGATGAAGAAATAATAGCTGAAGTTCAAGAATTTCTAAATGCAATTGAAAATCCTAGAATAGTAACTATACTTAGAGATTCCGATGGTGAAGTAATTGCAACTTCATTAAGTGTAAAATACTTTTCAGAGTATATAGACAAAACTAATCTTCCTCGAATGGATAAAAATCAAATTTACGAACTTAAGGTAACAGCCGAAAACTCTAGCTATTATTATCATGGTATAACTACAAAAATTTTGTTATCTGATGGTGAAACATATTTAGTAGATATTCTAATAAATACAAACTCTGAAAAACAAATGCTAGAAAACTTTACAAAAACACTATCTATTGGAACCATTATAGTAATCGTATTATCAATAATAATCAGTTGGTATATTGCCAAAAGAACAGTAACTCCAATAGTGAAATCTTATAAAAAGCAAACCGAATTTGTGCAAAACGCTTCTCACGAATTACGAACTCCATTAACAATAATACAAGCCAAACAGGAATTATTATTACAGTCACCTCAAAGTAAAATAATTGACAAATCGGAAGATATAGCATTAACTTTAAATGAAACCAGAAGACTAAAAAAGATGATTTCAGAACTTATGGAATTAGCTAGAACTGATAATAATAAAAGTACAATTAATAAAGCAAAAACAAATATAAATAATTTAGCAAAAGACGTCATACCACCATATCAAGAAATGGCTAATATGCAAAATAAAAAAATGCAATTAAATGTAAATTGTAATAAAGAAATTAATATTGATAAAAATGCAATTAAGCAACTAATAATTATCCTTTTAGACAATGCACTAAAATATACAGAAGAAAATGATAATATAGAAATAGACATACACAATCGTGATGATAAATTATTTATTAATGTAAAAGATACAGGAATAGGTATAAGTGATGAAGGCTTAAAACATATCTTTGAAAGATTTTATAGAGAAGATAAAGCTCGTTCTAGAGAAAAGGGAGGAACCGGATTAGGATTATCCATTGCACACACAATAGTAAAAAAGCATGGAGGATCTATAAAACTAATTCATAATAAACCAAAAGGCACAATCGCAATAATAAAAATTTAACAAAGACATGACAAAATAAGTCATGTCTTTGTTGACTTTTAAAGATAATATAAATATAATTATAAGGTCAATAATAGAACATTTCAAAAGATTTTTAATAGGAGTTTAAAATGGCAAATCAAATACTAAATGTAGACAATTCAAAAGATAAAGAAAACAACAAAAGCAACCAAGAAAATGAAAGCCAATTATTAGTTCCAGAACAAGAAAAAGAACTTTCTTCTTCAGATTCACCATCAAAAATAAAAAAAGGAATACAAATAAGTGCAATAACTCTTGCATCAATTTTATTTATAATAGTTATTGTTGTTTCAGTATTTTCAATTATAAACAGCAAAGATACTAAAATAAAAAAAGGAGTAAGCATAGAAGGAATCAACGTTTCTGGTTTATCTAAAGAAGAAGCAAAAAACAAAATTCAAACAGAATTACTAGATAAATTAGATAAAACAATATACTTTCAATACGGGGAAAATGTATACTCACTCGCATTAGAACAACTAGAAGTGAAATACTTGTTAGATCAAGCTATCGAACAAGCCTATAATATTGGAAGAACAGGTTCAATAATACAAAGAGATTTACGTGTATTAACTTTAAAAAAACAGCCTGAAAATATCAAAATTGATGTAACATATGATGAAGTAACATTAGATGCATGCATATTAGATATATCAGCTAAATTGCCAGAGCAAGTCGAACAGCCAAGTTATTATATAGAAAACGGTGAATTAATAATAACTTCTGGCAAAGTAGGAAAAGCTGCTCAAAATGATGAAACAAAACAAATAGTAGCAGATGCTCTAAACAATAAAAACTATAATGACGTATATTATGACATCCCAACCTATGACAAATATCCAGATAAAATAGATGTTGAACAAATACATTCAGAAATATATAAAGAAGTACAAGATGCTTATTATACAGCAGAACCTAGAATGGTATATCCAGAAGAAACAGGCATTGATTTTGCAGAAAGCATAGAAACAGTAAAAGAACAAATAGAAGCTGAAGACAAAAAAGAATATACTGTAGCCTTAAAATTCACACCAGCTAATATCACTTTAAATGATTTAGGATTAGAAGCTTTTCCAGATCAACTTGCCACTTATTCAACTTGGTATATTGGATCAAACAATAGATATCAAAATCTTGTAGTAGCTGCAAATAAAATAAATGGAACAGTTATAATGCCTGGAGAAACCTTCTCTTATAACTCAACTGTTGGCGAAAGAACTATAGCTGCTGGATTTAGAGAAGCCACCGTATTTGAAAATAATCAAGCCGTAAGTGGACTTGGTGGAGGAATATGCCAAGTATCAACAACTTTATATAACGCTGTTCTTTACTCGAATTTAGATGTAGTTGAACGTACAAATCATATGTTTCTTTCAACTTATTTTACTGGTGGAAGAGACGCAACAGTTGCATGGGGATCTTTAGATTTCAAATTTAAAAATAACAGAAACTATCCAATTAAAATTGTCGCAGGCGTAGAAAATGGAGGAGTTCATGTATCTATTTATGGATTAAAAACTCCAGATGACTACCAAGTAGAGATTTTTTCAAATTATATTGGATCAGGAACATATCAAACATACAAGAAACTAATAAAAGATGGTCAAGAAGTAAGTACAGAATTGATATCAACAGACACCTACCATGGAAGACATTAATATAAAAGAAAGGTAATATATGAGAATACGAAGAAAGCCTTGGGCAAAGCAAGAATTAGAAGATGCAAAATTTTATATCGATAATCCCAACACAAATAAAGGAATTTGGAAAAGTACTTTTACAAATAACAATCCAATTCATTTAGAAATAGGATGTGGAAAGGGTAGTTTTATATCAAAATTAGCAACTAAACATCAAGAAATTAATTATATTGCCGCTGATATGATAGAAGCTATGCTTGGATTATCTAAAAGAAATATTGAAATGCAATATCAAAATGACAAGCTTCAAATAACAAATTTATGGTTAATCAGAATGAATGCAGAAAGAATACTAGATACTTTTTCAGCTGCTGATGATATAGAAAGAATTTATATTAATTTTTGCAATCCTTGGCCTAGAGGAAAGCACAAAAAGAGAAGACTAACTCATACTAGACAACTTGAAAACTACAAACAATTTTTAAATAAAGAAAAAGGTGAAATATATTTTAAAACAGATAATGATGAACTTTTTGAAGAAAGTATAGAATATCTAAAACAAGCAAATTTCTTAATCTCAAAAATAACATACGACCTACATAATGAAATGATTTTTGAAGATATACGAACTGAACATGAAGAAATGTTTTCAAACCAAGGAATTAAAATTAAAGCATTAATTGCCAAAATAAATAGTTTTTAATTTTATTTTAATATTCTAATAATACAATCACACAGGAATATTAAAAAAGCAATATACCACAAAACATATATAAGGAGGAAAAAACATTGATAGAGCTAAAAAATGTTACTAAAAAGTACAACAATTTTAAAGCAATAGATGATATTAGCTTTAAAATCGAAGAAGGCGAAATCGTTGGTTTTCTAGGTCCAAATGGTGCTGGAAAATCCACAACAATGAGCATTATAACAGGTTACATAGAACCAACAAAAGGAAAAATTATCGTAAACGGCTATGATATTAGTCAAAAAGCCAAACAAGCAAAAAGACAAATTGGTTATATGCCAGAAAATGTGCCATTATACTCAGAATTAACAGTAAAAGAATTTATAGCTTATATGGCAGACTTAAAACTTGTAAAAAGAAAAGAAAAAAAATCAGAAATTGAAAGAGTTCTAAAACAAACAGGACTAACAGAAGTCAAATCAAAACTTATAAGAAACTTGTCAAGAGGTTACAAACAAAGAGTTAGCCTAGCGGGAGCTCTAATAGGAAATCCTCCAATATTAATATTAGATGAACCAACAGTTGGTCTTGATCCAAAACAAGTAACAGAAATAAGAAATCTTATAAAATCTTTAAAAGAAAAACATACAATATTAATAAGTTCACACATTTTAAGTGAAATAAATCAGATGTGCAATAAAATTATAATTATTAATAATGGCAAAATAGTTAAAATAGACAAAACAGAAAATATAGAAGCAGAAACACAAAATAATAATTCAGATACTAAAGAATTAATAATAACTGTTGAAGAACAAAATATAGAATTACCAGAAATAGCAAAGAAAATTAAGGCTATCAAATCAATTACACTTATCGATCAAAATAACAACGAAAAAAATTATTCTATACACTATGAAGGTAATGAAGAAATTAGAAAAGATTTATTAAAAATGTGTATAGATAAAGATATCAATATAATTGAAATAAAGAAAAAAGAAATTAGCTTAGAAGATGCATTCTTAAAAATCATAGATGAAACGGCATCAGATAATAGCAAAAAAGGAGGTAAAAAATAATGTTTGCAGTATTAAAAAAAGAATTAAAAAGTTATTTTTATACACCAATAGGATATATATTTATCTCTCTTTTCTTAGTAGCAATGAGCTTCGTATTTTATAACTATACTTTTTCTCAAGGTAATTTACATTTTGAATATGTTATTTGGGATAGTACCGTTGTATTAACTTTCTTAATTCCAGTTATTACAATGAGAATGTTCTCAGAAGAGAAAAAGAATGGAACTGATCAATTATTAGTAACATCTCCAAAAAGTATAATAACCATTGTTTTTGGTAAATTTTTTGCAGCAACATTTGTAACAATAATTACATGTTTATTAATGTTTGCATACTATGGAATACTATCAAAATTCGGACATGTAAATATAGTAGAACCATTAGTAGCAATGCTAGGCTTCATATTATTATCAATGGCATTTATATCATTTGGTATGTTTGCATCGGCAATCACTGAGCACCAAGTAATAGCCGCTATTATTCCGATTGTATTTTTCCTATTATTATCTTTTGCAAGCATTCAAACAGGCTTATTACAATTTTTCTCATTAACTCAAATGTATCAAAAATTCCCTCAAGGAATAATTTCTTTAAAAGAGGTAGTAGGATATATTAGTTTTATATTCTTATTCGTCTTTTTGACAATTATCTTTTTACAAAGAAGAAAAAGCGTAAAATAATATCTAATTAAATTGGAAAGGAATAGATACAAAATGGATAAAAATGAAAAGAAAAATAAAAAAATTCTTAAGCAAATGAGTAATGAAAAAAACAAACTTATAAAGAAAGAAGAAAAAGAAAGTAGCAAAATACCATTCAAAGAAAAAGTTAAACAAGCTACACACACAGCTAAAGACTTCTTTATAAAAGATACATCAAAAATGATACTATTAATAGCAATTGTTATTGCATTATACCTTGTTATAAATCTATGGGTAAACTCAATTAATTTAGCACAAATAGATTTAACCAAAAATAAATTACATACACTAACTGAACAATCAAAAAATGTAGCCAAAAACATAAATAAAGAAATTACATTTTATGTATGGGGATATAGCGAATCATCATCAATAGTAGATTTGCTAAAGCAATATAATAGTGCAAACACAAAAATAAATTATAAAATAGTAAATAGTGATGACGTATCAACTATTAATGAATATGGGTTTGAAACAGATTATCCCGCATTAGTAGGAGTTAGTTCAGATGGAAGGAATTCATATATAAGTAATTATGATCTATATACTTATGATGATAGTTACAATACTATAGACCTAGCAGAACAAAAATTGACAAATGCAATTGTCAATTTGTCAGTAGACAAATCTACAAAAGTCTATTTCATAGAAGGTAGATCAGCATATTCAACTTCAGGAGGAATCTATTATTTAACTCAATATCTTTCAGAAGAATTCTATGAAATAGACACTTTAAACATAGTATCAACTCCAGCTATACCAGAAGATTGTGATATATTAGCAATAATGGGAGTTAAAACAGATTTCACAGATGCTGAAACAGAAGCTATATGTGGATATATAGAAAAAGGTGGAGATATGATTATAGCTAATGATATCGACTATGTAAACACAGATTTAGCACTTCCAAATTTTCAAAAAATCTTAGATAAGTATGCTGTCTCAATGCCAAACAAACTAGTAATGGATGAAAATACAAAAAATCAAGTATCTGGATATAATTTAGTATATCAAGCAGAAGTATCAGGAAGCCATGAAATAACTAGAGTACTTTATAATTCACGTTCTGTAACTCCTATACTTGTTGCACCAGGTATGATTGTACTAGATACAGAAAAAATGGCAACAAACAATGTTAATGCAACACCAATATTAACAACATCAACTGAAGCATATGTAGCAAACCTATCAGGACAAAAGCTTGAACAAAGTGATACAGGATATTACGTAACAGCTGCAGCTATTCAAAAAACTGTAGAGTCCGGTGAAGAATCTAGAGCAGTTATTTTCTCAACAATCTCATCTTTTTCAGATAATTCACTAGATGGCAATGTTCCAATAGTAGCTTATAATAAAGACATCATTTTAAACTCATTTGCATTCGCAGCAAATCAAGGAGAACTATACTCAATAAGAAAAACGCAAAATGAAACACCTTTTGTTGTAACTGACGAAAAAGACAAAATTGTAAAAGTAATTATATATGCTATACCTATATCTATAGCTGCTATGGGATTATATGTATGGATGAGCAGACGCAAATTAAAATAATATTTAATATAAGAGAAATATAAATTATATTTCTCTTATATTTTAAATTAAGAGGGAAATATGAAAGAAAGAATCCAAAAAATAAAAACTACAAATATCATTCTAATTTTGATCATTTTGACATACTCAATAATATCTTTTTATAAACTCGGTAATATACACAACCCACAAACATTTATAAACCTAAAAGACAAAAAGCAAATCACTTACAAGATAGAATCTGAACAAATTCCATATCGAGCAATGATATACTCAGGTCATAATGAAAGCTACATCTCCGTATTTTACGCAAACACCTATGAAGATTTCGATAACTACGTATATGACAAAAAACCTATAGAGATAAAGTACAATAATATATTTAAATGGAATGAACACTTTTTTGATTTACAAGACACTAACTACAAATATATAATGTTTCAATCATATTGGGACACAACAACTATAGGTGAGATATGTCTATTTGACAAAGAAGGAAACAAAATTCCAATAACACCTATGGAGGAACAAGGAAAGTCCTTAGTAGATGAACAAGACACTGTTCCAAAAGAAATGAACTACATGAACAGTACATACTTCGATGAAGTATATTTTCCCAGAACCGCTTACGAACAATTACATAATATGCCCATCTATGAATACACACATCCTCCATTAGGAAAACTTATAATATCAATACCAATGTATTTTTTAGGAGTAACACCATTTGCATATAGATTAGGTGGAAATATCGCTGGAATATTAATGATATTAATAATATATCTAATTGCAAAGGAACTCTTTAAAAAAGATATATATGCTTTATTTGCTGCAACTATAATGGCATTAGATGGTATGCATTTTGTACAAACTCGCATGGGAACAGCAGACTCATATTTAGTATTATTTAGTTTAATATCTTTTTTATTTTTCATAAAATATATTAAAATTCCTAATAATGAAAAAATAAAAAGAAAAGTACCTCCACTTATAATATCAGGTATTTTCTGGGGAATGGCGATATCAACAAAATGGACTGCAACATACATTGGGTTAGGTATGGGCATAATCTATTTAATAAAATTTATATTAGGAAAAAAATTAGACTTAAAGCTCTTAGGATGGTCAATACTATCTTTTATAATAGTACCATTGTCAATATATGTAATATCTTATATACCTATAATAAAAAATCCAAATCATGAGCTAACTTATACGTACCAATATACAAACCAAAATGACAAATTAACTTATTTTGATGAATCATCTATTCATAGTCAAGTAACAGAAAATAATACAACAACCGTAACATATAAAGTAAAAATAACTGACATTAAAAGTTTTATAGAATATCAAAAAATAATGTATACATATCACTCTAGATTAACAGATTCACATACATATTCAAGTAAATGGTATGAATGGCCAATTATCAAAAGACCATTATGGTATTATATAGGAAGATTTGATAATGACAAAATAGGAACAATAGCCTGCATGGGAAATCCAGCAATCTGGTATGTAGGTATTTTAACAACTATTCTAACAACAATATATGGAATACTAAAAAAAGAAAAAGAATCGTTAATATTAATAGTAATGATTTTAGCAACATGGTTACCATATTCTTTTATCCGGTAGAACCATGTTTATATATCACTATTTTATAACAATACCATTTGTTATGTTAACAATTCCAAATATAATATGTAAACTTTCAAACACAAAAAAACAATTTAATATACTCATTCCAATTTTATCAATTATATTTTTAGGTTTCTTTCTTTATTTCTACCCAGTATATTCTGGATTGCCTGTAGAAAAGGAACGAATTGTAAAAACAGAATGGTTTAAAACTTGGGAATACGATGGTCTAATCACTGAAGAAAGAAATCGCATAAAAGAAAAAATATAACATAATTAAATAGATGTTTTTAAGCACAGAATATATAAAATATTTTGTGCTTTTTTGTATTATATTACAAAAAAGCAGAACAACGAAACATAAATGTAATCTAAATGTTACGTAAACCAATTATTTAAGTTGACATTTTGAAATAAACACTTTATAATATATTATACAGGCCTTATGTTGCCTTTTATTATATAGTCCAAGCAAAACTGAAGCACTTTCAGCTAGCTGGAAAAACGTTCTTTGAAAACTAAATATTGGTAGATTAGGAGGTATTTTATGAGCAATTGGACCGTAATCTTTGCGGTATTGCTGATAATGTTTGTAGTGCTCTTCGTGAGTACTTTTTCCAAATCCCACAATTGGGCGATGGAAGCAAACAAAAACAGCAACTTTCCGCACCGGATTCCTAAGGGAATCGACTCTTCTTAGAACTGTAGTTTTATGCAACCCGTTAACTCAGCAAAAAATATCAGAAATGGAGGTAGCAACATGAACGCTACAAATAATCAGGACCGGAAAGATAACCGGATCAACAAGTGGGTAGTAGGCGGCATTGTTCTCGCCATCATCCTGCTGATCATGCTCCTGCGTAGCTGCTCTGCTGGCAGCAATGAGTACCACATGGTGCTCAATGGGGATAACCCGTTCGAAATCGCTCTCAACGATCAGTACACCGATCCCGGTGTCACCTTTGTCGATGAGAACGACAAGCCCGTTTCCAGCAAAAAGCAGGCAGAGCTGGAGAAAGAAATGACCATCACTGGTCTCGATCAGATTGATACTGCCGTATCTGGCGAGTATCCTGTTACCTATCAGTACGAAGACCAGACTCTCGATAGAGTCGTCAAAGTTCTGGCAGGCAATCAGACACCCGGTGGCAGCGACAACCAGGATACCAATAAACCCGGCACCAATGACGATGAAACCGACAAACCTGGCAATAATGATGACGAAACCAATAACAATGGCAACCAGACCACAGATCCCGTAACTGGAGATCCGACCAAGCCGGTATATAAGCTTCCGGCAAACGTTACCTTTGAAGACCTTATCGTGGTCTATGACGGAAACGTGCACAGTATTACTGTTCAGAACCTTCCTCAAGGTATTGAGGCAATCTACACTAATAACACAGGTGTAAATGCTGGGAGGTACGACGCGAGCGTCGTTCTTGTGTTAAGTGACTCTATGAAGGGAACGTACTCGTCTGTTGAACCGGCAAGTATGACGGCAACCCTGACAATCAAGCAGGCAACGCCGAGCTATACGATTCCCACTGGCTTAACCGCTAAGGTTGGTCAAACATTAGCAGACGTTAAATTGCCGAAAGGCTTTGCGTTCGAATCGTCACTGACAACCTCTGTTGGCCCTGTGGGCTACAATGCATTTTGGGTAAGCTATACCCCTGAAGACACTGTTAACTACAAAACCGTTACACATATCGAAGTCCTTATTAAGGTAATCGATCCTAACGGCGGAGGTAATAATGGTGGAGGAGACGATGACGATGATCGTAGGGTTGTTTACAACCTCCCGTCAAATGTAACCTTCAGCAATCGCACAGTCACATATAACGGACAAACCTACACCATTTGGGTAGCAAATGTTCCGAGTGGCATTAACGTGCGCTATGAGAACAACAGTGGTAAAGACGCTGGCATTTATAACTCTACAGCTTACTTCACCGTTGGTGATGAGTTGAAAGATAAGTGCTATGCAGTGAATCCGTCCAGCATGTCTGCGACGTTAATCATAAATAAAGCAGTACCTCATTATACAGTACCTACTGGACTTACCGCTAAGGTTGGTCAGACATTAGCAAATGTGAAACTGCCGAAAGGCTTTACCTTTGTTGATCCTTTGACCACATCTGTAGGAACAGTTGGATCCCATGTGTTCAAGGTTGATTTTACACCCGAAGACACTAAAAACTATGAAACCGTCACAGGGATTGACGTTATTATAAATGTAAGTGATCCAGGTCCTGGACCTGGACCCGATAAGCCTGTATACAAGCTTCCGGGAAATACTCGTTTTGACGACCTCATTGTAACTTATGATGGAACAGAATACAGCATCACTGCTGTAAACATTCCTAACGGTATAATCGCTTCTTATAGCAACGCAACAAGAAGTGATGCCGGAACTCAGACTGCAAAAGTTGTATTCTCACTCAGTGAGTCTCTTGCAGCTCAGTATTCTGGTGTAGAACCGAACAGCATGACCGCCGTATTGACAATCAATCCGGCAACACCGTCCTATACGGTTCCGACTGGTTTGACCGCTGTCGAAGGACAGACACTGGCTGATGTAAGAAGTCAGTTAGGTGAAGGCTTCTCGTTCGAGGATCCGCTTACTACTTCTGTGGGGACACCTGGAAACAATGATTTTACAGTTACCTACAGACCAAGTTCCAGTAACTATAAAACTGTAACCGGCATTAAGGTGACTATCCACGTTACTAGAAAACCGGACCCGAGTAAGCCGAAATTCACAATGCCGACAAATGTTGCTTTCAACAACCTCACAGAGACTTATACCGGAACCGAATACAGCATTACTGCTGTAAACGTACCGGACGAGTTAAGTGTAGCTTATCGTAACAATACCCGGACAAACGCCGGTTCCCAGACTGCTGAGGCGATTTTCTCGCTAAGCGATAAGGGACTGGAAAATTATTCTGGTATCGAAGGCACCACGATTATGACGGCAACTTTGACCATCAATCCTGCAGATCCATCCTATGCGGTTCCTACAGGACTCACTGCGGTGGAAGGTCAGACCCTGAACGATGTAGTAAATCAGTTGGGCAAAGGATTCTCTTTTGAGGACCCGCTTACCACTTCTGTTGGAACACCTGGCGATAATGAGTTCACCGTAACTTACACGCCTGATTCCAGCAACTACAAAGTGGTAACTGGCATTAAAGTGACTATCCACGTTACTAGAAAACCGGACCCGGGCAAGCCGAAGTTCCCGATGCCGACAAATGTTGCTTTCAACAACCTCACAGAGACTTATACCGGAACCGAATACAGCATTACTGCTGTAAACGTACCGGACGAGTTAAGTGTAGCTTATCGTAACAATACCCGGACAAACGCCGGTTCCCAGACTGCTGAGGCGATTTTCTCGCTAAGCGATAAGGGACTGGAAAATTATTCTGGTATCGAAGGCACCACGATTATGACGGCAACTTTGACCATCAATCCTGCAGATCCGTCCTATACGGTTCCTACAGGACTCGAAGCAATAGAGGGACAGAC
>ERZ777306.4705-NODE-4705-length-12055-cov-5.118667_pt1 | contig 12055 bp, 9 predicted proteins | sample MGYA00374966_ERZ777306 | MGnify/ENA primary metagenome ERZ777306 (study PRJEB29329, sample SAMN06343882) | mouse gut metagenome | isolation source: Mouse cecum | place: Austria: Vienna | collected 2014-11-15 ...
TCACTTTCATTTGGACCTTTTTTTACATGTTTTCTTATTACCATTTTTCTTAGTGGATACCTATACCTGCTTTTGCATCGAAATACTATTTTTTCTGAAGGTATAACAAAATTTTCAATCATAGGTATTCTTATCATTTTGATCCGAATGGGAATACCTGTTAATTTTCCATTTACATATTCCATCTATTCCTATAATTTTCTACCAGGTTTAACTGATTTTACTACTACGCCGATAGGAAATAGCCATTTTATAATTACAGATTTAATTTTAGCGATTTGGTTCTTAGTCTCAATCACTTTACTTATTAAACTAGCCATACAGCATATAAGAATGCAAAAATATCTTTCTTATTTTTATATTGAAAGCAATAGCAAATGGTATTATTTATATAGTTTCATTCAAAGTCATTATAATAAAAACGTGCGAATTTCTATCATAAAAAAACCTATTTCCCCGTCTATTTTTGGATTGTTTACACCCACTCTAATCCTTCCGGATTTAGAAGGATTTACCAAACAGGAAATAGAATGCATTTGTATGCATGAATTAGCTCACTATAAACAGCATCATCTTTGGATGACATTATTAATGGAAATAATTTGCCGGATCCATTGGTGGAATCCATTTATATATTATTTAAAGGGAGAATACGCTTTATTTTTAGAGCTTTCAAATGATTTTTTTGTTATTCGTTCTAGTCCTAAATTCAATGTTACTGATTATGCCGATTTAATTGTAAGGATTGCTGAGAAAATGCAGCTGGAAAAGCAGCCTTCACCTTGTACTTTAATGAGTTTTGCAATCAAACGTCCTTCTTTATTGTCAATGCGGATAAATTATATTCTTAATAGTAAAAATAAAGGTAGACATTACAAAACTTTAAATTACACTTTATGTTATTCTCTTATATGTTGTGCTGTATTTTTTTCTATCTTTTTTACTCCAGAGGCATCTTTTCGTAGAATGGAGACTATAGAGGAACCTGGGGTAATAGATATCAATGAGGATAATGCCTATATAGTGCAAGATAAAGATAAAGACAAATACTCTATTTATATAGATGGGAAATATTATGCAAGCATTAATTCTATTCCCGAAGACTTACAAAATATCTCAATTTATAAGAGAGGAGAATCACGTTATGAAAAATAAGCATATTTTAAATCCTGCAATTATACATATAATGACTTTATGTATAATTTTAAGCATTCCAGCGCTTGCCAAACCATCTAATACAGACATATTTTACAACAAGGTCTTTATTTCAACAAAATCCGAAATTACTCCGAAAGCCAATGATATCGGCTGGAGATATAAGGTTGTTAATGGAGTCTTATATAAACGCCAATATGATTATACGAGAAAGCAATGGATTGGCGATTGGATTAGAGTTTAAACTTGAATTCCCCGACCTATTTGGTAACTACATTGGGGCATAGTTCTGATAAAGCCTATCATTTCAAGGTTTTATGGAGATTATCCACAAATAGTAGTTACATAGTAGATACCAATTAATAAATGGTAACTACATTTGAAGAAACCTTGTGTTTTCGTGAGTTTAATTATGTAGTTACCAAATATACATGGGAATTCAAGTTAAATATTATATTTTCTTAATAACATCAAAAGTAATTGATATTTTGTAACAATCGGGGCAGATAGAAAGATCATACTTTAGTTGATAAAAGATTTATAAGCCATCACTGCACTAAAGGAATTTTAATGCAGTGATGGTACAAATAATGAATATTCACAGCATAACATGTTTCTTTTTAAATCCTATCAATCCAATATTCCATACCCCAAAATCAAATCAGCCTCTACTATATAAATACTCTTCTGTACCCTATCATTCGAGTTCCCCTCCACCGTATACACTCTCCCATTCTCACACTTCTCCACGATCCCCACATGATCCGACACGCCATCTCCATTCCAATCAAAAAAGATGATCGTCCCCGCCGCCGGACTATATCCATTCTCCTTCCATTTCCCATTGCTCCGGAACCACTCCACACCTGCCGGGCAAGAGGCAAACTTCGGAACTGCCCCGCTTCCAATCAATCCGCACTGATCCGCGCACCATGATACGAAACAGGCACACCATTCCTCCCTCTGTGAAAACCCATACCATAACCAGAACTTCTCCCCGCCTTCATCTCCCATCTGTGCCATGGCCGTCGATACCATCTGGCTGTTCCCAAATAACCCAGCGAACAGATTTCCTCCGGAATAATACCGCATTACATGAGGCACGTATTCCGGATCCCCATAGCCTGACCACCCATGGACGGCTGCCTGCTCCTGGGAGAACTGTAGGGCGTTGGCCTCACTGTAGCCGCCGTGGTTTTGGATAGCCCAGGAGATATACCCGTTCCCGTAATTGTAACCTTGGAGGCTCAGCTTTAACTTATCGAGCTCCTGGGGACTTGTGCATCCGGCCTCCTGGATGCAGTACGCATAATACCGGATCCCCACCTGGATGGAATACTCCGGATCCGTGATGCCGTTGGGACTGTTGGGATACCGGGTATTAAAAGGGCATTCGCTGGCCTGCATGGGATCCGTCCCCTGCCCCCTGGATTCCTGCATCATGATCGCCTGTATGACCTGCACATAATCCGGGATCCCATACTCCCTTGCATACCGCTGGATCACCGGGGCATAATTCATTACCTCCTGGCTGACCGGCTCCGCGCTCTGGCTGCTGCCGGAAAGCAACACACCACCGACTACGCCGACCACAAGGATCAGCAGGACAGCGAGACCGCCCCCTGCGGAAGCGATGGCTGCCAAACCTTTCGAGGCGGCCGCGGCCGTTTTGATTGCGGTCAGGATTCCCCTGACAGTCAGTTTGGCCGTTTTCTCCGCGGATTTTGCAGCTTCCAGGCTTGTCCGGGCGGATCGAACTGCCATCTGTCTGGCTGCCTTGGCCCCATAGCCAGCCTGCTTTTTCCGTACTGCGGCCTGCCCCGCCCGGATTTCTTTTGTAGGCATTCCGGAAGGCTTCCCTGCAGTACGTGGGGAGGTTTTCACGCCTCTGCCGGAACCGGAATGGAGCAGTTCTCTGCGGTTTTGCTTTCCTTTAATTCCTGCGCTGTCGGAGGCTGGATTACTGCCTGCTTTTGTTTTGATCCTGCCTATGTCCGGTTCGGATCCCACAGTGCCTGTTTGCATGGGTTCCGTTCTTCCGAATCTTGTTTCCACGGATTCCGCTTTTCTGGATTCTGTTCCCATGGGTTCTGCTTTCAGGGATTCGTTTCTTTCCATCATTCCCGGCTTCCCCGATACTGCTTTTTCCCGAATACACTCCTTTGCCTGATCTTCCGCACGTTCTTCCGCATCTTTTGACGCAGGCACTCCCCGGGTACGCTCCCGGATCTTTTCATAGGACTTTTTCGCAAGGCTCCGACCAGCCGTGGAAAATACTCTGGCTGTCCGGCTGGCAGCCCATGCCTCTGCGGATTCCACTTTCCGGCCGGAATACTCTGTCGCAGATTCCTGGTGATCTCCTGATGTTCCGCCCTCATAGTGACCCGCAGATTTTTCTTTTGCTTGTAGTACCGCATTCCGCATCAATTCCCTGGGCATCCTGGATACCGGGTCTTTTAGCTTCGGTGCCCTTCTGGCTTCTTTTGTTTTGATCTCCTTCATGAATCACCTCTTTCGAATGTCGGCGCATCGGAAAAACAGTGTCCAATGCGCTTTCCGGAAAACCCGAATCCGCCATTCGCAGAATCCCAAGCCCAGACTGCCGCCTACCGTGCAGTTGCCCTTGCTCTCCGATGTGACGGCTGGATCTGTTTTCCTCTGCCGCTTTGCCTCCTGGTACGGATGGCTTTCAAGTCCTCCCTGACGGATGGACGCCGGATCTCCTCTGCCCGTTCCCCCAGGCAGTCCAGCCTCCGGATTGTCCGATCCGTCTGCTTCTCCATGTGATCCAGAACCCCTATGGTCCCATACAGCATTTTCTGAACCTGATACACCGCTCCTTTCTCCATTTCACGGGAGCCTGTCTCCAGCGGTTCTTTTCCTGACAGCTCCCGTTTGATGTTTCCCAGGTGGGTTTTCACTCCGTACATCTCATCCCCGATATTTCCCAGGCTGATGATTCCCCGGTCCGCCGTTTCAAGGGATTGGCGGAGATGTCTTTTTACCCCCAGCAGTCCCCTTCGGATTCCCAAAAAGTCAATGGTCTGATAAATAGCAAGGACGCCTCTCTTCCTGAATCCGGTGAGAGTCCGGCTCACACCGTCCAGGAACTGATTTTTCAGATCGATCAACTCTGCCTTGGCCGCCCCCACCTTGGCTTCCAGGGTTCCCGCTGTCCGCAGCAGGGTCTGCCGGATTCCCCGCTGCTCAATTACCTTTAACTGCCGCTTTACCGTCTGCAATTCCGACAGCACTTTTTCAAACTGCGCGTCCATGCTGTCGATATAATCTGCCAGATCCATGACCTGGCCCTTTTCCGCCTGCATCCCTCTTTCCTCCAAAAGCCGGAATAGTTCTCTCAGATTTTCCTGCTCCTTCAGAGGGATTTTCAATGTGGCTTCCATCCGAATCTCCTCCTTCCATTCATGTGCTGTCTCCTGGAAAATATCTGGCGCTGACCGTTTTCCGTATCGTTATAAACCCTGTACGCCGAATCACTTTCCACTTTTTTTCTTCCTGTTTTTTTCGTCCCTTCCCTGAAAATCCCCTGCAGAGGTGGACATCAGTTCAAAGAGCCTGGTATGCTTCGGGAATGTATTTTCAAAAGGTACGATATTTCCCGAGCAGCGGATCAGCCCATGGCCTGCGCCTACATTGGTGATATAGGAAAGCTGGTTGTCTGAAATGTTCAAAAGTCTTGCCAATTCCTCCCGGTCTGTGCTAGACTGATTCAGTAAGATCAGAAATTCGCTGTTGGCAAGCATCAGCCTTGCGGTATCGGATTTCAGGAGTTCCTCCACGTTCTGCGTCAACCCTGTCACAAACCCATAATACTTCCGGATCCGCTTATATAACCGATAGAAAAAATCCGCACTGTACTGGTACTGGAACAAAAGATAGAACTCATCCGCAAAGATCCATGTTGTCTTACCTTTCTTCCAGTTCTGGATCACCCGGTTGAAAATACTGTCCAGCGTGACCAGCATCCCCAGCGGCATGAGCTGCTCCCCCAATTCCCGAATATCGTAATCAATGATCCGACTTTTCGTATCCACATTCGTCGACTGCGCAAAGGTATTCAGGCTCCCGTTGATAAACAGTTCCGAGGACAATGCCAGGCCTCTCGCCTCTTCCTCCGGCTGTGCCATCAGTTCCCGGTACAGATCCTTCAAGGTGGGCACCTGCCCCCGGTAACCGCCCCGGATATATTCCCGGTACACATCTGCCGTACACCGGTCCAGGATGGATTTTTCCTTGGCCGAAAGGTTGCCTGCCCCGACTAGCTGTTCAAATAAGGATAAGATAAATTCCGACTTCTCGATCAGTGGGTTCTTATCGTCGCCATATGCCGCATCCATATCCAGAGCGTTCAGGTGGGTGTCTGATGTGGCGGAAATGCGGATGACCTCCCCATTCAAGGCTTCTACCAGTGATGTGAACTCTGACTCTGGATCTAAAATCAGGATATCATCCTCTGTGGACAATGCCAGATCCACGATTTCTTCCTTCGCAGAAAAAGATTTTCCGGCACCCGAAACCCCTAGCCGGAAGGAATTTCCGTTCAGCAGCTTCCTCCGGTCTGCCACGATCATATTTTTGCTGACTGCGTTCTGTCCATAGTAGATCCCACCCGGCTGCATGATCTCCTGGGTATGGAAAGGGATCAGCACCGCCGTGGATTCCGTGGTCAGTGTCCGGAGCGTATGGATTCTCCGCAGACCATAAGGCAGCACTGTATTCATTCCGTCTACTTGCTGCCATTTCAGCACCGACATCTGGCAGAGGTGTTTCCGTGCCACGGACAGCAGGGTCTCCGTATCCGATTCCAACTGTTCCCTGGTGTCTGCCATATGTACCATCGTCAGCAGGCCGAACATCATCCTCTGGTCCCTGGTGGTCAAGTCATCCAGCATCTCCTTGGTCTCTTTCCTCTGCAGCTCCATGTCGTAGGGCACCACTGCGGAGAAATTGTTGTTCGCATTCTGCCGCCGCTGCCAATTCGTCACATTCGTCTCAACCCCCAGGAGCCGGTTCTGAATCTCCTTTACCGCCTCATCCGTTGGCACCGGCAGGATGTCAATGGAGAGCATCAGATCCCGGCTCAGGTCGCACAGCTCGGAGATCATGGCATCCTTCACATAGCTGGCGTAATCCTGCATATACAAGACCTGGCCGTACCGGTCGCCCAGCATAAAATAATCCCTGTGAAATTCCATAGAGTCCGGGCAGATCCAGTCTTTGAAGCTGCTCCCCTTCCTGGCAAATGCTTTCAGGTCAAAAGGATAGCACTGGGGCTGGTCCGCCCGGAAAAAATCCCGGAAGATCTGCAGCCGCTCCCCGGCATCCAGTTCCTCCGCCACAGAGGACAGCTTGGCCAGATGGGTTACGATGTCTGTCCCTACCCTGGCAAAATAGGTCCTGGCTTCATCCACCGTTTTCTTGTGGACGCTGATGGTCAGGTACCGTTCCTGCTGGATGCTGTTGTTGGTGCCGCTGACCTTGGAAAGGAGCATCTCGTTGTACTCCCTCCGGTAGCTGTCCAGCCCGTCCCCCTTCCTGGGGATCAGCAGGGATTTTTCAAATTCCTCCTTGTTGATCCTCCGGTTGTTCAGCGTGATCTTTGCCGACGCCCCGGAGTCCAGGGCATTTAAAAGCTCCGAATAATCCAGGAACATTTCCGTCTTATCCGCTTTGCTGGCAATGGAATAATTGATATCCGAAAACCGGAAGGACTTGGAATACTGGTTCCCCACCTGAAAGATCCCATCCGGCCAGATCCGCCGGATGGGGACGGCCTGCTGGACAGACCGTGGGATCTGGAATTTCTCCCGGTCCATCTTCCTTGCCTGGATCAATGTTTTAATCATACGCATCCCTCCTTTTCCTCTGGCTGCCGGGATTCCCCGTCCGGTTCTCCTGCCTGTCATCTGATCTGCCATTCCTCTGGCTGCTCTGTATCTGGTTCCTGGGGAGCGGCTTTTTGCTTCCCGGATTCTGGTTCATTGGCTTCCGGCCTCTCTTACTTCCGGTTAGCGGTTTTTGATTCATGGTTTCCCGGTCAGGCTGCATTTTCATCCGAAGGCCTTGCTCTGCCTGCATTTGTCCGGATTGCTTCCGGATCCTCTGCGGTCGGCTGATTTGTTTCTGGTTCTCCTGCTGTTGACTGATCTGTTCCTGACTTTCTTGTTGTCGGCTAATCCGCTCCTGATTCTCCTGCTGTTGACTGATCCGCTTCCAGCTCTCTTGCGGTCTGGTGATTCGCTCCTGCTTCTCCTGTTGTCGGCTGATCTGCTCCCGATTCTTCTGTTCTCGAATCATCTGCACATTCCTCTGTTCTCTTCCGCTCCACTGTTTCCGAATGGCCCGCATATTCACCTGTTTTCTTCCGCTCTCCTTCCGGGCGGCCTGTTTCTTACGCATCTGTTTTCTTTTGATCCGCTTTCTGACTGCCGCTTGTTTCCGTTTCTTTTTCACCTCTTCCCTTCTCAGCTTCTTCGCATTCCTCTTCCCTTTCCCGTTCTCCCCATTGGAGATACGTTCCTCCATACATTGGTAATATAAATCCTCCGGCTGGAACAAAAGCCGTTTCGGGTACAGGAACTCCGACTTAATAAATGCCCAGGCAAACTGTTCCGCCGTCATCCCGTGATACCGGAAAAAGCCGCAGAACGCAAAAGGGGCCGCGCCTAACATGCACAGCCACCCAGTCACCTCTTCCCCTGCCTTTTCCCGCAGGCTGAAATAGATCCCCACCGCAGCCAGAACCGCCAACAGGGAACAGACCATCTGCCGGAAATCCAGCCCAAAGAACATGGCTTCCCGGTACTCCATGATCTCCTTATTCATTTTTACTTCGATCTGCAACCACCTCCGTTAAAAAATACAATCCTTCCCATTCGTTTCTTCCTTCTTATTTTTTCTACAATCCCATGATCTCCTTCACGATCCGGTCCGATGCTTTCACTGCGCCTACCAGGATCAGCAGGTTGAATACTAGCTCCCCCACATAATTCCATACAATCGTAACTGCCGACAGGTCCGGGTTCCCGATGGCGGGCGGGCTTGCCGCAAATACGGAAAAGATGATGCAGGCCAGCGCAATGATTGCCCCTTCCAGACATACCCCGGTGTACGACCGGATGAAGTTCTTCCCCACGGACTGGGTCGGCTCCCCGGCAAACGTAGAAATAGGGATCGGCGCGATTGCCGTATACATATACAGCTTAAACATCCTCCCATACACGGTCAGGATCATGACAAAGGACAAGACGGTGATCAAAAGGCTCCCCAGCAGTGTCACGATCCATAAGGGGATGGATTCCAGCATCCCCACAGATTCAATCTTTTCCACGATCTCTGCCGGAAGCTCCGTCACCCCCTGGGTCATTCCAGAGTGGGACAGGATATTGGACACCATGCCCTGCACAATGGAAAAGACCGCTGTCAAAAGTTCCATCCCATGCATCACCGCCCCCTGTGCCAATGCAAACCGGATAAAGGCTTTCACCGCATGCTCCGGCTTTTTGATGTCTGTATAGCTGGAGCAGGTCCTGACGATCCCGGCCGCAAAGAACAAGACCAGCAGGCCGTACCCGATGGCTTTCAGTCCATCATTCACATTCAGCATGACCGTCCAGATGGCTCCGCCTTTAAAATCCTCCGGACTCTGGGTCAGAAGCCCCCAGATCTCCGTCAGCTTGGTATCCCATGTGGACAATGCGGAGTTCAGGTTTTGGACGATCCAGTTGTCGCTGTCCATCCGGCTGCACCTCCTTCCTCATATACTGTATCCGGCATCAGCCCACGATCATATCCAGGATCTCTTTCGCAAAGGTGATGATAATCCCCCCGGCCAGGGTCAAAAACCCATTGGCCCTCTGGCTTGGGTCATGGCTCTTTAAGGATAGCCCCACTTGTACGACCCCGAAGCCCAGCAGGATCATCCCAATCGCGCGGATCAGGGAAAAGATAAAGGTGGACAGGTTATTGACCACAGCCAGCGGATCCGCTGCAGCATAAACTGTCACCGTACCCATACAGAGGGCGAAGACCAATGCCGCATAGAGGGAAAATGTCTTTCTCTGCCGGGAGCTCATCGGCTGCGGTGCGGTTTTCTTCTGATTCTGTCTGCCATATTTTTTTCTCATGTTATAAAATTTCATCCACATTCCTCCTCGTATAATTTGTAACCAATTTGCATCGCAAATTGATTGCCTGCTGAATGTAACCACTTGCACAGCAAGTGATTGCTTGCCCGCCATCTGCATTTTGTAACCACTTGCATAGCAAGTGATTACCTGCTCATGCGCCATCGCGAAGCGATTTATATGCGCATGATTCCTTGTAAAAGCAGATTTAATATGCGGGCAACTCCTTGTTATTAAAAAGGCTCCCCGGCAATGTCCTCGCCGGAGAGCAGCTCATAGTCTCTACTTCTTGTTTCATCAAATGCCGGTACGTCATGTGCCAGCGGTGCTTCCGCATAATCATAGGGCGGCGCGCCCCCATCCTCCGTATCCCGGATATTCGGATGTTTCAAGAGGTCATATTTCCGATCCATGACCGCATGCTCCCCACGGACGAATAACAGCGCATAGTCATTATCCAGCAGCCTGACCTCATCGGGCATCAATAATTCCCTTCCGCTCTGTTGGAAATTGGTGGAATAACTGCCGGATTTTCCTTTTGTCTGCCCATAAGTATTGGTGTCAATGGTCGCCTTTCCGAGCAGTTCAGAGATATATTTGTGCGTATCTTTTTCATTGCCGCCCAGATATAAAAGTTCGTCACAATTGCCGACCAACGAATCATGCGAATCCTTAAAAAGCGCCTTGATCTGGCTCATGTTCTGTACTATAATACTGCATGAAATAGAACGGGAGCGCATGGTGGCCAGGATCTTTTCAAAATCATCCGGCAGAGCTACATTTGGGAATTCATCCATGATGCAGTGCACTGGTATTGGAAGTTTTCCGCCGTGCAGCCGGTCCGCTACATAATATAAGGTCTGGAATAACTGGCTGTAGATCATGCCTACCAGATAGTTCAAGCTGGTATCCGCATCCGGAATGCAGCAGAACAACGCCACTTTCTTTTCCCCGATACTGGACAGGTCTAATTCATCCGTACAGGTCAGGTCTGCGATCTGCTTTAAGTTGAAGGCTGCCAATCGGACGCCTACGGAGATCAAAATGCTTTTCGCGGTCTTGCCTGCCGCCTGTTTGTAAATATGGTACTGCTTTACGGCAATACTTTCCGGCTCCCGCATTTCCAGCCGTTCAAATAGGATATCCAGCGGGGACTCGTAATCCTCATCCTCTTCCTTTACCTGGGCTGACGCAAGCATTTCCATAATCATGGGGAAATTCTGTTCCTCCGGCGGTGCTTCGTGCAACAGGTACATCATCAGCGCCTGCAAAAGAGCCGTTTCGCTTTTCTCCCAGAAGGGGTCTGACGATTGGGAGCCTTTGGGCGTGGTGTTCTTGATCAGGTTGTTAATCAGCCGCAGCACGTCCTTGTCATCCTGCACGTACTGGAACGGGTTGTAGCAGAACGAGGTATCCGGATGGATCAGGTCGAAGACCCGCACCTCATACCCTTTCTTCTTCAGCAGGCCGCCTGTCTTTCGGAGCAATTCCGCTTTGGGATCTGTAATGACCATAGAGCAGTTACACTGCATGATATTCGGGATCGCAAACGTCCGGGATTTTCCGGCGCCGCTCCCTCCGATCACTAAGATATTCAGATTTCTCCGGTGCTTGTAGCAGTCCAGGCCCATACGGAAGTTCTGGGTCAGCAGGATATTTTGTGCATAGGGCATGGCACGGTATTTCTTACAGAGCTGATTCACATTTCCCCACCTGGCGGAGCCGTGTTCCTCCCCACGTCGGTAATTCTTCTGGTTCGAATAAAAGATGCCGATCCCCATCCCGTACAACAGGGTACACAGTAAAAGCGATTTCACCGTATATTCCGTAAGGTGGATCTGGAACGGATGGTTCAGCTTTTCTGTCAGCAGTTCCAGGATCACCATCAGATTCCTGCCCGGCCCTGCGCAATCTGCCAGTAAGAGGGCCGCCCACCAGACCAGCGGGAGGGCCAGAAGCCAGAGGATCCAGTCCGACTTCCCGCCCTGTTTCACCGGGATGATTCCTCCTTCCTCCGGATCGGATCCCGACTGTGGTCCTGGACTGCTTTCTTCTCCGAACCGCTGATTTTGTGGAACCGGTCTACACCCGGGATCAGGGACAGGCTGCTCCCATTCTCCCACTGCACCAGGATCTGGCCGATATCATCCACATAGGTGACTGTGCCTTTCAGACCGGATTCCATCTGGCGCTCCCCTTCCATTGCGTCCAGGCAGACTTTCGTTCCTGCCGGATACCTCTTCCTTAACATTTCTAATTTTTCTTTATTGATCGTCTGCATACACTCTCCTTTCCATATAGAAGGAATTGCAGAACCCAGCTTTACAATTCCTCCATCTAACTTTTCATTGGTTTCCCAAAATGCCGCACCCGACAGAATAAATAAAAAACAGAGTTTCATCCGTAATGAATTACGAAATGAACTCTGCTTTTTATCGTGTTTCGTTCCACTCTTTTTTCTGGATAAACTGGAATTTATTTATCGCTTTTTATCGCTTTTTCTTGCTTTATACCAAATGCCAAGGCAGCTTCCTAAAGCTATTATATACAGCCCTATAAGTACAACAAGTGTTATACCAGCAGGATTTGTCAACTTATATACAGGATAAAATGAAACAACAATAAATATTGGTATTACAATTCCATATATCGCTTTTTTTCTAGTGGATAAATATACATGAGTCCCCAACAACAGCACCATAAGTAAATAGGATGTTAGTTCTGTAATATCAAATCCACCAGTAAGCAATCTC
>ERZ777306.4715-NODE-4715-length-12028-cov-4.643448_pt1 | contig 12028 bp, 11 predicted proteins | sample MGYA00374966_ERZ777306 | MGnify/ENA primary metagenome ERZ777306 (study PRJEB29329, sample SAMN06343882) | mouse gut metagenome | isolation source: Mouse cecum | place: Austria: Vienna | collected 2014-11-15 ...
AAAATGAGATTGAATCTGATATATATATCATTAACCAATTTTCATCAGCTCGGTGCTTGTATGAGAATGTTTGTGCTTCAGGCTTGTTTTTAAATGTGTTTTTGTTACAACAAGACGAGCGTCTTAATATAAAATGTAGTGTTAAGCGCACGATGATAAACGTGCTTGATGCTGCAAACAAAACGAGGCGGCTATGTAAGCAATTTAATGTAAGAAGGAAAAGTGATTTGCCTGAATATAAATATAAAAGCATATATGCGTCTGTAGCATCAGTGTTAGTTGTATCAATATTAAGATTAAATCCGCAAGCTGAATTCGTATTATTTGATGATGGTATAGGTAGTTATTACGGAGATATCACAAAATGCATGGGACTGTGGAAACATAATATTTTATCTATATTGTTTTTTCATGGTTCTTATACGCGTAAGCCTACTAAATTATTAGTAAACAATGTAAATATGTGTAAAAGCACAGCAACCGAAAACATTTGCCAGCTTCCGAAATTTGATGAACAGTTCATAAAGTATGCCTGTGACATTTTTGGAATGGGGAAAAGTCTGTTGTTAGAAAAAAAGATAATCTTCTTATCACAAGCGGCGGACGGCGATGAAAAAGTAGATATGCTACAACGCGAAATAGTTGAAATGCTTAAACCTTATAAAAAAGACGTTATGGTGCGTATACATCCAAGGGATAATAATGTTGAGATGTATAATGAATTTGAAATAGATACTTCCAAAGATCTATGGGAATTAAAAATACAATCGTTTGATATAGAACAATGTGTGTTGATATCTGTTAATTCTTCAGCGCAATACACTCCCAAGATGTGTTTTTGCAAGGAACCGACAGTGTTTTTAATGTTCACATTATTGCGTGATAAGCAAACTTTACAAACTTCGTTAGAATTTGCAAATAAATTGAAAGACAGTTACGTGAATGGTGAGCGTGTTATTATACCTAAATCAAAACAAGAAGTTATAGATAAGTTAAATAAATTTTTATCAGTAGTTTAATATATCTTAAATTAGCAATCTTTGGTGGATTGCCGTTACTAAAAAATATTAATAAGAATAATATGATCAAGATTAAAAGGTAACACAGAATTGTATGAAAGTTAATGCTATAATACAGGCGAGATGCGGATCGTCTAGATTCCCTCAAAAAATTTTTGCTTTAATTGATGGGAAACCATTAATTTGGCATGTAGTTAATAGGTTGAAATATGCTGAAACGATTGATGATATAATTGTTGCAACAACCGATAATCCATTGGACAATAAAATAGTGGGATGGTGTAAAGCAAACGATGCTAAATATTTTAAGGGAAGCGAAGACGATGTTTTAAATAGATATTATTCCGCTTCGCGAGAATTTCCTTCGGATTTCATTGTTAGGATTACTGCAGATGATCCCTTTAAAGAACCATCAATTATAGATAGGGTAGTTAAAACATTAGTTAATGAAAAACTGGATTATGCAACCAATAATTTTCCGCCATCATTTCCGGAGGGAGTGGATTGTGAGGCTTTCACGCGTGAGACATTAGAGAAAATGGAACTAAATGCTAGGGAAAATATTGAAAGAGAACATGTCACTCAGTATATTTTTCGCCATTTAAATGAATTTCGTATAAAAAACATTTCGTCCGGTAGGATGTTGAAACATTATAGATGGACGATAGATACGGAATTAGATTATAAATTTATTTTAGCAATCTATGCCAAAAGAGAAGTGAAAAATAAGCCGCTTTTTATGGATGAAATTCTATCTATATTAGCGAAAAATCCGTCATTGTTAGATATTAATTCTTCGGTTAAACGAAGTCTTATGTATAAAAATTAATTATGTGAGGCAATGAAAATGAAACGAATTTCCGAGTTGGAAAAGCAGTATGTATTGGATGCTTTAGACAATGAATTTGCAACGTCTAAAAATTCCACTTACAATAACAAATTAGAGCAAGCGTTTGCTAAAAAATTCAATGCAAAATATGCAATCGGTCACTGTAACGGAACAGCGACGTTGCATGTGGCTTTGTTGGCTTGTGGCGTTAAACCGAGTGATGAAGTTATCGTTCCTGCTCTGACAATGTCATCTACGTCGATACCCGTTGTGTTAATGGGGGCTATTCCGGTGTTTGCAGATAGCGATATCGATACATTTGAAATTTCTGCCGATAGTATTGAAAAATGCATCACGGATAAAACAAAAGCGATAATTACCGTATCATTATATGGATTAGCTCCTGATTATGATAAAATCATTGCTCTATGTAAAAAACATAATTTAGCACTTATAGAAGATAATGCCGAATGTTTCTTGGGTGAATATAAAGGCAAGTTTGTTGGCGAGTTCGGCGATTTTGCAAGTTTTAGTTTTCAAGCAAGTAAACATTTAACGACCGGAGAGGGCGGAATGTTAATTACTAATAATGAAGGATTAGCAGACAATGCTCGCCGTTTTAATTGTTTGGGCTATGCGGGTGTCAGCGCAAAAAAAGGCAAAATAACAAGGAATGATATTCAGGATCCGAATTATAGCAGACATATATCTTTTGGGTACAATTATCGAATGTCGGAACTACAAGCGGCCTGTGCGTTAGGTCAGTTAGAAAGAGCTGAGGAACTAGTGAACAGAAGAATAGAAGTCGCAGCAATGTTTGATAAAGTTATTGATAATCAAAAGCTACTTAAAAAGCAATATAATCCTGAAGGATGTAAAAATTCTTATTGGACATACTGTGTGGTTCTTGATACGGACAATCCTGATGTCGATTGGTATAGATTTAGAGATCTTTTCCAAAAAAATGGAGGCGATGGCTATTATGCCGCGTGGAAATTATCCTATAATGAACCGGCATATCAAGAGATATTACAAAAGCAACCGGGTGTTTGGCAAAAATATGATAGTAATTGTTGCCCCAATGCAGAATATTTACAAAAGCGCATGCTACAACTCAAAACCAATTACTGGGACATAGATGAAGCAAAAAGACAAGCTGAAATCTTAGCCAAGACAATAGTTGAGTTTGAAAAAATAAAATAAAACATAAATCCGGAGGAAAAAATGTTAGATTTTAATAAAAATATTCGAATTGGTAATCGAATAATAGGTGAAGACCGGCCCACGTATTTTATCGCAGAAATAGGCGGTAACTTTGATGGTAGCATTGAAAAAGCAAGGAAATTGATTGACGCAGCAAAAGCTGCGGGTGCTGATTGTGCAAAATTTCAAACCTTTACCTCTGATACTATAGTGTCAGAGGGCGGCTTTTCTAAAATGGAACTTCACGGCGTTCATGGATCTTGGGGCAGAAAGGTTTCTGAAGTGTTCAAAGACGTAGAGTTTCCGATGGAATGGCACAAAGAAATTGCGGATTATTGCCAAAAAGTCGGGATTGATTTTTCGACATCACCCTATTTTAAAGAGGCGGTTGATTTGTGCGTCAAGCTTAATGTTCCGTTTATTAAAATAGGTTCCGGTGATATCACATGGCTCGAGATGATTGAATATATCGCTAAAACTGGGTTGCCTATTATGCTTGCTACGGGTGACTCTACTATGGCAGAGATAGATGAAGCCGTTAGAACTATTGAAAAAACAGGCAATAAGGATTTGATTTTGATGCAGTGTATTACCAATTATCCTTCAAAAATTGACAGCGCAAATGTTAATGTCCTCAAGACTTATCAAAATGCTTTCCAGTGCTTAACAGGTTATTCCGATCATTCCCCCGGTCATGTGGTTGCTCTTGCATCGGTCGTTCTCGGCGGTCGTGTAATTGAGAAGCATTTTACTTTAAATAAAAAAGATAAAGGACCCGATCACCCTCATTCAATGGAACCGGATGAATTTAAGTTTATGGTTGATTCGATTCGTGAAGTCGAAAGGGCAATGGGAAGCACAAGAAAAGAAGTTGTTAAAGAAGAAAGCGAAACAGTGTTTGTCCAAAGAAGATGTCTGTACGCAGCAAGAGATATTAAAAACGGTCAATCGATTACAGAGGAAGACGTTACTGTTTTAAGACCTGCTTTAGGCATTCCGCCAAAGTTTAGAAAAACAATTATCGGGAAGGTGGTTAAAAAGGATATCAAGGCGGGAGAACCCATATTTTGGGATGATTTATAATTTTGAAAAGGTTGGGAATGAGCGATGATAACCGATATGGAAATAATAATGGCAATTGTCGATAACGATTGTCTTACAAAGTCTGATGCGACTATTTTGTTGGAAGGAGATGGATTTTTTAGATTTCAAAAGGCTGTGGAGTTGTACAAAAGAAACATGGTGTCAAAAATAGTATTTAGCGGGAACATTGTTGACAAAGATTACGGCAGTTACCCTTTTGATGAGGTAAAACCATTCATTCTTCAAGGCGGTGTTAGAGAAGAAGATATTATTCATGAAAATGTTTCGCGACACACTCGTCAGCAGGCCGTTGAAGTAGTAAAAATGGCAATGAGTAAAGGGTGGAAAAAGCTTGCTTTAGTAGCATCTCATGAACACCAATATAGAGCTTATTTGACTTTTTTAAGAGAAGTTTTAGATACAAAAAGCGATATTGTTCTATATAACGCGCCAGTGAGAAACTTAAATTGGTTCGTTGATAGCGGATGGGGAACACGATTTGACAGACTTTCAGCTGAAATTGACAGAATCGATAAATACTCCGCCATAGGGCATTTGGCAACAGCTAATGAAGTGATTAAGTATCAAAAATGGAAGGAGTCATTTCTTAATGAGTAACCGCACAGGTTTAATAGAAGCAAAAAAAATAATGGGCAGCAATATTATTTATCAGGATGCGTTATGTGCCATTAAAGAATTAGATTTATCTGTTAAAGAAAAAAACACTGTTATACCGTTTTCAATCGATGAAATTAAGGCAAAAAGCAAGAATTATATATTAATTTATGGATGTTCGAAATTTAAAAACGGACAATCTGTTAACATTAAAAATTTAAAAAAGATTTTTGGAGATAATCCTGAAAGAAAGGAACCATGTTTTTATTTTCAAGATTGGTATGATAACGAGGATTTTATAAATAAGGAATTAGATGAAGGTTGGTTTTTTATTCGCAAAAGCGTTTATGAAGAATCTAGAAGAGTTTTACCGAACGAATTAGCGAAAAAATATAAGTTCCCATCAGCAATTCAATGTGTATATTCTTTTTTTATTGCGTGGTTAGTGTTAGGCGAAAAACTATGGCATCACGATTTTGTTTGGTGTAGTGACGTCGATCATAATGGCGATAGAATTTATGTTGGGAAATATAACGACATAGACGGCATCAATAAGGATGGTTTTAGTATTCATAGGCATTTGGCATTAAGACATTGCTATGGTTGCATAGACTAGTAGTAAGTATTAATTTTTATATGGAGCGTATATGAAAATTCTGGTGACGGGAGCAAAAGGGTTTGTTGGGAAAAATCTTGTTGAATCTCTAAAAAACATACGGGACGGGAAGGATAGAACTCGTGGCAGTCTTTGTGTGGAAGAAGTATATGAGTATGATATCACTTCTACGCAAGCAGAACTATCTGGTTTTTGTCAAAAAGCTGATTTCATATTTAACTTTGCTGGAGTAAATCGCCCCAAAGATAATGCGGAATTCATACATGGTAACTTTGACTTTGCTTCTAACTTATTAAACACACTTAAAAAGTACAACAATTCTTGTCCGGTAATGCTCTCGTCATCTATACAAGCGACACAAATGGGGCAATATGTAAACAGCGATTATGGAAAAAGCAAGGCGGCAGGGGAAGATTTATTTTTCGACTACGCCAAGCGAACAGGAGCGAAAGTGCTTGTTTATCGTTTTCCTAATGTTTTTGGCAAATGGTGTAAGCCTAACTACAACAGTGCCGTTGCCACTTTTTGTAACAATATAGCAAATGATTTACCTATTACGGTAAATAATAGGGCAACTGAGCTTGAATTACTTTATATTGATGACCTTATAAACGAAATGATAAACGCTCTTAACGGTAAAGAGCATAAGTGCGATTATGATGACTTGAATATTGTAGAAAATGCAAATGGAAAATTCTGCTATGTTCCGACAACACATAAAGCCACATTAGGTGATATTGTAGATATGCTTGAAAGTTTTCGTATTCAGCCAAACACACTTATTATTCCCGAAATTCCCAACAACTCATTTGCTAAAAAACTTTATTCGACATATCTTTCCTATTTGCCGAAAGAAAAAGTTGTATTCATACCTAAAAGTAACTGTAATGAATGTGGAAGCTTTACCGAGTTGCTTAAAACAGTTAACTGCGGTCAGTTCTCAGTAAATGTTTCCAAACCCGGCATTACAAAGGGTGAGCACTGGCATAATACTAAATGGGAGTTTTTTATTGTCGTTTCTGGTAGAGCATTAATACAGGAACGTAAGGTTGATACGAACGAAGTGTGGGAGTTTGAAGTCAGTGCAGATCCAATACAAGTAGTACACATGTTACCGGGTTACACGCATAACATAATAAATCTTTCCAACACGGAAAATTTGGTAACACTTATTTGGGCAAACGAATTGTTTGACAGTGAGCATCCCGATACTTTTTGTGAAAAGGTGGTTAATTAAAATGGAAAAGACAGTTGATTATTCAAACGTTCATTTTCGAAACAACGGCAAATTGAAATTGCTTGTTATTGTGGGCACACGTCCCGAAATAATACGTCTTTCGGAAGTCATCAAAAAGTGCCGTAAGTATTTCGATTGCATTTTGGCACATACTGGGCAGAATTACGATTACAACCTCAACGGATTATTTTTCAAGGATTTGTACCTCGATGAACCCGAAGTATATATGAACGCCGTCGGTGACGATTTGGGCGCCACAATAGGCAATATAATAGATTGTAGCTACAAACTGATGTCGCAAATTAAGCCCAATGTTTTACTTATTCTCGGCGACACAAACAGTTGCCTTTCGGCAATTCCCGCTAAGCGACTTCATATTCCCATTTTTCATATGGAAGCGGGAAACCGTTGTAAAGACGAATGTTTGCCAGAGGAAACAAACCGTAGGATAGTCGATATAATTTCGGATGTAAATATGGCTTATTCGGAGCATGCTCGCCGATATTTAGCGGAATGCGGACTTCCTAAGGAAAGAACATATGTTACGGGTTCGCCTATGGCGGAAGTGTTGCGTGTAAATCTGGTACAAATCGAAGCTTCCGATATTTTGGATAGATTAAAATTACAGTTCAATAAATATATATTGCTTTCCGCTCACCGTGAAGAAAATATAGACAGCGAAAAGAATTTTAATTCTTTATTCGGTGCAATCAATAAGCTTGCCGAAAAATACAATATGCCGATTTTGTACTCGTGCCACCCGCGCAGTAAAAAGCGTTTGGAGAAAAGCGGTTTTAAGCTTGATAAAAGAGTTATTCAACACGAGCCGCTTGGTTTTCACGATTACAACAAATTGCAAATGAATGCGTTTGTCGTAGTTTCGGATAGTGGTACTTTGCCCGAAGAAAGTTCGTTCTTTTTGTCGATAGGCAAACCGATAGCCGCAGTTTGTATTCGTACAAGTACCGAACGTCCAGAAGCGTTGGACAAGGGTTGTTTTATTCTTGCGGGGATAGATGAAGAATCACTTTTGCAAGCAGTCGATGCAGCCGTTTCGATGACAGAAAACGATGATTTGGGCATTCCCGTACCCGATTATGTTGAAGAAAATGTTTCAAATAAAGTAGTAAAATTAATTCAGTCGTACACAAACGTAGTAAATAAATTTGTATGGAGAAAGTAAACTCAGTTATAGAGATTTAGCATGGATAAAAAGAAAGGCTTGCTTAACATAACAACATCATTAGTCTTCAAGCTAATAATTATCATTGCCAGCATATTTGTGAGGCGAATGATTATCAAATATGTAGGCAATGAAATCAACGGACTAAATGCATTATTTACATCAATAATTGGTGTTTTAGGTGTCGCTGAACTCGGTGTGGGCGCAGCTATAACGTTTTGTATGTATAAACCAATTGTTGATGGGGATACTCCAACTATTGCGGCATTATATAGAACGTTTTGGAATTTGTATTTTATCATAGGTGGGGTGGTCTTGCTTTGTGGTTGTGCACTTATGCCCGCGTTGCCTTTTTTTGCAAAAGATTATGATATCGCTGGTGTAAATATATATTTATCTTTTGGGTTAGTGCTTATTTCGGTTTTTATATCCTACGTTTTTAGTGCTAAAACCTCTCTAATTAATGCGCATAAAAATGATTTTATCACGACAATTATTTCTTCTTGTAGCCTGCTGTTGCAATATGGACTGCAAATTTTTGTTTTATATCAATTTCAATCGTTTGTTGCATTTTTAATATGTCAAATTTTTGCAATGATTATTCAATTTATAGCAATCAAGCTTGTAGTTAGAAAAAAATATACTAACATTATAAAAACAAAAAGCAAGCTTAACGCAGAAACAAAGAATAGCGTTGTAAAGAATATTAAAGCTATGTTCGCTCACAAAATCGGTCACGCACTTGTAAATGGTGTTGACAGTATCATTATATCTGCTGTTTTGGGCGTCGCAGTATTGGGGTTTTATACAAATTATACAACAATCATGGTGTCTATGGTAAATGTAATAGCTTTAGTTTTTACAGCAATGACTTCGGTTGTTGGACATGCATTGGTTGAATCTAATGATGATAGTAAGCGTAGATATTTTGATTTTTTTCATGTGCTGAATTTTATATTGGGGTGTGTATTTTTTCTTGGTTATTATGCGGTGATAGATAATTTAGTAACATTATTGTTTGGTAAAAGCTTAGAAGTTGCAAAATCTATATCAATTGTAATTACAATAAATTATTTCATTCAGTTTATGCGACAGTCGATAATTTTGTTTCGTGATGCATCTGGTACATTTTATTATGATAGGTGGAGACCAATTGTCGAAGGAGTCTTAAATATAGGATTATCTATTGGATTTGTGTATTTATTTAATTATTTGTGGGGTGCAAATTTCGCCGTTGTTGGTGTTATAGTCGCAACTATTTTAACCAATCTAGCTATTTCTCTTGTTGTTGAACCTTTTGTACTGTTTAAATACACGCTTAATACATCACCCATAAAGTTTTATGTAAAAAATTATTACTGCATAGCGATATTCGTATGTATATTATTTGCACTACATTTCTCGATGATAAAAAGCGATAATCAATGGGTTGAATTGTTTGCAAATGGCGGAATTTCGCTTGCGTATTCGTTGACAGTGTTGGCAGTAGTTGTACTTATAAATAAGGATTTTCGTCATTATGCTAAGAATTTCTTGTTACGACTTAATCGGCATAAAGACAATCGATTGCAGACCGTTGTTGCGACAAGCGGGGCAATTGCTGATCAAACAGTAGAAGATGCGAATGTATCGAATGAGAATAGCATCAGTATCAATGAAGATGTAAACAGTGATGTCGCTGTCAAAGTAGATAAAGATTCGGATAATGTTACAAATGCTTAATAGAAAATGGTATTAATAGGTTGAATTTGCTCTCGGGCAACTATTGGAAGTAAATTTTTTTGAATGATTAAAATCTGTGCTATTGATTTGGGAGGTACTTGATTAAACAGACTGCTGATGCTATAATTGGTTTATGCAAAAAGGATATAGGATAATATCAATAGGAGCGGCGGAAATATATAAAAACGAACAGGAATACGGCGTTGCGGTCGGGTATAAAATGCCCAAGATAAAAAGCGACGCCTATTTTCGTTTATTCAGAAATTATTTAAACTATGCTGAACGTGCTGAAAGAGAAAGTTCGGGAGTTGAAGGCGCTGTCGATGCAGATTCAAGCGGAAGTAAATACGGTTACGGCAAAGGCGACTGACGAGGCGGCAGACCTTTTAACAAAACGTATTAACGAAATGACGGACAAAGCAATTGGAAAGATAGACGAAGAGGCGGAAAAAATTGCAAAAAGTCTGAAAGCCGTATGCAATGGAGTAAGCGGCGCGAAAAATGAAATTAATTATGAGCGCGGCTTCCGTAAGTTTATGTTCTGGGTAACGCCTGTGCTTTTGCTAATTCAGAGCATATTTACAATGATTACAATATTAAAATGAGGAGGGAAATCATAGGAATTTGAGGGATATTTGTCGAAAAAAGCACATAAAATATGATAAGAAATTCAGGATGGTGAAGGTTGGACAAGCGTAAATTAAATTACAGATTTCATAACCCCAACCCGCCCGAAGCACTGGGGAGAGAACTGTTGCAGATATGTATAACCGCTAATATGAAAAAGGTTGAATGCGCTGTAATGGAAAGCGTTGAAGAGAAAAGAGTATTGCGCGTAGTGGAAATAGATAAAAATGCGCAAGTTGCAAGGTTGAAAGATATGACGCTTTTCAAAATGCCCAAAGGGCAATACGGGGGAAAGTATTATAGGATAAGCAACGATTACATAAAAGAGAACTCGGGGGAAATAGTATTGGCATTGCCGAGTGAAATACAAATAAAGTTGCTTGACGAAATGCAACAGGAATGTGAAATATTAAGTATAGACGAATTTGTTCAAACGGTGGCAGGAAAGAGTGAAACACATTATGAGGATAAATACATACTGCCGAGCATGATATACATAGAACAAATTAAAAATAATCCGACTAAGCAGACAAATTCACAGTTTGTGAAATAACGTGAAGCCCGCGCGACATTAAGTCGCGCGGGCGATTTTTCGTATAAAGCTTGACTTGTTAAACTTTATATGATAGAATACGGTAGAATTAGAATTATAAAATAGTATGGAGAATGAGTGTGAACATAGTGGCTTATTGCAGGGTATCAACCGACAAGGAAGACCAGTTGAATAGTTTGGAGGCGCAGAAGAAGTTTTTTGCGGACTATACCAAAAGAACGGGGGACAACCTTGTTCGGCTTTATGCGGACGAGGGAATTTCCGGCACAAAGATTAAGAACCGCAAACAATTTTTACAGATGATGGCGGACGCCGAAAAAGGGCTTTTCGAGATGGTTGTCGTCAAAGACATTTCCCGCTTTGCCAGAAACACGGTTGACCTATTGCAGAATATTCGTAAGCTAAAAACCTTAGGCATAGAAACGCAGTTTTTAACGGCGAACATGACGAGCATGGGCAACAGCGAATTCGTGCTGACAATCTTCGGTGCGCTGGCGCAGGAGGAGAGTGCGAACACATCAAAACGAGTCAAGTTCGGTAAGAAAATAAATGCAGAAAAGGGGAAAGTTCCGAACTTTGTTTTCGGGTATGACAAAACAAACGGCGATTTGTTCAACCTTACAATAAACGAATACGAGGCGCAAGCCGTAAGAAAAATTTTTAATCTATATGTTGAAGAAGGCTATGGCGCAAGTAAGATTGCAAGCATGTTGAACGACGGCAATATTAAGACAAAGCGTGCCTGTAAGTGGACGGTGAACGCCGTTTGCCGCATTCTCACGAACGAAATTTATGTGGGTAAAATCGTAAACGGCAAGCAGGAAGTTGCCGACTTTTTAACGGGCAGGCGCACGGGGAAGGACGAGGAAGAATGGTTTGTAACCGAACGTCCCGAACTCAAAATTATAGACCCCGAAGTCTTTGACAGGGCGCAAGACATTATGACGGCGAGGGGCAAGACGTTCAAGCTTGATAAGGAACGGCATAGCAACAAATATCTGTTTTCCACACTTATTAAATGCAAAGACTGTGGTTGGTCATTCAGGCGCATTTCACACACTTACAAAAACACTTACGTACGCTGGGTGTGTTCGGGAAGAAACGGCAAAGGCGCAGAAAGCTGCCCTAACGCAACGACAATTGAAGAGAAAGAACTTATACAGGTTTTAACCGAATACTTTGCAAACGTCTTGTCGCAGCAAAAGCACGTGAAAGAATACGTAATTTCCGAATTCGAGCGCATTTACAAGCAACGCGACGAGAATATCGACCACGAACAAAAATTAACAACCGAGCTTGAAAAACTCAAAAATTCCCGACAGAAGTACATGGATATGTACA
>ERZ777306.4723-NODE-4723-length-12016-cov-21.604130_pt1 | contig 12016 bp, 9 predicted proteins | sample MGYA00374966_ERZ777306 | MGnify/ENA primary metagenome ERZ777306 (study PRJEB29329, sample SAMN06343882) | mouse gut metagenome | isolation source: Mouse cecum | place: Austria: Vienna | collected 2014-11-15 ...
TTCGCCGTCGTTAATGCAGTGCAATTCGTCGAATGCATAGATGATCTCGACCAATTCTACAAGACTGCCAGTCTAGCGAAACCGTGTCTCATGGGTAGTATTTCGGTTACCGTATCGTGCAAGTAATTCCAGTTCGGTGTCAATATAGCCGATAACCAATTTGAGTGTCGACTGTTGTCGATTCTCGAATTTGGCACATAAACGAATACGAGTGTAATGCAGCGTTCTGAAAAGAAAAATTGTTTCCAGATTGTTGCAAATCTCTTGTAAGGTAATTGCAAAATTTTGCAGTTGGTCGGTCGTAGGGTTAGTAATAGTAATAATTGCACTTTGAAACAATGTTTCAGCTATTGTTATATTTGGATTCATATCATATCTGTTTTAATGACTAAATTTCCATGTAAATATCCTTTTCAAGAGATATTTTGGTGGAGATTTATTCCTTAAAACAGAAGCTGTGTATTAGAGTATTACTTAACAATGATGAAATTTCATGTTATATAGACGTCGTTACGATATTTAGTTATTTGCTTTCGTGATATTCTTGTTCCACATTAACTTGCCAAATGTTGCTTTTGCTTGTACAGCCAGTCAAAATATTATCGACAGCAGCCATTGCTGTGAGCATTGAGTGGTCAATGTTGTTGTAACGATGCATGCCGTTACGTCCGACTAAAAAGATATTTTCGATAGAATCTGTCCACTTGCGGATTTCCTCTATACGGTTATACGTGCCGAAATAGGCAGGATATGCTTTGGGGACTCGAATAACGACGGCATCCAAAAGATCGGCTCGATCGATCATCCCGATATGTTCCATTTCACTTACAGCCATAGCAATGAAATTCTTGTCGGACATCATCCAGCACTCGTCGTTTTCGTTGACAAAATATTCGACACCAATCCAAACCTTGCTGCGGTCTTGAATCATGTAGGGACTCCAGTTGTTGAACACTTGAATGCGTCCGGCTTTTACATCCCGTTCCTGAATGTAAATCCAGGTGTCGGGCGGATAAGATTTCCCGTTCTGTCCCGTGATCTTCATACGTTCGAGGAGTAATCCTACCGTCATGAAATCCCGATAGATTAAGCCGTCAGCCACTTTTTGCACTTCGGACGGCACGAGGCCATCTATCGCCGCAATCAATTCTCGCACGGGCATTGAAGAGATCAACCAATCACACTTGATTTGACGCTCGCAACCTTGCTTGTCAATGATAGTTATATCCAAAACTTGATTTTGTTCTACATGGATTGTCGTAACACGACTGTCGAGTAGAATTTTTCCACCGGCTTTGGAAATACGTTTTGCCGCAACCTCCCAAATATGGCCAGATCCGAACTTGGGATAGAGAAAGCGATCGATTAGCGAAGTTTGTACTTTCTTAGGATCGGTATGCCGAACGATTCGACGAGCCATATGTGCCAATGCAGCACCTATGGAAAGACCTTTGACACGTTGATTGCCCCATTCCGGGCTAATTGCACTGCATTCGACGCCCCATAACTTCTGTGTGTAATCGCGAAAAAAAGTTTCGTATAGTTCCCGACCGAAGCGATTAATATAGAAATCTTCCAGCGAACGTTCCTCTCGTATAGGGAAAAGGCGGATTCGGACATAACTCAAGCCGATTCTGACCAACCGGCGTAATCCGAGATTTCGCATGGTCTGCCAGGAGAGTGAAATTGGATAATCAAAGAATCGACGGAGAAAATAGATTCGTGACAGCCGGTTGCGCAGTAACATCACGTCGTTGTTGTCGACGGCATTTTGTGCTGCTTCGTCTGCCATAGGCATCAGCTCCTGCCACCACTTCGTCACGGTATCCGACTTGGAAAAATAGCGATGTCCACCGAGATCCATGCAATTGCCTTTGTAGCGTACCGTACGGGAAATACCACCGACGGTATTATCCTGTTCGATAACAATGACCTCCGTATCGCTGCGGCGACACAGCTCCCATGCAGCGGTCAGCCCGGCAGGGCCTGCGCCAATAATAACGACACGTTTTTTACTTTTTTCCATAGAATAGTAGGTATTTGCGTGCTGTGAAGTTCCAGAAGAAAACGACTGCGGTGGAGATGAGTTTGGAACCAAGATAATATAATCCCGCAAGTTCGGTAGCCATCCACATGATCGCTTCGTTCATTCCGAGTCCCACAACGCCGATTGCTGCGAAGAAGACGAATTCGATGATATGGCTGTGCAGCGTATGATCTCGAAAAACCCATCGAACACTCAACGCATAGTTCATTGTCAGGCCGGCGACGAATGAAAATGCCGCTGAAAGTAGATAAGACAAGCCCCATTCGGTCAACAGCCACAACAATCCGAAATCGACTACGAAGGCTGCTCCTCCGACAAAAAAATAGCGAAACAGTTGTATCTTACCCTTATTAGTAGGCTTAATGAATAATTGGGCAATCATTTCGATTTGAGTTTGAGTTCAGCGGCCTCACGATCAAAATGCAGCAGAACAGTTTGTGGAACACGAAATGTCGCAACGACACTGAACAGCTCTTGATGTTTTTGGATTGCAGGATAGAGATATTGCCATGTAGCAGCATAGCCCAGCTGATCGAGCAGCACGTAATCGGCTTGAGAGTTGATGAGTCCACGGATGAGCTGTTCGTCATCTGCTGTGTATTGGAAATTGCAAACATGACATCCGGCATAGACATAGAATACGGAGGGTTTGCGGCAACATACAACCGTTTCAGACGGTAATCTTTTTTGAACTGTTCGCGCTGCATCTATAAACCCTGAAAGTTGCGGCGGAAGCGGTCGGCGGACTTCTGCTGCTACCGACCGGATGTGTCCGCTGGCAAGCAGGAGTGCCGGAATCAACAACCATAACGGACTGAATACATGTCGAATATTGAAACGACTGCGCAAACCGATCTCGATCAACGTATAAACGCCGATCACAAGACCGATTTCCAGCAATGGTACCAGTGTTGTGATATATCGATTGCCACTTGGTGCACTCCACAAACAGATGATACCGATGACAGCTGCTGAATAGACTGTGAAAAATCCGAAATAGCGTTTTAGGCGCCAATAACCGAATAGTATGATGGTGATCAGTATCAATCCGGTCATCCACTCCCCAAAAGTGGCCGTGGCCTCGTAGTCGACATTGAGATAAGGGGTAACAGTATTCGGAATCGCTTTGGTTACGAGCATTTGCAGAGTATTGAAGCCCCGTTCGATCAACTCGCCGAACGATACCCGGCCAGCATCGGGTTGCCAGATGTTGACAGCCAACAGCTGGTCGAGATAACGGTTCGGCCCCAGCCCTGCCAAGTGATTACGGAACGTCCATGGCAGTGTCGTGATGGCGAATCCCGTAACAAAGCCGATTGCCTGTCTCCATTTGCGAATGCACAGCATCCATATGGTGATACCGACCATGAGTGTGATGCCCTGTGTACGAATCATGTAGCCGTAACCGGCTGCGAGTATGAGCAGATAGAACCATGGTCTTTTCCACCATTTCGGCGACGTGTCGGTGTCGAACCTGTAAAGCAGCCAGATAGCGAGGGCCGAAAAGAGCAGATAGGCCGTTTCACTCATCATGATAGAGGCGAACTGTAGTACCCGATAGTTAAGCAAAGCGATAAGTACCGCTGTCAATGCCAACGGCTGTGGTACAACTTTTCGTAGAAAGAAAAACAATAACAGCATAGCCCCGAAGAGCATAACGCCATTCTGTATTTTTTGGGCTACAATGCTGGGTGTCAAAGCACGAAGCGGAGCCATCAAGAGCGGATAGCCCGGAGGAAATCCATTTGTAGGTGGATGTCCCAGTGTTCCTAATTCGGTGTATCCTTCTCCTTGTGCAAGCGAGGTTGCATAAATGTAATATTGACTGGTATCGCCGTTCATATCAAGCGTTGGCTTAAATGTGTATGCGAATACTGCAGTGCAAACTGCCGCAATTATAGCGATATGTGCCCACACATTCAGGCTTTCCTTGTGTTCGCGCGTAGGCTGTTTTTTATATTTGTTATGCATTTATATATGACTCGGAATTCGTGATTTTCGACTGATATATTTTAGGCGGAGAATTTAGATTCTCCGCCTAAATAATTGAATGGTAGATAAATATCGTCAATTCTCATCCATGTAAAAGATTACTTCGAACGAATTTCGAATTTACAACCTGAATCGACTTTCAATGTTGCAAATGAGGTAACATTTGTTGCGCCGATAATTGTTAGTTTGGCACCATTGCTGACCGTTATATTTTTGGTTTCCACCCTACAGCCTTGAACCGTACAATCGGTCGTTACCGTTTGATCGTAGAACGTTACTACGGGACAGACACTATTCAATGCTGCATAAGCATCGACGAGCCCATACCCCATTTGATTATTCCATGTACCGTTGGGGCGTCCGGATGTTGTGCTGTATGTATAACTTCCGACTTTTTTTGCCGATTTTTCAATGGCAGTTACTACTTGTAAGCGAGTGAGTGTCGGATTATTGGAAATGACCAGCGCTGCAATACCTGCAACGTGAGGGGTTGCCATAGAAGTGCCGTTCTTGGATCCCGTACTGTTATTCGGAAGCGTGGATAAAATGTTATTACCCGGAGCCACGACATCCAATTTCGTTCCATAACCCGAGAAAGACGATCGGCTACCGTTGGAATCAATGGATCCGACTGTCAGTATGTCGTCGTGGAAGTTTCCGGGATAATCCATGACGCCGGAGTAATTGCCGGCAGCGAACGTTACGACACAGCCTAATCCATTGCGGCCTTTCGTCATAGCATCGGTAATAGCCTGTTCCAAGATCGTACTGTGCATTCTGTTGTAATATGCTCCACCTTGATCTCCCCATGAGTTAGTAATTACATCGGCGCCATTCTTCCAGGCCCAACTTATGCCATCGGCAAGTTCTGCCGAAAATGTACTCGACAAATATAAATCGTGACTGACCCTCACTATTTTTGCTTCGGGAGCAACGCCTACAACCTGAAGATTGTTATTCCAGACGGCTGCAACAGTCCCTGCGACATGGGTACCATGAGTATTCCCGCTGACAAAGACACTCGGTGATTTACCGCTTTGTGCATCATAGCTCAACGTATGGAAATTCGCTTTCAGGTCATTGTGATTGGGATCTATGCCTTGGTCTACAACTGCAACTTTGACTCCGGCGCCTCGTGTGATGTCCCATGCTGCCGTAGCATTGATGTCGATGTCTGAATATGAATTGTTTTTCAAGCCCCATTGTTGGCTAAACATAGGGTCGTTAGGAATACTGCTCGGTTTGAAATCGAACATAAAAGCAGGATCGACCTCTTCGAATTTTTGCGTTTCGTAAAAGTAGTTGCTTGCAGCTACCGAACTTTCGAAAGAAGAATTTTGAATAGACAGGATATACCATAGTGGCATATTGGGGACTTCTTTTACAATTCGAATATTCTGCTCTTTTGTCAATGCTTCCAATGTTGCAATATCATTGACAGTTTTCAATTTAAGGTAGAAAATATCCGAAGTTCCAATGGGAGTAGCTGCTCCTCTATTGAAAAATGGTAAAACATGTTTAACTCGTTCATCTTGTTTTAGATCAGCGACAAGTTTTTCATATTCGGACGATACCGTTTTTGTTGCCAATTTGAGCGTGATAATATTTCCACAGCGTTCATTTTCTTCCTGAATGAGACTATAGCTCTGAGCTAAGGATTGAGTAGAAGCTGATTTTGCAAGATCGTTTTCGACAACAACGTTCACGTAGTTACTATTCAGTGTCAAGGCAATTTTTTCACCTTTATACCAATAGTAATAAGTTGCGTTCGCATCTGCAGAACGAGTCAGTATTGCCGAGCTTTTTTGCTCCGCTTCGTCGACCAATGTCTTCTGACATGCAATCATCGTTATGGTCAGTATACATAAGATGCTCAATATCTTTTTCATGGATTTATGATCTTTAGAAAGATGATTGCAATTCGAATTCAACAAGGTATTATTCATTTTCGACATGCAACTGAATTTTTGTATCATCTTCCAGTTTTGAGGTAATAATTGCAATTTGCCAATTTGTAGTTACGGCTGCTAAATTAGGTGCTAATTCCACATTCATTATATAACTACAATTGGGCAGATATTGCAAATTCTTGATAGTGGCACGGGTACCATAAGGTGTAACTCCACGTACCAATAGCAGAGAATGTCGCGAGAAATCAATGGAGGGTGCATCCTTGTTTTCAATGCAAATCATGTAATTCTTAAGCTCGGCATTGCTGTTGATAACGGCAACTTCATTATCAAGGGGATCTATTAATTCGATCCACACGCATCCTGTTTCCGACAATGAAAACACATCAAACGGTACCGATACCATATTATCATATTGTTGCGAACATTCTAATAACAGGAGCATCGATACGAAAGATGCTATTCTTAATAAGATTCCCATCAATCCCTCTCTTTCATTTATGCCTACTACTGTGCTTGAGCGGCGAGTTTTGCCTCCAGCGCAGCAATCCGTGCATTCAACTCTTGAATGGCTCCGGTAAGAATCGGGATAAGTGCCGAATAATTGACGAGCCGATCCCCTTCGTCTGTCATGGCCACCGCTCCGGGTACAACTTGTTCCAACTCTTGTGCGATAAATCCGTTCTCCTCGACACCGGTTTTGACGGGGCGGATATTGTACTTCTCATATTCGCTCTCGTCTTTCCAATGGAATGTTACGGGACGGAGCTTCATCACGATATTGGTAGCTATAGAGGAAATACTACCTACCGCAGAGCTGCTTTTGAGCGTATTGGACAGGAGTGGACGGATGTTCATCTTCAGTTTTTCATCCGAATTCTGATACAGCGTGCGGCAGTATACATCAATGTACATGCGACGGTCACTGTCGAGGAACACCAGCTTGTTTGTGGTCGTCGACATTCGGGGATCGGCTGCGTGAATGTGCATTTTGATGCCGTTGGAATTCGTAGACCCCCAATAATGCGCCCAACCGGCCCATGACGTCATGTAGTCAGGATACCGATCTCTTCCGAACGTAAGATACCCATCCTGATAAACTATTTGTGCGTTCGCGTTGATCGCAAATGTGAAAATCAGGCAGAAAATAGAAGCTAACTTTTTCATAATGTTGTTGTTTTATGGGTTTGTGTTATATTGATTGGTTGCTTAATTGTAAAAATCTTTAATCTAATGCGAATGAGCCTGTATAATAATGGTTGTAGCCATCTTCAATTTGTATTGTATACATACCCTGTTCTCCCGAAATTGCAACATTGCATGCTCCTGGGGCTGAAGGACACATTCCGTAAAACATTTCGCCGGTCGCGGTATTTGTCACTTCGATTATCGCACCGCCCAAGTCTTCAAGAAAATGGAAATGTATTGATTCCGATAAAGCATCATAAAAGCACTCGATAACTATGTGCTCCGGCTTTCGCGGCCGCGTAGGTTGAGGAAGATGGGTCTGACTGATAGCTATAGAAGTATCGTGCTTTTCCCGTTGGGCATAACCCATCATAGATATCAACATGAATGATGCGAAAAATAAACTTCTCAATAACATATTTCTGATGTGTTTTTGTGTTTTAAGTTTCCAATGCAAAATTAGAATCAACAAGTAAGGACAACAAAAAATCGTCTTGTAAAATCATTACAAGACGATTTGGTAATATGTTGATTGCTAAATAATTACAACATAGCCTGCGGGTGTAATTATTACGACGTTATAAAGTATTGATTTTGAGTGGTTTCAATGCACTCAAATCTGATTCATGAAGTTATTATATTGTATTATAGTATTTTATGACATTAAATTTATAAATAACTCTTTGGACGGGACATCGGATGCGGCGATTTTGGCCTTCAGTCGCGACTTTTTTACCGCCGTGTAGTTGATGCTATCCCCAGTGAACAGGCTGATGACGCGCAGCGAGAACCCGGCATAAATATAACGGAGCAGATCCAGTTCCGGCCCTTTCAATAAAGGTAACTCTTGCCGTACTTTCGCCATTACGTCGTTGTAGCAGGCATTCACCAGTTCTTCAATCTCTTGCTTACCGGCTTCGGACGAAGCATAGGTATCCAATATGGTTTTTACCTTATTGAAGATTGCTTTCTGTTCGTTTGCGCCTTTACATTCGTAATACGTGGCTGCGAGCTCATTGACTATGCCGAAACGATCTTTAATCAGATGGCGCATACCTTTGGTGTCAGCTCTCTTTTGTCTCTCAAGTCTCAAGAGCAATATCTGATTCGCTTGTTGTACGTCGTCGATTGCTGTCATATATTGGACTTCCATTTGCTGTCGTTTGCGTCTGCTGGCATATGCAACATATCCGATGAACAGAATAATGATAACTACCAGTGCCGCCATCAACCCAAGCTTTTGGCGTGCTATGTATAGTGCGTTTGATGTTGCATGCTGTTGTTCTTCAATATAATCCCGATGAAGATTCGCATACGATTGACGCAGAGAGATACGGACCAGCGAGTCCTGAACCTGGGCCGAGTGCCGATATTCCTCCGCAGCTTGTCGATAAGCTCCCGTTTTCATATGAATGGGTGCGGCCGTTATATTCAGTTGAGCCTGAGATTGCGGGTCGGACGGTGCTTTGATTTTTGCATATCCCAAGTAATAAAGAGCGCTGTCGAGACGATTCATCATTCGATAGGCTGTTGCCATGAATGTATATTCAGAATAGCTCCAATCTGTATGCCATTGCCGGCGAATTTTCCATAATGCCGCAATAGTTGCTTCCGGCTTTTCATCTGCGATATATGTTATGGCCAGATTCGCCAACGTATATGAAGCCATCGCAGTATCGCGAAGAGATTCGGAAATATCCAATGAAGCGAGTAAATACCGTTCGGCACTATCGGGCTGCTCAAGCTCCGCATAGGCTTTCCCTATATTGTATAATGCATATGAACTATGATGATTTTTGCCAGCCAAATGATAATTTTTATATGACTTTTGTGCATATTTCAGTGAATTCGGATAATCGTACTGGCTTTTATAGATATCGCTGATTTCATTATACAGCATTCCCAACAGATAGGGATCCTCTAACCGCAGAGCATCGCTCTCGGCTTCGAGATAGTTGATCAGTGCCTCGACGTTTTCTTTCTGATTGTGTAACACCAATCCGTAATAGAATTTCGACAAATAACGACTTCGCAGATCGTTGGAATGGCGGTAAAAGTCGCGAGCGATCCGAATCAACGAATCGGATTCCACGAAGATATAGTTTTTATCAAGTGCCATCGAATAGAGCAGCGCATATCGGGCCCGAATGCTATTTCTCCATATTCGGGACGGATCAACCTGTTCCAGTATGTGCAGAGCACGATCCGGAGTTTTTTGTAAGTATGCCTCCGCCTGCGATAATTCTTCCTGAATAGTTGTATTGGATTGACAAGCAACCATCGCAAAGATAAATGACAGAATTATCAAAAAATACCTCATAATATACTCGTAATTTATTCCAAATATAGATATTTTTCTTTACATATTGTTGTGATCCGAAAGAAAGCACATAATTTGAAAATCTACCTTTTTAGTCCTTTTGCCTGTCCATTTGCTATGATTGGTAACGGCCTCAGTACATGCACATGCTCCCGTAGAAATTGCGACCTATTCGGCGCATCGGCGGGTGGCTCCGTTGTCGCTCGTTCTCCGGTCGGCGACGATTGCGTCTGTGCCGTCCCGCCGTCGGCTTGCTGCTCCTGCACGGCTTCGGGTTTGGGCGGCGTCAGTTCCAACTGAATCTTGCGTTCCAGCGCTGCAACCTCGGATTTCAGCTGTTTCAACTCATCTTCCTTCTTCCATTCGCCTCCGACGGTCTGCTGCAAAATCGGAATATCCCGCTCGTATTCGACGTTCTTCTCCCGATACTGTTCCACGAGCTTGGGTATGCGTTCCAAAGCGTTGAGGAAATTCATCGCAGCGGCTTTCGTGTCGGCCATCGCTATCTGCCCGTTGTTGTAGGTGTACTTGAACGCCCCCTCCACGAAGAAACGGTTTTGCCTGACCTCCACGCCATCTTTCAGGGCGGATTCGGTCTTGACGAGAATCGGAAACCCATATAGCTCGCCGATGCGCATATACTCGCCGCCCGTCGTAGCGTTCTTGGCGATCTCTTGTAAGTGCGTACCGAGGCTCTTGTGGTCGGTGGCATCCAGTCCGTCGAGCCGCAAGGCGTTGAGTTTATTGCCCTCTTTGTCGGTCTGCACCCGCGCAAGAAACGTCTCGTAGTCCGCCGACATTTTGGCGATGCAGTCGTTGTTGTGGGCGAGCGTCTTGGTGTACTCCTCCAATTTCCACGCGGAGCCGCTCTTGGCCTTGTGGAACGACTTGCGTTCGCTCTCCAATGCCGCCACCTTCTTTTCCAACCGAGCTTTGTCGAGCAAGTCCGTGTTGCCGGATAAGATAGCCATGTACTCCGAGAAGTTCATGCCCGATTTCTCGTCCATCGCTCCCTCGTCGATGGTTCGCGCACCCATCGCGCCGCTTTTGAGCTGCGAGATGAACGTCTGCTTGCAGTGCAGCAGGTTGAACTTGTAGCTGTCGAGCGACTTCTCGACGGCATAGATGATTACATCGACCTTGTTTCCGGCGAACTGCTTGGCGATCTCGTTGCCCTTGCGCACGGCGCGTCCGTCGCGCTGCGTGAGGTCGGAGGGACGCCACGGCGTATCGAGATGATGCACCGCGACGGCTCGTTTCTGCGCATTGACGCCCGTTCCGAGCATGGAGGTCGAGCCGAAAATAACCCGCACCTTGCCCTCGTTCATCGCGTCGATAACGGCCTTGCGCGATTTCTCGTTCTTGCACTCCTGAATGAAGCGTATCTCCGAGGAGGGGATGCCGTAATCCTCCACGAGCTTGCGTTTGATTTCGCTGTACACGTTGAACTTCGTTCTACTCTTCTCCTGCTCGGCAGAGGGAACAAGTTCCCTTTGCCCTCGCTCAATCGAAGAGGCCCACTGCCCCGGCTGAAACGTCCCCAAATCCGAGAAGACGAACTGCGTTCCTTTCTGCTCGTCGTACTTGCGGTAGTATTCGGCAATCATGCGGGCGCAGTGGCTTGCTTTGTTGTCCACGTGGTCGTCGTAGTTCGGGTCGATCATACGCATGTCGAGGGCCATTTTGCGGGCATAGTCCGTTGCAATCAGCATTTTTGCTTTCTCTTCGGTATCGGAGAGCTTGCCGCGTCCCAATAATGTCGCGTCGCCCGACTTGGCGAACTGCATCAGCTTTTCGATGAACTCCTCCTGCTGGGGCGTGGGCGGGATGTTGTGGAGTATCTCGTTCTTGTCGGGACGATCCACACCCACATCCTCCGCCGTGCGGTAGTCGGTAATCTCGGAATAGAACGCCGCCAGCTCCGGCACTTTGATGAAGTAGCGGAAACGTTCTTTCTGCACGATGTTGTTCGTTACCGAAAACTCGAAATCGGTGGTCTTCTTGGCGAAGATCGCCGCCCATGCGTCGAACGAGTTGATGTTCTGTCGCGCCAGTTCTTTCGGTCGCAGGTATTTGAACAGCAGGTACAGCTCCGTCAGCGAGTTGCTGATGGTTGTACCCGACAGGAACGTCGCACCCAAATCCTTGCCCGTGCGCTCCTGTATGGTGCGAATGGCATAGAGCATATTGAGCGCCTTCTGGCTGCCGTCTTGATTGCCTAACCCCGCCACACGGTCGTGGCGCGTGTTGAACATCAGATTTTTGAATTGGTGGCTTTCGTCCACGAAGATATGGTCGATACCCATCTGTTTGAAGTCTACTACGTCGTCCGTGCGCGACTTGATGGCGTGGGCAATACTCTCCAGCTTCACGGAGAGGTTGATTTTGCGCTTCTCCAATCCCCGCAGCATCCCCCGCGAGATCTCCTTGCCCTGCTTGCGCAGCACCTCCAAATTCTCCTCCACCGTGTCCAACTCGGTTTGGAGAATCCGCTGCTGCATTTCGGGCGACTGCGGAATCTTGCCGAACTGGTCGTGCGACATGATGACGCAATCGTAG
>ERZ777306.4725-NODE-4725-length-12014-cov-5.175851_pt1 | contig 12014 bp, 9 predicted proteins | sample MGYA00374966_ERZ777306 | MGnify/ENA primary metagenome ERZ777306 (study PRJEB29329, sample SAMN06343882) | mouse gut metagenome | isolation source: Mouse cecum | place: Austria: Vienna | collected 2014-11-15 ...
GAGGACGGGGAGGCGGCGATTGCGCCGGGGCGGGCGGGGGCGGCCGCCGTCTGGCGACGCGGGCGGTCGCGGTTTCTGGCCAATTTCGTCACGGTTTACGCAGCCAAAGCCCGTGATTTCGCGTAAACCATGGCGAAATTGGCCATTTCCGGTGCCAAGCACCCGTCATCGAGCGTAAAGCGCAGCGAAATTGGCCAGAAAAGGCCAAGCCCTCGACGACGGAGCTCTCCGCGCATCCGCCTGCCTTTCCGCCACGATTGCGTTCGACGTCTCTTCTCTGACTCGGGGGGGGGCTTACGCTCCGTCGCCCTCGCACCTGGGGCGCGGGGCGAGGCTGGTCAGCCGGCCTCTGCCGACAAGCCCTCCACGCCGATTGCCCTCTGCCTTGAGAAAACGCGCTGGACTTGCGTTGGCCAGGATCTCTTGCGCGCGCCCTCCTGGTGCGCCGGTGCGCTCGCTGCCGGGCCGTCCCGCTCGCTGCCGGAGCATCCCGCGCTCCGCCCGGCTTCGCTCCGCTCGCCGCCGCTCGGCCCTCGCGCGCCACCTCGTCTTGGCCCCTTTGCCGTTCGGGGGGCATGACGGGGGCCTCCCGCGCGTGGCCGCCTGCCCCCCCGGCGTCCTGATGTGCGCGGGCCGTTCCCTCGCTGCCGTACGTGGCACGAGTGTGGTGGCCTGGTCACCGTTTGGTTAACGTGGGCGGATCGTGGGAGGCGGTGCGCGTCCCTCCTTCCTATAGTGGGATTCATCGCGCCTCGTGCGCGCCGCTATTGGGAAAGAAGGAATGCCATGACTGAGTCATCGAAGGCCCTCAAGAGTCTGAAGACCGCCGCCAACTATGCCAAGCTGGCCATGCACGACCTGGGGCCGCGCAGCTATAAGAAGGGCCAGGGCGCCCTGCTCAAGGTTATCGAGAAGTTCGGCGAGGACGGCTCGATCGACAAGAAGCGGCTCGAGCGCCTGCTCGGCTGGAGGGGCGACGAGGTGCGTCGCGTTGCCGAGAAGGCCGAGGAGAACGGCTACGTCGCCATTGACGACGGGGGCTTTGAGTTCGCCGTGTCGCTCACCGCTAAGGGCGCGGAGGTGCTGAGGAAGCGCTTCGCGGTGGAGAACCACGCAGCCGATGCCGTGCTGGCCGGCTTGACGCCTGACGAGGTGGACCAGCTCGTGGCCCTGGCCGACAAGATCAGCGCCACCTGCAAGGACGACCTGGGCATCGACTACGCGCGCATCGAGAAGCGGAGTTGCCGCCACGGCCGCGGCCATGAGGCCGATGCCGGCCATCGCGGTCGACGCTGCGCCTGCAAGGGCCACGGCCATGACGCACCGCAGTACGTCTTCGTCTTCGGCGACGACGGTCGTCACGGCCGCGGTCACGGCAAGGGCAAGAAGCACGGCTGCTGCTAGCTGTCGGCGCGTCCCTCGCGGGCGACATGAGATCCGCGCGCAAGCGCCCGCCTTCCCGGCGGGCGTTTTTTCTTGCGTACAGGATATGAGAGAAGTATACTTGCAAATATACTTGTATCCCAAAAGAAGGGAGAGGGTCATGCCCCAGCTTTCGCTCTACCTGAACGAGTCCGCCATGGACGGCCTGCGCGCAAGCGCCCGGAAAGCCAACCGATCACTCTCCCGCTACGTGGCCGACCTGGTGACGGAGAAGCAGCAGGGCCGCGGATGGCCCGCCGGGTACTGGGAGGACGTCTACGGGGCCCTGGCCGACGACAGCTTCGTCGCCCCGGCTGAGCTGGACGCGGCGCACGACGGCCCGCTGCCGCAGTTCTAGGAGGTGCGGCGGTGTACTTTCTCGACTCCGACGTGTGCATCAACCTGCTGCGGGGACGCCTGCCCCTGGCCCGCCAGCTGATGCGCCAGAGCGACCCGCGCCTGTTCGGCATCCCCGCCGTGGTGGAGGCCGAGCTGCGCACGGGCGCCCGCAAGAGCGTCCGCGCGCAGGAGAACCAGCTGCTCCTCGAGCGGTTCCTCGATCCGTTCGCCCGCATCCCCTTCGACGCCGACTGCGCCGTGGCCTACGGGCGCATCCGAGCCCAGCTCGAGGCGGAGGGGCGCGTCATCGGGCCCAACGACCTGCTCGTAGCCGCCACGGCCGTGGCCCGCGGCGCCACGCTGGTCACGGGCAACGTCCGCGAGTTCAAGCGCGTCCCCGGGCTTGACCTGGAGTCATGGGACGAGGGCGAGCTGCCCGACTGAGGGTGGATCGCGGCGCTGCGGATGGGCGCGTGCACCTCGTGCGGCGCCCGGGCGTTCGCGCCGGCGGGGCGGAGCGAGCCGCGATAGGGCATCAGCCCCTTTGGGCTTACATAAGGTGCTATGCTGAGAGCTGCCGGGAAAGCAACCGGCGATCGCAGTCAGTCTTGAGGGGACCGAGGCGCGGCTTCGGTCCCCTTCTTCGATGGGAGGAGACCCCGCCATGAGACAGCTTTCCGACGACATCGTGATAACCGAGGGCAATGCCGCGTTTCAGGCGGTGATGGACGCCCTGAACGCCGAGGCGCCGGTGCGCCTGGTGGTGTGCGGGCCGGCTGGCTCGGGCAAGACCACGGTGCTGCAGGCGCGGGGCCGCGAGCGCGACCTGCTCGCCGAGCGCAAGGCGCTCTACGCCCACGCGCAGGAGATCCTGGCCGCCATCGACCTGGAGATCAACGAGTCGCTGCTGGAGAGCGTGGCCGAGGTTGACCTGCTGTGCCTGGACGGGCTGGATACGCTTGTGGCCGAGGGGCCGCGCGGTTGCCAGACGGCGCAGCTGCTCGTCGACGAGCGCAACCGCCGCGGGCTCTCCACGGTGATCGCCTTCGACGGCGCGCCGGTCGACCTCGACCGAGCGGCCTTCGGCGCGGCGCTGGACGACTTCGAGGTGGCAGAGGTGCTCCCGCTCGATGCCGCCGGCCTGGCGGAGTTCGGCCGTCGCATGGCTGAGCGCTTCGGCGCCGAGGAAGGGGCGGCCGTGCTCTCTGACGAGGCGCTGGCCTACCTGGCCGCCGACTTCGCCGGCAGCGCGGACGAGATGCGCAACGCCGTGCGCTTCCTCCTGACCGCCCGCGGCTTCGAGGCCGGCCATGTGGTGACCGCCGCTGACGCCCGCGAGGCGCTGGCGGGCTAGGGCGCGCTGCGCGAGGCGTGGCGTGGCGTATCCGAGTTCGCGGGTTGTCCGAGGCGCGCGGTCCTGTATCGGGGCCGCGCGCCTCTGGTTTTGCCCGCCCTTGTTAGGCGTCGTAGCTCTCCAGGTAGTCGAGGATGTCCTGACGCGAGTGCATGCCCGTCTTCGCGTAGATGCGCTTGATGTGGGTGTGGGCGGTGCCTGGCGAGATGAACAGCTCCTCGGCCACCCGCTTCTGGGTGTAGCCGAGCGCGTAGAGGGTGAGCACCTCGATCTCGCGCTCGGAGAGCATGAAGCGCCGGCCCATCGCCTCGACGCTGGTGGCGAGCGTCGGCTGGCGGGTAGCGAGGGGAGCGTCAGCCTCGTCGAGGCCCATGAGGCGGCTGAGCTGGGGCGACGACCGCCGTGGTGCCGGGCGTGCGGCTGCGGCGCGCGAGCTCGCGGTCGTCGTCGGCGTGGCGGCGCCGAAGGGGGAGGGCGGCGCGTCGTCGCGTTCCATGGCGGCCAGGATGCTCGCGCGTATCTCGTCGGCGGAGGGGCCGGCCAGCGGCTCGTCGCCGGGCGTTGGGGCCGTAGCGGGGGCCGGCGCGCCTGCGGCCGGGGTCGGGTCGAGGCCCGCCCCTGCCCGCGTCGCGCCCTCATCGGCGCCGGCGCCCGCCCCGCCCGCCTCTACGGCGCGCATGGCCCGGGCCGCCTCCTCATCCGCCTGACGCTGCATATCGGCATCGTGCAGGCAGCAGCTAAAGACCGCCTGCGTGGACACGAGCAGCAGCAGGCCCATGACGGCGTTCACCACCAGGTCGTTCACGGCGAGCGGATAGACCGCCGCAAGCCCCATGCGCGCTACGCCGCGGCAGCCCAGCCACACGATCCAGCCGGCGAGCGCGTAGTAGTACGGGTCGCGCCACCCATGGGACTCGAAGGCTATCACCGTGTACCACACGAGCCCCACCATGAGCGCGTTCGCCGTGGTGGCGAACAGCGCGCCGTTCTCGAGCGCCTGGGGAAGCGCCGCATAGACGATAAGCGCCATGCAGGCCAAAAGCTCGAGCGTCACCCAAATGCCCATGGTCATGGTTCGGCGGTTGCCGCGCAGCACGAACAGGATGACGGCCGCGCTGATGACGATGGTGAGGCCGGCGTAGCCGAGCCGCGTGGGCTCGGTGAACACGATGGGCAGCCCGTCGGGGTAGCCGCGCAGCATCCCCACGACGATGCCGAGCAGGCCGATGCCGATGGCCGTGCTCACGAGGAAGCGGCGGTCGTCGACGGAGGTGCGCGTGTAGCCGAAGTAGGCGGTCGGCCCCGGCGGCGCGTCGAGGGTGCGCAGCGGGCGCCCTCGGAAGGCAAGCGCCAGGCAGCCGAACTGCAGGAGCGATCCGGCTGCCGCCGCTGCGAGCGAGGTGGCGGCCGGCAGCAGCGAGAGCACCTCCAAGAACACCTCGCTCACGATGAGCGCGCCGAAGGCGTAGACGGCGGCAAGCGCCCCCGAGCATCCCTTCGCCCGGCGCAGCCAGTAGTACATGGCGCCGCTTGAGAACAGCGAAAGCGCCACGCTCAGCCAGAAGAGCGCCAGGGGATGAGGCGCTCCGTCGAGGACGATGGCCGTCTGCGCCACGAGGAGCAGCGTCTCGGCGAGGATGCACAGCTTGGCGAGCAGGGTGACGGTGCGTCGTCGCAGCTGGCGCCGGCTCACGGCTAGCGCGAGCAGCAGCGCGCCCATGATGACGAGCGTGGCCAGCATGGAGCCGTCGGTGTAGATGCCCAGGTCGGTCTGGTTGTAGCTGCCGTAGCTTCCGGCGATGAGTCCCGATCGCGCCAGCGCCAGCCCCAGGATGCCGGGCGCGAGGCCCCGGGCCAAGGTGCCGATAGACCGGGTCTCCAAGCGCGCGAACGCTGCGGCGTCGCCTGCGATGCCGGTATGTGATGAGTCCATGATCCCCTCCAGCGCTCTTCCTCCGTACCGTCCCCGACCCGATGCCATGGGCCTGCCCTCCCCGGGACGAACGATGCGCGATGCCGCTAAGTTTAGTGCGTTTCACAGGGGGCGATGCTGCGTTTATCCATTGTTTACGGGATGTAAACGACGCGTATCCCCAAAGAGGGTACGTTTCACGAGTCCTGCGGGCGACAATGTTCCCAGCATGATTCATGAGGCGAGGAGTCAACTATGGGAGAATCCCGCAACGTCTACGTCGAGCTCGAGGACAAGGTGCTCCTGCGTACGGCGGATGTCTACCAGACTGCCGTCGGCGACGACGTGGAGAGCTATTCTGACACGCTCTTGGCCGTGGTGGCCAACTTCAGGAACGCCGGCCGCCCCGAGGGCTTCAACGCCCAGTCCATGGCCGGCAAGTCGAAGCGCGGCGAGATAGCCTGCCGCCTGTTCGCCGTGGTCGACCCGGACACGCGCGTCGTTCGCAAGGCCGGCTTCAAGGCGCGCGGCTGCCTGGCCATCACGGCCTGCGCGAGCGTCGTGTGCTCGATGATGGAGGGCCGCCGGCTGGAGGACGCGCTGGCCATCACCGTGGATGACGTGCGCGAGGCGCTCGACGGAGTGCCGGCCGGCAAGACGAACACGCTCTACTTCGCGGTGGAGGCCGTGCGCGGCCTGGTGGGCGACTACCTGGTGCGCGAGGGCGCCACGCTGGCCGAGCTGGACGCCGTGGTGGGCTGCGACGAGTCGTCGGTGGCCTGCATGATGTGCGAGCACTGCTCCCTGCGCACCATGCGTACCGAGATGCTCGTGGATGCGCTGGAAGGCGCGGCCGGCGAAGACGATGGGGCGGCTGCCGAGGGCGTCGCCCTGGGCGCGACCGCGTCGGCCGGAGAGGAGCCGGTGACGCCCGCGCGCGGCGTCGCGGCTGCGTCGGCTGGCTCTGCCACAGTCACGGCGCCGGCCGGGGCCAGCGGCGATGGCGCGGCCGCCGGCGACTCGGCGGCGAGCGCGGGGATCGCGTCGCCGGCATTTCCCGAGGACGTGGCGCCTACCGAGCGCAACGCGCTGGCGCTCGCCTTCGAGGCTGTGCGCGGCGCCTCGCGCGCGAGCCGGCTGGCCACGCCGGCGCTCTGGGCCGAGCTGGGCCTCGTGCCGCCGGATATGACCGTCGAAGACCTGGAGATGCGCGTCTACGACTACCTGACGGCGTGGCAGGCTGCGCATCCCGAGGCGGCGCCCGCCGCACCCGCAGAGGGGCAGACCCCCGCGGAGGCTGGCCGCAACCGGGCGGCTCGGCGCTCGCCCTTCGGACCCCGCCGCGCGGTGGGCGCCCCGACCGGCTTCAAGGAGCGCCTTGCCGCCGCCCAGGCGGCGCAGGCCTCCGAGGGAGCGGCCCCCGTGGGCGCCGCCGCCAGCGCGGCTTCGGCCGGGGAGGCGGCGCCTTCTGCCTCGGCCCCCGGCGCCGTTCCGACCGCAGCCGCAGTCGGGGCGACCCCCGATGCCTCTGCCTTCGCCCCGCAGGTCATCGCCGTGGCGGCCGTGGAGCATGTCGCGCCCGCCCCGTCCGCGCCCGACGGCCCCGAGCCCGGGGCCGAGGCCGAGCAGGCGCGCGTCGCCGCAGCCTTGGCGGCGCTTGACGACTTCGTGGAGGAGCCCGATGCCGCCCCGCTGAACGATGATGATCCCTTCCCCGCGTTGCGCGCGCCGGAAGGCATGCGCCTCGTCCGGCGAGAGGGCGCCTACGTGCTGGTGCCCGATGCCGCCGGCGCGGATCAGGCCGAGGGGGCGGCGCCTGGCGGCGTCGGCGACGCAGGCCCGGCAAGCGCCCATCCCGGCTCGCCTGCGACCGCGGCGGCCTCCGAGCCCGCCCTGCCCCCAGACGACGAGCTTCCCATCCGCTGCGAGGACATCGCGCTGCTCATGGGCGCCCGCGGCTACTACCTCTATGACCGCTCGGCCATGACCGACGCCTACGCCCACTGGGCGTTCCTCGCTGCCGAGGACGATCCGGTGGTCACCTTCCTCGACTGCGTGCGCGAGGACTCCCGCGTCTACCCGCGCCCGCTCGCGCGCGCGAGCCTGGCCAACGACCCCTTCCTCATGGATGACGCTGCCGTGGAGGCCGCCTACCAAGCTGCCCGCGCGGACGCCGCCAACGCCGATATCGAGCGTCTGGAGGCCTCCAACGGGGACGTCTACTTCTTCTCCACCCGCTACTTGGAGCCCGCCTACGCCCAGTCCCTGGCCGAGTGGGCCTCCGTCGAGCGCTTCCGCAACGTGTAGCCTCGTATTGCAGCGTCGGCGGCGCGCTGAAAGGAGCGCGCCGCCACTTTTTTCGGGTGAGCTGGCACTCATTGACAGTTTGGTACGGTTTGAGGCCCGCTTGGGGCTGCCGCAGACTTCCTCGGGGGCATGCGCGACGACAAAACCCCAGGTCGGCAAAATCCCTCGCCCTCGATAAGGGTGCCTATACCGTACCAAACTGCCAATGAGTGCCACTGCGGGCCCAATTCGTGGCAGCGGGCCCGCTTCCGCCCTTCGTCTCCCAGCCCCCCCACGCACGAGGGAGCCCCGCCAGCTGGCGGGGCTCCCTCAGAGTACGGCGCCATGGCAAACGCCGCGGGTTTGGCGAGGTGCGGGACGCGAGGCCGGTTGACGGCCGCCGTGGCTGCCGTCAACCGGCCTCATCGGCGCGCTGCTAGGGCAGCAGGTTCAGGTTGGCCAGCTCGTCCTTGACGTCGGCCATGCCGTAGGCGTCTAGGCAGGCGGCCGTGGGGCAGCCCAGCTGCGGATCCCAGCCGAACTGCTCGTAGACCATGGTGAGCGCCGTCTGGAAGTCCTCGCGATCCATCTTGTCGGTGCCCTTGGTGAACGGCTGCAGATCCGGATCCTTCGTGAACACCCACTCGGTGATCACGTCATGGTCGGCGCGGAGGTTGTTGTTGCCGTAGGTGCCGTCGGCCTTGGTCATGCCGCGCACGGTGTTGGCGCGCTGCAGCGTCATGATCTTGGCGCCGGCCTCGTAGAGCTGCTCGGTGGTCACGTCCTGGCCGGTGACGGCCTTGAAGAACTTGGCCTCCAGGTCCAGGTCGCCGCGGTAGTCGCGCTGGCGCGTGGGGCTCATGGTCATGGGCCACACCCAGTTGCACAGGGTCAGCGAGTCGTGCAGCACGTCGGTGACCACCGACCACCAGCAGAAGTTGGCCTTGTGCTCGTTCATCGGCGAGTAGTCCTTGTTTGGCGTGATGGCGTCAGCGCCGCCCCAGACCTCCTCGGCGATGGCCTGCTTGATGTCGAAGGGCAGGCCGCAGCCCTGGAAGTTGACGGCGGAGTGGATCATGTCGTCGCGGTTGAACAGCATGTTGTACACGCCGCCCACCTGGCCGAAGCACTCGATGGCGTGGTGCACGGGCCAGCCGCGGTAGTTGATCAGCGTGGACTTGGAGTTATCGAACCACGCCTGCTCGCCCCAGCGCTCGCACCACGTGAGCGGGCCGTGGGCCAGGTAGGAGATCTCGGTGGTGGGGTCGACGATCTTGTTGATGATCTCCACCATGACCGTGGGGTCGCACACCTCGGGCGAGAACTTCTCCCAGTGGATGGAGGCGTACTCCTCCGCCGGCAGCACGCGCTGGAACACGCCGGCCGTGTAGCAGTAGGCGATGTCGCGGTAGAGCTGGGCGTAGTTGCACCACAGGCCCATGTTGTCCATGGTGTTGGAGGTGGTGGTGTCCCACAGCACCGACAGGTCGCCGCGATCCTTGAGGCCCATCTGCAGGAAGGGCTCCATGTACACGCTGACGGGGAAGTTGGCCGCGCAGGTGTTGCCGGTGGTGGCGAAGCCGGAGGTGTCCTCGGCGGCTTCCACGCGCAGGTCGGAGTAGCAGTGGATGGGGCAGCTGTGGCAGCCGTCCATCTTGATGGTGTACTGCTCGGCGGCCAGGCCCAGGTCCTTGACCGACTTCATGCAGCGGTAGCCCACCTTGTTGATCTCGTAGGGCTGCGGCTCGCCGGTCTCGATGGGGCCGCCCTCGGCTGCGGCCCAGTACAGGCCGTTGCGAGCCGTCCAGCGCGAGCCGGCGTCGTAGAACTCGGCCCACTCCTGCTGGGTGGAGGGCACCACGTGGTTGTTGTTGGAGCCGATGATCTCGCTCAGCATGTAGTCGGACAGGTCGGCCACGGCCTGCGGATCGGCCACGTTGACCGCGCCGGTGCCGCGCACGACGAGCGCCTTGACGTTCTTGGAGCCCAGGACGGCGGCGGTGCCGGCGCCGGCGGAGTGGTTGCGCGAGTTGATGATGCAGGCGTAGGGCAGCAGGTTCTCGCCGGCGGGGCCGATGGCGGCCACGCACACGTCGGTGCCCTCGCGGCGGGAGAGCGCCTCAGTGGTGGCGCGGGTGCCCAGGCCCCACACGCCCTCGGCGGACTTGATGGTGACGTCACCGTTGTCGATGTTCACGTAGACAGGCTCGGCGGCAGCGCCTTCGAGCACCACGGCATCCCAGCCGGCCTGCTTGATGCGCGCGCCCAGCATGCCGCCGCAGTGGGCGTCGACCACCAGGTGATCCTTGGTGAAGGTAGACAGCGAGCAGATGGTGGTGCGGCCCGCCAGGGGCACGCCCGATGCCGTCAGAGGGCCGACGGCGAAGATGATCTTGTTCTCAGGGGAGAAGGGATCGGTTCCCGCGGGAACCTCGTCGTACATGATCTTGTTGGCCAGTCCCATGCCGCCGATGTACTCTTTATAAGGCTCGGTGGATTGGACTGAGATGGTACCGTCAGTCAGATTGACGCGCAGAATCTTGCCGGTCCAGCCGTACGACGTATTCGCGTCTTTCGTTGCATCAGCCATGGTTCATACTCCAAATCTCTTGCCTATACGAGACGGTGTTGTGTGGTCGTCTCTCGAGCCGATAGGGAGCACGGATACGGATACCGATGCATGTCCGCTGTCAGGATTGTGCCATGGTGCGCGGGTACCCCGTACCCTCCGACGCAGGGTACTTTTCTTACGGGAAGGTAACGATTCCCTGGCCAGCAGCGCGGTGTACCCTCCTTTTCCTACGACGGCGTTATGGGGTACACGATTTCTCCTCATTCAGGGGACACGGTCGGCGGCGTGCTGGCCTACCCTTCGTCATGTTGTGTGGTCTGGTCAGCTTTTCGAGGGCTGGCTGAGCCCGGTGGGGCAGGCACCTGAGTTCCTGACACCATCATTCGACACCCACTTATATAAGCGAGGGGGAAACGAACATGACAGACGCTAACAACAGCAAAGCCCCTGTGGATCAGACGGCCGAGGCCGCCCCGGAGGCTGCGCCGGCCGCCCCTGCCGCCGAGCAGGCCGACGGCGCGAAGAAGTCCAACGTCACGCGCCGCCAGGTTCTGGCCATGGCCGGCTGCGGCGTCGCGGGCCTGGTGGTCGGCGGCGTGCTGGCCTCGTGGGGCGTGACCCAGCAGGCCATCGCGTCGGGGCGCATCGACGTGCGCACCACGCCCACCAAGATGATCATCACCGACCGCGCGCGCTGCTCCGGCTGCCAGCGCTGCGAGATGAGCTGCACGCTCAAGAATGACGGCTACGTCGACCAGCACATCGCCCGCGTGCGCGTATGGGACACCTATAACTTCGGCTACGGCGTCGGCACCGGCGGCGGCATCTACGGCGACTGCGAGTTCACCGTCAAGCAGTGCTACCAGTGCAAGGACGCCTGGTGCATGAAGTACTGCCCCGTCCACGCCATCCACCCGAGCGAGAAGACGGGCGCGCGCGTGGTCGACGACGAGCTGTGCATCGGCTGCGGCATGTGCACCCAGGCCTGCCCGTGGAACATGCCCCGCATCAGCTCCAAGACGGACAAGTCCACCAAGTGCATCTCGTGCGGCCGCTGCGCCGACCAGTGCCCCAACGGGGCCATTCAGTTCGTCGATTGGGAAGACATCGCGCAGAAGTGCATCGACGAGGGCGTGGTCTCGGCTACCACCGTGTACCAGGCCTAGCGGCCGGTACGCCCCACGCATCCGAAGAGGCGGCGCCCTGCTGCCTGGCAGTCAACGAAAGGAGGGAGCGACCATGGAAGACGCGGCGGTGTTCTCCACCCTGGCCCAGTGCTTTGGCCCGGTGGGGGAGGACGAGTGGAACGAGCTGACCGAATCCGCCCAATGGTCTGACTTCCTGGCGGGCGCCCGGCGCCTGCTGCAGGATAATCGCCCCCTTGGCGCGGAGGGCCAGCGCCTGAGCGACTTGAGGGCGCGGCTCCCGCTTCAGGAGTTCCTGTCGGCGCGCGAGCTCTCGGCGCTGTTCGCCCCTCCGAGCTATCAGGAGAAGAGCGACTTCGCCGCGCGGCACTTTACCGGCGGGCTGCCCGACTCGGTCGTTCCCGTGGAGTCGCTGCACCGCCCCGCTCACCCCACCGATCCCGGCGTTCCCGCTGGGGGCGGCTATCTGGGGGACGCGGCGCTCTACGTGCGCGACGTGACGGACGGCCTGGGGCTGGAGGTGCCCCCCGCGTTCGCCGCCTGCCCCGATCACCTGGCGCTCGAGCTCGACCTGGTGGCCGTGCTCCTGCGCTCGGGCATGGAGGGCCCGGCGCTCGCCTTCCTGGCGGAGCGCTTCGGCTGGCTCACCGCGTATCGGGCGCGGCTGCTCGGCCTGGACGAGGACGCGAGCTTCTACATCGGCCTCGTCGACCTGATCATGGGCATCGTCGCCCAGCAGGAGCCCTTCGAAGAGGGCGCGCTGAACGGATGCGCGATGGATTCTGTCGCGTAAGTTATAAGAGAGGAAGCAGCTATGTCAGAAAACGCTATCACGAGGCGCAGCTTTCTGGCGGGAAGCGCTGGCGTGGCCGCGGCAGCGGCTGTGGGCTTCACGAGCTTCGGCGCCTGGCAGCAGGCCCATGCCGAGGAGGAAGCCGGGGAGGGCCGCACCGAGGCCGTCCACACGCTGTGCAACGCCTGCTC
>ERZ777306.4727-NODE-4727-length-12010-cov-6.304224_pt1 | contig 12010 bp, 10 predicted proteins | sample MGYA00374966_ERZ777306 | MGnify/ENA primary metagenome ERZ777306 (study PRJEB29329, sample SAMN06343882) | mouse gut metagenome | isolation source: Mouse cecum | place: Austria: Vienna | collected 2014-11-15 ...
ACCGTCCGCGCAAGCGGATATGGCGCGGTCGTGCCTACCTTATGAGCTTTTCCAGTCCGGGGAATCCCTTTATTATGGCGTGAACGCCCTTTCCAATAACCTTATCATGTGCGACCGGAAAAAATTAAAAAACCCCAACGGACTGATACTTGGAACTCCTGGCGCGGGTAAATCTTTTTCCGCGAAAAGGGAGATTACCAACGCCTTCCTGATCACGGCGGACGATATTGCCATTATCGATCCGGAAGCGGAATACTCCCCTCTTGTGACCGCGTTAGGGGGGCAGGTCATCAAGGTGTCTCCGACTTCCAGCCAGTATATCAACCCCATGGACATCAACCTGAACTACAGCGAGGATGATGATCCGCTGATCCTGAAAAGTGATTTTATCCTTTCCCTCATGGAACTGATGATGGGAAAGGTAGAGCCGGACGAAAAAAGTATCATCGACCAATGCCTGCGCCGGGTATACCATCGCTTTTTTGATAACCCCGAACCGGAAAAAATGCCTATTTTGCAGGATTTATATGAGGAGATCCAAAAATATGGCGGTGACAGGGCGCGCCATGTGGTAGACTGCATGGCTATTTATGTGACAGGATCCTTGAATGTATTTAACCACCGGACAAATGTGGATATACAGTCACGTATTGTATGCTATGACATTAAGGAACTGGGGAAGCAGCTCAAAAAGCTGGGTATGTTGGTGGTCCAGGATCAGGTGTGGGGGCGTGTCACGGTCAACAGGGAAGCCCATAAATCCACCCGGCTCTATGTAGACGAATTCCACCTCTTACTTAAAGAGGAACAGACGGCCGCCTATTCTGTGGAGATCTGGAAGCGTTTCAGGAAATGGGGAGGGATCCCCACTGGCATTACCCAGAATGTCAAAGATCTGCTTTCATCACGGGAAATTGAGAACATTTTTGAGAACAGTGATTTTATTTATATGCTCAACCAGGCCGCCGGAGACAGGCAGATCCTGGCCAGGCAGCTGAATATTTCCCCCCACCAGCTTTCCTATGTGACAAATTCCAATGCCGGTGAGGGGCTTTTGTTTTATGGGAATGTAATCATACCTTTTATCGACCATTTCCCGAAGCAGACCCATTTGTACAGGTTATTAACAACAAGGCCCGAAGATCTGGCAGGGGAAGCCTGAAACTGGGTAAAAAAGCGGCCTGTTACCGTCAGAAAACGGGCTGCGGATGCTCCTCTGTCGGTTTTTGGAGATTGTGAAAGGAGGACGAAATGAACGGAGGCAATACGCAGGGCGGGCAGCTGGCAGAAAATGAGGCTGTCCAACAGTTTTTTAAACTGCTCATGGAGAACAGGCCGGAAACCGGGCGGGATTATTCCATTATGCTCTGGCAGCTGGAAAGCATGGTCCACCAGCTGGATATGGCAATGAAAGAACTGTCAGAAGTCAAGGGGCAGCTTGCCGAAATGCAGGAAAGCCCGGTAAAGAAATTTGTTTCCCACACCATAGACGCAGTGGAGAAGCGGATCCACTCCATGCAGGAGGGCCTTATGGATATGAAAGAGCGCATTGTAGAGGGTGCGAAGGAAGCCGTAGCCGGGGTAAAACGGACAGGCATAAAGGCTTTGGATAAAGCTGTTTCCGCCATCGGCATAAAAAAAGGGCTGGAAGCCATGCGGGAAAATCTTTCCACTTCCATGGCAGACATAAAAAAAACAATAGAAAAGGTTGAAGCGATAGGACAGGAACTGCGAAGCGCGGGAGAACACCTGAAAAATGTGGGACGCGCTGCTGCCGGAAAGGAACGGAAAGATGTGGACGGGGGCAAAGAAGGGCGGTTCCAGTCCGCCATACTTTCCCCTTTGCGCATGGAGCGGGATGTTTTGGTCAAGCTGAATAATCTGGCGCTTGCCGCGATTGGAAACGTGGAACGCCTGGAGCAGGCCGCTGGGAATAACCTGGAGGAAGCAAGGGACGGCAAACGGGCAGATGTAAAGGGGATCCCATTCCCTGAACCGGAAATGGATGCTGAACTGACAGAAAGCGGAAAAATTCCGCAAACTAATAATAAGGCAGAAAAGCCTTCCGTGCTGAAAGATCTCAAAGAAAAAAAGAGCCAGGCCGCCGATCATGCGGCTCCTGCGCCGGATAAAGGACGGAAAGCACCGGAGGCGGCTTTATGAGTATGCGTGGACAGGAATTTAAAGCACGGGATAAGAAAGTCCAGAAAATGACCCGTGACGGGCTGGCAGAAAAGAATCTGGCTCAGGGTACGCAACAGCGGATCAGCGGGCGGCAGGCGGAGGTTTCTTTTGGCCGGGGGAGACAGGAAGAAACAGCAGCCGGACACCGAACCCAGGGGCGTGGACAGGATCAGGCGTATGGCAGGGTAAGCAGCCGTCAGCCGGCGCGGCTTCAGCCGCAGGAGCCATTACAGGCACAGCCGGGAGAAACCGGGTGTTTTTCGGGTGTTACTGCACCAGAGATAGGGGGAGTTTCGGAGCCTTCCGTTTCCATGAAGGAAGCCTCAGACAGCCCCATGTCAGCCAGGCAAGCCCCAGCTAATGGGGATACCGTTACCGGGCATATTGCCGACATACAGGATACTCCGTGCGCTGTTTTCAGTAGGCGGGAGAAAAATACCGATTTTTCAGATAATCAATGGCAGGACGGAAATACGGGGGAACCCGGAAAGGGAAGGAAGAGCCAGGCAGAAGCAAAACGGCATTTATACGATCCGCCTTCCCAGGCTTCCGGGAAAGAAAATCCCATTGAAACCTCGGCAGCTAACGAAACCCCTGCTACAGACAATCCCTGCGGACAATTATCATTTAAACCGGGAGATAAATCAGGGGAGCCAACAAATGGACGGCAGGCAATAAAAAAGAGGATGGCGACAAAATTCGCTGCCGATGCCGCAAAGCCGGAAAGCAGCAGCCAGATCAATCCAGAAACAGGCTTGCTTGAAAATGGGCGGCTCCATTATGCCTATGAGGATAAAAGTGTGGAGCCAGCGAAGGGACGGCAGGCAATAAAAAAGAGGATGGCGACAAAATTCGCTGCCGATGCCGCAAAGCCGGAAAACAGCAGCCAGATCAATTCAGAAACAGGTTTATCGGAAAATGGGCGGCTTCATTATGCCCATGAGGATAAAAACGTGGAGCCAGCGAAGGGACGGCAGGCAATAAAAAAGGGGATGGCGGCAAAATTTACTGCCGATGCCGCAAGGCCGGAAAGCGGCAGACAGACCAATCCAGAAACAGGCTTGCCGGAAAACAACAGCCGGGAGAAGCCGGAAGCGGGTATGCCAAGATCTGGCCGACTTCAGTTCGGGCATGAGGATCTAAAGAGGGAACCAAATAAAGACCGGTCTGCCCTGAAGAAGCGGATGGCGGTACAATTTTCTTCTGACAGGGAAAAACCGGAATCTGGAATGACGGGGGAGCCGCCAGTTTCTCCAGAATCAAGGCGATTGCGGTTCGGACATGAGGAAGGGGAGGAGGTACATACCCAATATCTTACATCAGATAAAAAGAAAGTGTCAGAGAAACTCCCTTCTGACACACCGAAACCGGAAACATCACGGCTACATTATGGCCGGAGCGAGTTGCCGCCGGAGGAGCGTAAAATCAGCGCATCCCAACAGGGAACGGCTCAGGGAAGCCCACAAGGGACACCGAAACAGCAGAAAAGGTATGAAAAAGCACAGCAGAACGTGGAAACAGCAGGGAAAAAGCTGGAAAAGGCACAGTCAAAACTCCCTACCCGCCGCCGCGCCTATTTGCAGAGGCAGTATGACAGTGGATCCGGGAAAGTGAAACGCCGGCTGCGTTTTGAAACAGAGGTTATCCCAGAATATGAGAAACCGCCGTTTCCGAAACGGGCCGGGAAAGCCCTGGGAAGGACAGTTAAGACGGGGGTTATCTTAAAAGCCCACCAGAAGGTACGAGAAACAGAGCGTGATAATGTGGGCGTGGAAGCAGCGCATAAGGCAGAATTTTCCGCAGAACGCGCCACTGGCCGGTTCCTGCGCTGGAATAAATGCAGGCTCCACGACAAGCCCTACCGCAAAGTGCGGCGGGCAGAGAAACGCCTCGCAAAAGCCAACATGGACATGGCCTACCAGAAGCTCCTTGCGGATAACCCGGAACTGCGGAAGAAAGCATTTTCCAGATGGCTGCAAAAACAGAAGCTGAAACAGAAATATGCCGCCGCGGCAAGGGAAACGGCAAAAGGCGCGAAACATACCACGAATGTTCTGACCGCTACCGGAAAGGTAATCCGTGCCTTGGCGCAGAAAATAGTGGCGCATAAGGCTGTCCTTGTCATTGTGGCATTGGCCGTCCTGATTGTGGCTTTGTCCGGCTCCCTGTTTTCTTCCTGTTCGGCCATGATCACAGGTGTCCAGTCTGCCATTGTGTCTACCTGTTATGTCGCGGGAGATACGGAGATTGAACAAAGCGAGTTGCGCTATACAGAACTGGAAACTGATTTGCAGAAGAATATCAACAGCACGGAAACCAATTACCCGGACTATGATGAATACCGTTACAGCATCGGGGAGATCGGGCATAATCCGTATGAACTAATGGGCTACCTGTCAGCGGCATACGGCGATTTTACCTATGCTCAGGTGGAGGCGGAATTGAACCGGCTTTTCGGGGAACAGTACCAGCTCACAAGGGAAGTGGTTGTGGAAACCCGCACTTATAGGGACGAAAATGATGAGGAGCAGGAATATGACTGGTATATCCTGAAAACAACGCTTACAGTACGACCCTTATCGGAGATTATTACGGCAAGCCTGACAGCAGACGACCAGGCAGACCGCTATGGTGTGTATATGCAGACCTGCGGAAACCGCCAGTGTTATGGGAATCCTTTTGGTTTCCCATGGATTGCCTATGTCGCCAGCCCTTACGGCTACAGGATACACCCTTCTACCGGGGTAAAAGATCTGCACCGTGGGATCGACATCAGCGTGGCGGCCGGCACTCCTATTAAAGCGATCCAGAATGGGCGTGTTATATCGGCAGGCAATGCCGGGGGCTATGGCCTGTGTGTAGTGATTGAAGGTGAGGACGGCTACCAGTCACGGTACGCCCACTGTTCCTCCCTTTCGGTGAGGGCCGGGCAGGAAGTGGCGCAGGGGGATACCATAGCCGCCGTAGGCAGCACAGGGAGCAGCACCGGGCCGCATCTGCACTTGGAAGTCACCCACAACGGGCAGTACCTCAACCCTTACTATTATGTAGACAACGGTGGGAACGGCTACCTTCCGGGCGGCGGCGCGGCTGGCGGGCCGGATTTCCCGGCGAACCCAGGGGCGGCCATGGGCGACGGCAGCTTTGCCGCCATGCTTGCGGAAGCGGAGAAATATCTGGGGTTCCCATATGTTTGGGGAGGCTCCTCCCCGTCCACGTCCTTTGACTGCTCCGGGTTTGTGTCCTGGGTGATCAACCATTCCGGCGTAGGGAGCGTGGGGAGGCAGACGGCACAAGGGCTTTACAACCTTTGCACACCTGTTTCCAGGGAGAATATGCAGCCTGGGGATCTGGTCTTTTTTACCGGGACTTACTCAGCGGCCACCCCAGTCACCCATGTAGGGATCTATGTGGGCGGAGGGCGCATGATCCACTGTGGAAACCCAATCTCCTACGCCAATATTGACGGATCTTATTGGTCATCAAAGTTCTACAGTGGGGGAAGGCTGCCATGAAAGGTGTTGCGTGGCGATTGGAGCAGATAAAGCTACATAAAAGATGGATAAACAACAGTCAGTAAATCCAGAAAACCGGGAGAAATGCCAGAAAGGCGGTGAGGAATAAGATGGAGAAAGGATTGGATCAGGCACCAGCGGAACAGGACGTGCAGCAGCCGGTTGAAACGATCGGGAGCCTTATGGCAGAGTGCGAGACGCTGGAACAGCATATCAGCAGTGAAAAAGACAGGCTGGAGAGATTCATGCTGGAGACGGGCGGGGCAAGTGACGCGTCTGACCGTATGGAGGAGCGGATAGCCATGCTGGAAGATATGCTTGCTTCGGCAGAGGGACGCTTACAGAAGCTGCTTGATGCCCAGGAGAAGGAGGCTTTTGCGCCGGAGAAGGAAGCCGTGGGACGGCCATCAGTGATGAAGGACCTCGCGGGGAGAAAGGCGGTAGCGGCAAGGAACCCTCCTGATCTGAAAAGAGAGGCCGCAGGACGGGTATCAGTAATAAAGGATCTCGCAGCGGGAAAGGCGGTGGCCGCAGCAAGGAAAACTCCTGAAATAAAAAAGGAGAGGCACTCCCCCGACATGAATTTGGGGAGATGATGGAGCCACTGCTTCAGGCACAGTTAAAATGACTGGGGAACTGAGGACAACGATATTTCCACTGAGGAGCGACAATTAAATTGTAAACAGAAAGGAGGCGCAGGCGATACAGATCCAGCACCAATTCAACAAAAATGATGAGTATTTTACACCTGCTTACGCGGTATACCCAATCATGGAACGGCTGAAAGCCGGTTCCGTGGTGTGGTGTCCGTTCGATACAGCAGAAAGCGCGTTTGTCACAGTGCTGTCCGGCCATGGGTTCCGTGTCATACACGGGCATATCCATACCGGGCAGGATTTTTTTAAGGCTGAAGCGCCGGACTGTGATTATATTATCAGTAACCCGCCATACAGCCTGAAAGGCCAGGTGATCCGGCGGCTGTATGAAATCGGCAGGCCCTTTGCCATGCTCCTGAATTTCCAGGGCATTTTTGACAGCAAAGAGCGGTTCCGGATGTTCCATGACAACCGGGTGGAAATGCTCTGGCTCAGCCCCAGGGTGGAATACATAGGGGAAGACCGGGAGAAATCGAAACGGGTTCCGTTCCAGAGCGGCTACCTTTGCAGCGGGATATGTAAAAACCAGTTGGAGTTTGCCTATCTGGACGAAACAAAAAAGCAGTAGGAAGGGAGTGGATATTTTGAAGATCGGGCTGATAGACGTGGACGGCCACCGCTGGCCAAACCTGTGCCTGATGAAGATTTCGGCTTACCACAAGGCGCGGGGCGATACCGTGGAATGGCATGACGGGCGCAGGCAATATGATCTTGTATATATGAGCCGTGTATTTACAGACAGCTATTCCAAAGACTATACAGGCAGGATACGCGCCGACCGGATCATAAAGGGCGGCACTGGGTATGGTCTTACGGGAAAGCTGCCGGATGATGTGGAACATACCCGCCCGGACTATGGGCTGTATCCGCAGTTTTCCGGGACGGCATACGGGTTTTTGTCCCGTGGCTGTCCCCGCGGCTGCGGCTTCTGCATCGTTGGTGAAAAGGAAGGGAGGAAGGCCGTAGCGGTAGCAAACCTTTCCGAGTTCTGGTCAGGGGAGAAAGAGATCAAACTCCTGGACGCGAACCTGTTAGCCTGCCCAGACTGGGAACGGCTTTTGGGGCAACTTGCGGAAAGCCGCGCGATGGTGGATTTCACCCAGGGGCTTGACATACGCCTTGTCACGCCGGAGAAAGCGGCGGCTTTAAACCGTGTAAGGACGAAAATGCTGCATTTCGCGTGGGATAACCCGGAAGATGACCTGACCCCGTATTTTAAGCGGTTCGCAGACCTGACCAGCGTAAAAGACTGCCGGAAACGCCGGGTCTATGTCCTTACCAATTATGGAAGCACCCATGAACAGGATTTATACCGCGTTTATACCCTGCGGGGCATGGGGTACGACCCGTATGTGATGGTGTATGAAAAGTCCACTGCCCCACCTATCACACGCCGTCTCCAGCAGTGGGCGAACAATAAATGGTTTTTCCGTGCCGTGCCGGATTTCAATGACTTTGACCCTAACTGGCGCAGGAAACAGAAAGGAGTGGGAAATGAAGATCGAACGGCTGAAAACGGATCTTGAGAAGGCAAGGCAGAAAGCCGCCGAGTGGCAGGTGCGTGTAAAGGACATTGAGCGCCAAATTACGGAACATGAAAATATGGAAATTATCCAGACCGTGCGGAATGTCACCGCCTCGCCGGAGGAACTGAAAACAATCCTGGGCCTTATCCAGTCCATGAAGGGACTGCCCCAGGAAAAACCTGTAAAAGAGGAGGAAACGGAACCTTATGAAAATTAAAATCAGACACATATTTCTGGCGCTTATGCTGTGCATAGGCGCGTTTTTTACGCCTGTGCCAGCATTCGCGGCAGGCAGCACCGATACGGATACTACCCCGCCTACCGTCAGCGCGGAAGTGAAAGACGGTACGCTGCATATTGAAGCCAGTGATGATGATTCCGGCGTGGATGCGGTATATATTGGGGAGAAACGCGTCAATTACCGTGTGGACGGCGCTATTGACTTGGATTTTGCGGATTTCGCAAAGGACAGCCAGGAAACAGTCGGGATTTACGCAGTTGACTTTGCCGGGAACCAGTCCAATGTGGTTAATGTAAGGAACCCCGGCTATCAGACACCGGCAGCGGAGCCGGAGCAGAAGCCCCTTACTCCGGACGGGCAGGCATCCGTACTGGACAATGCCACTGACACGGAAGGAAAGGAATTTTACACATTCACCACGCCGGATGAGAACATCTTCTATCTGGTAATAGACCGCCAGAGGGAAGATGAAAATGTTTATTTCCTGAATGCCGTCACGGAAAAAGATCTGATGGATCTGGCAGAAAAAAATAAGGAAGAAAATGCCGGGGGAGAAAGCGCTATGCCGGCGGTGGAAACCTGCTCCTGCGCGACACAGTGTGAAACCGGGAAGGTAGATACGGCCTGTCCGGTCTGCAAAAATGACTTGAAATCCTGCGCCGGGGAACCGGGAGAAACCGAAACGCCGGAAGAAACCCAGCCGGAAAAACCTAAAAAGGGAGGCGGCGGAGCCTTCCTGTTCATTCTGCTCGCGGCGCTTGCTGTCGGCGGGGCGGGCTACTATCTGAAAGTCTACAAGCCGAAGCACGACCTGGACGATGCCGAGGATCTGGACGACCTGCTGGAGGACGAGGATGAGGCGGAAATCAATGAGGATGAGGAAGAAAAAGTCCCGGCAGGCACAGGGGAAACAGGGCAGTCAGGTATGGATGCGGCATTCTATGATGACTACCCGGAAGATGATTACTCGGAGGACGGGGAAGAACAGGAGGGGTAAAGCCATGGCACGGTTTACGGATTCCCCATATGAGTACATGATGGCGCAGAAACCGTCGGCCCGGCAGGCCAGGGAGACAGGATCGCCCTCATCTCTTGAGAAATGCCGGGGCTGCCCTTACGGCCTTGGCCGCCCATGTGTCGGGAGCTGCATGAAAGATTTAATGTCCGGTATGGGCAGGAAAAGGAGGAACCATGAAACAGACACATAAAAAGGCGCTGCTGTCCGCCGCTCTTTTAGCAGCGGCCCTTGCCGGGACAGTGCTGGCGCTTTTCCCTTCCTGGGAACAGCACAAAGAACAGGAGCAGCAGGCGGCGCTCCTTTCGCGGATAGAGAAAGAGGCAAGGCAGAAAGAATTGCCGCATGAACCCGCTAAGGTCCCAGAGATTGCGGAACGGGTTGCGGGAAGCAGCCTTTTGGAGGAAAAAGCGATATTTGAACAGGAGACGGAAGCAGGACAGCCAGAGAAGGAAGCTGTCAAACTGCCAAAGGAAGGGTCTGAGATCGGAATCCTTTCAATCCCCAGGATTGAGGCAGAACTTCCGGTCACTGCGGGAGTATCGGAAAAGCAGCTTAAAATTTCCGAGGGCTGGGTAATGCAGACGGATATGGTGGGGAGCGTGGGAAACGCTGTGATCGCCGGACACCGGAGCTATACGTCCGGGCAGCATTTTAACCGCCTTGACGAACTGGAGGCCGGGGATGAGATCCTTTTTACTGCGGCGAATGGGGAGGCCATGTGTTTTATTGTAGAGGAAACGCTGACCGTGGATCCAGACGACCCGGCTGTTTTTTCCCTGCCGCAGGAAGGCAGGGCGCAATTAACCCTATATACCTGTACCCCTATAAGAAAAGCGACGCACCGGCTGATCGTCCGTGCGCTGCGGTTGGAAGAATGAAAGGAGGCAATTTATGTTAAAAAAGATCACTACTTATTTTATATCCCTGTGCCTTTTTACACTTATGGCTATGCCTGTGACGGCACGGGCAGAGGAGGTGCTGCCTGAAGCCGAAGTGGAAAGCGTGTCGGGAAATGGCATGGGAGAATCAGAGGCAGATGAAGGGGGACAGCAGGAGGAAAACGGCTGTCTTAAGCTGTCTAAAACGGATGAAGATACCAGGGAACCCCTGCCCGGCGCATCCTTTAAAATATATTTTGCTCCCGACAACACAGAGGCTGGGGAAATGCTGACCGGGGAGGACGGGACCGCCCAGGCATCCCTTGCCCCAGGGGAATATTATATCCAGGAACAGTGCGTCCCGGAAGGCTACCAGCTGTCCGGTGAAAAATACACGGCCATGGTGACTGCCGGGAAAACCCAGGAAATCGCCGTCACCAATAAGCGCCTGCCGGAACAGGAGCCGAAACCGGAAACAGGAACGGTAAAGATTACCAAAACTGACGTTGACAGGAAAGATAAAAAGCTGCCTGGAGCCGTATTCTCCGTTTATGAAGCGGGGAGCGGCAAGAAAGCGGGTGAACTGCTGACTGGCGAGGATGGGACCGCAAGCCTGGAATTGCCGGCAGGCAGTTATACCATAAAGGAAACTGCCGCCCCAAAAGGGTACTGCCTCCCTGATGAAACATTCCGTATCTCCCTGCAGGCGGGCGGCGTGGAGGAATTGTCCGTCACAAACCGCAAGGTGAAAGAATCCAAAGAGGAACCGGGTGCGTTCCGTATCACGAAACGGGATTCAGAAGATGGGAAAAGGCTCAAAGACGCGGTTTTTGGGATTTATGACGCGGATACAGACAACCGCATGGGTGAGATCATTACCGACCGCAAAGGCGTGGCAGAAATAAAACTGGATCCGGGCAGCTATTATTTCCTGGAACTGGAAGCCCCGCAAGGCTACCGTCTGGACGAGGAAAAAATTGATTTCACAGTCCATTCCGGCCAGACAACGGAGGAAACAGTAACAAATGAAAAAGAAGAGGTCACGGAACCAGAAAAAAAAGAGGAAAAGGATGGCGCGGCAAAAGATCCGTCAGCGCAAGTTTCCCCATCTCCCGCCCTTTCTTCCGCTCCAGCTGCTTCTCCTTCAGAAAAGACAGGATCTCCAGAAAAGACAGGGGATAGCGCCAGGGAAAATAGCAGCAATAAAAAAACAGGTACATTACAGGTCATAAACGCCGCTTCCGGCACAGGGGAAAAACTGTCCGGCCAAAAGCTGATTGCCTATGGCAGCGATGGAAAAAAGGCGGGGGAACTGACAGTAAAGGATGGGAAAGGGACGCTGCTTTTGCCGGAAGGGGACTACTATCTGCGGGAGAAAAAGTCACCTGCCGGATTCTATGGGGAAACAGCACGGATCCGCTTTAGCATTACAGAGGGGCTGGTTACTGTGGTGGAGATCAACAGTGAACGGGATTTGGAACATACCAATCCCCAGGACATCATACCAAAGACCGGGGAAGTATTCCCGTTGCTTCCATGGGGACTGTCCGCCATCTGTTTCCTGGCGGCTCTGCTGTGCGGGGTTTCTCTTTCACGCATAAAACGGAAACAGTAATAGCCCTGCCGGCACAGGGAACCCCCTGTGCCGGCGTTTCAAAGACAGGAGGAATTGAATTTGCCAACTAATACGTTAGTCATAACAGAAAAACCAAGTGTTGCCCAGGCGATCGCCAAAAGCCTCGGCGTAACCGGGCGCAGGGACGGCTACCTGGAAGGGGAGGGCTATCTGGTAAGCTGGTGCGTAGGGCATCTGGTGGAGCTTGCCGCCGCCGACAGCTATGATCCCAGATATTCAAAATGGACGCATGAGGATCTCCCTATCCTGCCTGACCCCTGGCTCTGCTCTGTGTCGCCTTCCACCAAAAAGCAGTTTGATATTTTAAAAAGCCTGATGGAGCGCCCTGATGTGGCGGAACTGGTGGAGGCCACGGA
>ERZ777306.4741-NODE-4741-length-11948-cov-4.463045_pt1 | contig 11948 bp, 10 predicted proteins | sample MGYA00374966_ERZ777306 | MGnify/ENA primary metagenome ERZ777306 (study PRJEB29329, sample SAMN06343882) | mouse gut metagenome | isolation source: Mouse cecum | place: Austria: Vienna | collected 2014-11-15 ...
GAATGCGCTGCCGCCGCCCGTCGCGACACGGTTGAGCCAAGCTATGAGGGTCGACGTGGTGGTCTTGCCGTGGGTGCCCGCCACCGCCATCACGTATTTGTTGTCCGACAGATGGCCCAGCATCTGCGACCGTTTCTCCAGCACGAAGCCTCCCTCGCGGAAAAAGCGCATCTGCGGATGGTCGTGCGGCACGGCCGGGGTGTATACCGCCATCGTCGTGGCGGGGTCGCGGAACGCCGCGGGGATATGCTCTGTGCCGTCGTCGTATGTCACCGTCGCGCCCTCGCGCGCAAGGGACTCGGTCAACGCCGACGCCGTGCGGTCGTAACCCGCCACCGACACGCCTTCGTGCAGAAAATAACGCGCCAGCGCGCTCATGCCTATGCCTCCGATTCCGAGGAAATATATGTTCTTGTATGCCATTTTTTTCTATTGTTTTATTTTGTAATGCCCGATGGGCATTACTATCTTCGGCGGCTCGCACCTTCGGTGCGCCCCCCCCAGCCCCCGAAGATAGATCGCACGATTTCCAAAACCTTACCACTCCTTCTCTATCTGCCGCACCACTCTGTCGGCCGCGTCGCGGATTCCCAGCGCGGAGATGTTCCGCGCCAGCTCGGCCAGACGCTCCTTGTCGGCCAGCAGCTCCGTCGCGCGGTCCATGCCGCACTTCACCGCCTCGGCGTTGCGCACCATTACGGCGGCGTTCTTGCCGACCAACGCTTCGGCGTTGCGCGTCTGGTGATCCTCGGCCACGTTGGGCGAGGGTACGAAGATCGTGGGCTTGCCCACCAGACACAGCTCCGACACGGTGCAGGCGCCGCTGCGCGACACCACCAGATCGGCCGCGTCGTAAGCCAGATCCATCCGCTCGATGAACGCCATCTGCCGAACGTTGGCCGCGGGATGCTCGGCGAGGAACGCTCGCATCTCGGCTTCGTAATACTTGCCCGTCTGCCACAACACCTGAACGGGCGCGTCGCCCTCCGAGCGCGCGATCCACCCCTTCATCATCTCGTTGAGCGACCGCGTGCCGAGCGAACCGCCCACCACCAGCACCACGGGCAGGTCGGCCCGCAATCCGTAAAACTCCAGAGCCTCGGCGCTCTTCTCCTTGGCCGCGGCCGCGAAGGTGCCGCGCAGCGGGTTGCCCGTCATCACGATGCGGTCGGCGGGAAAGAACCGTTCCATGCCTTCGTAAGCCACGCATATCCGCCGCGCGCCGCGCGCCAAGATCTTGTTCGTGACGCCCGCATAGGAGTTCTGCTCCTGAATGACGGTCGGCACCCCCATCCGCTGCGCCGCCCACAACACGGGCGCGCTGGCATAGCCTCCGAAGCCCACCACCACGTCGGCCGAGAAGTCGCGGATCACCCCGCGCGCCTTGCCGACGCTGCGCAGCACTTTCCAAGGCACCAGCAGGTTCTTCACCTCCAGACGCCGTTGCAGGCCCGCGATCGGCAGACCGACTATGTCGTACCCCAAAGCAGGGATCTTCTCCATCTCCATCTTGCCCTCGGCGCCCACGAAAAGCAACTCCACCTTATCGCCCCACTTGCGGCGCAGGGCCTCGGCCACGGCCACGGCGGGATAGATGTGTCCGCCCGTGCCGCCGCCCGACAATATCACTCTTTTCATTTAAAATCTCCTATCATATTCACCGCCCCCACTCCTCGCGGTCGAGCGAGCGGTAGTTTATGGCCTCCGATATGTGCGCCGCCGCGATATCCTCCGCCCCGTCCAGATCGGCTATCGTGCGCGCCACCTTTATTATACGGTCGTACGCTCGGGCCGAGAGCCCCAGCCGAGCCATCGCGCGGTCGAGCAGCCCGCGCGCCTCGGCCGACAGCGGGCAGAAGCGGCGCAGCATCGATGACGACATCATCGTATTGGTATGTATGCCCGCGCCCGCGAAACGTCGGGCCTGCACCTCGCGCGCCGCCTCCACGCGGCGGCGTATCTCGCGGCTGCTCTCGGCCTGACGCTCCGACGACATCTCCTCGCGCGAGACGGGCACGATCTCCACATGCAGGTCGATGCGGTCCATCAACGGACCCGATATGCGCCCCATGTAACGCTGCACCGAGGCCGACGAACATGCGCACTCCTTGTCGGGGTGGTTGTAGTATCCGCACGGGCAGGGGTTCATCGAGGCTATGAGCGTGAAGTTGGCGGGGTAGTCCACCGCGTAACGCGCTCGCGATATGGCTATGTGTTTATCCTCCAACGGCTGCCTCAGCACCTCCAGCACGCCGCGGCCGAACTCGGGCAGCTCGTCGAGGAACAGCACCCCGTTGTGCGCAAGCGACACCTCGCCGGGTCGGGGATTCTGCCCGCCGCCGATCAACGCCACGGGCGAGGCCAGATGGTGCGGAGCGCGGAACGGGCGTTGCGACATGAGTCCGCGGCATGCGCCCAGATTGCCCGCCACGGAGTGTATCTTGGTGGTCTCCAACGCCTCCTCCGCGGTCATGGGCGGCAGGATGGTCGGCATGCGCCGCGCCAGCATCGTCTTGCCAGCCCCGGGAGGGCCTATCATTATCACGTTGTGGCCGCCCGCCGCCGCGATCTCCAGCGCGCGTTTGGCGAACGCCTGCCCCTTCACGTCGGCGAAGTCCTCGGCATAGACATCTTCGTCGCTCGCGACCGCCATGCCGCACGGCTCGGGTTCGATGTGCATCTCGCCGTTGAGCGACGCCGCCACCTCGGCGAGCGTCGACACCGCCAGAGTCTCTATGCCCTCCACCACCGCGGCCTCGGCGGCATTCTCGCGCGGCACGTATATGCGGCGCAGACCCTTCGCGCGCGCCTCGGCCGCCACGGGCAGCACGCCCCTTACGCCCCGCACGCCGCCGTCGAGCGACAACTCGCCCACGAAGGCCGAGTCGGAGAGCTTGTCGGCCGCCACCTGCTCCGTCGCCGCCAGAATCGCCACCGCTATGGGCAGATCGAATCCCGAACCCTCCTTGCGCAGGTCGGCGGGAGCCAGATTCACCACGCACTTGCGCGCCGTCATGCGAAAGCCAGAGTTCTCGAACGCCGAACGTATGCGTTGCTCGCTCTCGCGCACGGCGTTGTCGGGCAGTCCGACCAGAAAGAGGCCCAGACCGCCGCCCGTGACGCTCACCTCCACCGAGACCTCCACGGCCCCGATACCCGCCACTGCGCCGGTATGCGTGCGTATTACCATCGTCTGTTTTTTTACATATAATTGCGCTCGTGCTGCCCGCCGCCCGTCAGAACGGCACCTCGTCCGACAGCGGAGCCTGCTTGTCGATATTCAGAGGACCTTGGTCCAACCCGAATTCGCCGCCCATCGACGAGCCGAGGCCGCCGGCCTGCGCGCCGCCGAAATCGTCCTGCGGGGCGTTCATGCCGCTCGACACTTGGTTGTAACCGCCTCCGCCGCCCATCGGGTCGGCCGCCGTCGAGTTCTCGTCCACGTCCATGTCGGCGAAACGCGCCTGATCCTTCAGGAATCGCAGCTTCACGTCGGTCACCGCGCCGTTACGGTGCTTGGCCAGAATGATCTCGGCCATGCCCGCCGTCGGCATTCCGTTCTCGTCGGTGTTTATGCCGTAATATTCGGGACGGTGGATGAAGGCCACGATGTCGGCGTCCTGCTCGATGGCTCCCGACTCTCGCAGGTCCGAAAGCTGCGGACGCTTCGAGCCGCCGCGCGTCTCGGTCGAACGGTTCAGCTGCGACAGCGCGATGATGGGCACGTTCAGCTCCTTGGCGATGGCCTTGAGCGTTCGCGAGATGAAAGCCACCTCCTGCTCGCGGTTGCCCTTCGAGTCCTGATTGCCCGTCATGAGCTGCAAGTAGTCGATCACGATGATCTTTATGTCGTGGTGTATCTTCAGTCGGCGCGCCTTCGAGCGGAACTCGAAGACCGACAGCGCGGGCGTGTCGTCGATGTAGAGCGGCGCGGCGCCCAGAGGCTTGGTCGCGCTCTCCAGATGACGCCACTGTTCGGGCGTCAGGCGTCCGCTCTTGATATCGGTGCCGCTGAGGCCCGTTTCGGCCACGATGAGTCGCATCATGAGCTGCACCGACGACATCTCCAACGAGAAGAAGGCCACGGGCGACTCGTGGTCGATGGCCATGTTGCGCGCCATCGAGAGCACGAAGGCCGTCTTACCCATCGACGGACGCGCCGCGATGATTATGAGGTCGGAGGGCTGCCAGCCCAGCGTCACGCGGTCGATGGCCATGAAGCCCGACGGCACGCCGTTGAACGCGCTGGTGTTCTTGCTCGCCTCCTCGATCTGCGCCAAAGCCTTGGCCAGAATATCCTTGGCGTTCTGCACCGAACGCTTCACGTGGCCCTCGGCCACCTTGAATATCTCGCTCTCGGCGAATCCTATCAGGTCGGTCACGTCCTGATCCTCGTCGTACGAGCGGCGTTGTATCTCGGTGGCGGAGCGTATGAGCTCGCGCTGCACGTACTTCTGCGCTATGATCTTGGCGTGGAACTCCACGTTGGCCGCCGAACCCACCTTCTGCGTGAGCTGCGCCAGATAGGCCGCGCCGCCCACCTTCTTCAGCTCCTTGCGCACCTTCAGACGCTCGGTGACGGTGTAGAGGTCGATGGGTTTCAACTCGGCCGACAGCGACTCCACGGCCTTGTAGATCAGGCGGTGCTCTTCGGTGTAGAAGGCGTCGGCGGTGATATACTCCTGCACGGCGATGATGCTGTCGCGCTCCAGCATGAGCGCGCCCAGCACCGCCTCCTCCAGCTCCAACGCCTGAGGCGGCACGGTGCCCGTCGCGGGAATGTCGGTCATCTTATCGTAAGCGGCTCTGTTTGAGGCCGACGGCGTGAAATCTTTTGCCATAAAAGAGGGTATGGTTTTTCAAATTCCAAAATTAGATATTTTCGGGCAAACGGCAACACGTTTCGCGCGAAAATAATCTCTCGAGGCCGAACGGGCGCGGATAGAGAAGAGCGGCCCAAAGGGAGCGCGAACGGCGCTCGCGCATTACGGCTCCTGCCCCGCGCTGCGTCGCGTCGCAGCCAGCACGGCCACGCTCAGCCTCACGTCGGGAACCGCCTCGATTATCGCGCTGCCGAGCGACATGACGGTCGCGCCCGTGGTGAACACGTCGTCGACCAACAGCAGATGCCGCCCCGCGAGGGCTTCGGGACGACGCACGGAGAAGATCCCCTCCACATTGTCCCACCGCTCGTGCTTCGACCGCGTCGTCTGGCTGCGATTGTAGCGGTGACGCCGCACGCCGGTGCGGTCGACCCCGATCCCGAGCTCGCGCGCGATGCCCTCGGCCACGTACTCGGCTTGGTTGTATCCGCGTCCGAGCAGACGACGGTAGTGCAGCGGCACGGGAACGGCGACGTCCACGCCGTCGTAAAGCCCCGATTCCTTCATGAGCGCGCCGTACCATCGGCCCAGCGAATATGCCGTGCGCCACTCTCCGCCATACTTGAAACGATGCACGGCCGCGCGCCACGGACTCCCCTCGACATACCACAGAAACGCCGACGCGTGCTCGACGGGCAGCATGCCCCAGAAACGCTGCGCCATGCCGTTGCCCGCCTCGCTCCACAGCCCCGTGAGGGGCGCGGTGAGCTCGCACAAGGTGCAGACCATGCCGCCGCGGGCCATCGCGCCGCCGCACACGGGACAACGACGCGGAAAAATCAACGACGCCGCGTCGGCGAGCATGTCACTGAACATCGACATCGACAGCCGCATTAATATGTTTCCACTCCTGCTCCCGCGCCGCCGCGTCCAACGCCTCGCGCAAAAGCTCTCTCGCGCGCGACATGGGACGGCCGTTCTCGATCTTGAGCAGTATGCGAAGGATATAGAGCCCGCGTATGCGGTCGACGGGAGGGGCCACGGGACCTATGACCCGCCGTCCGAAACGCTCGCGCAGAAGTTCGGCGAGCCGCCCCGCCTGACGGCGCAGACGCGCGGGATCGTCGTCGCGCAGAGTGAGTTGTATGAGTCGCGAATAGGGCGGGTAGCTGAACGCGTGACGCTCGGCCAGCTCGTCGCGCGCCATCGAGTCGTAATCGCCCCGCTCCACGCGGCGGATCACGGGGTTGTCGGGCTCGGCGGTCTGTATGACCACCAACCCCTCGGCCGCGCGACGCCCCGCGCGCCCCGCCACCTGAGTCATGAGCTGGAAAGCGCGCTCCGACGAACGGAAGTCGGGGCTGTTGAGCATGTTGTCGGCATTCAGAATGCCAACCACCGACACGCGTCCGAAATCGAATCCCTTGCTTATCATCTGCGTGCCGACCAGAATGTCGGTCTCGCCGCTCTCGAAGCTGCGGATTATGCGGTTGTATGCGCTCTCGGAGGTGGAGGTGTCGCGGTCGAGCCGAGCCACGCGCGCCTCGGGAAAGAGTTCGGCGATCCGCTCCTCGACCCGCTCGGTGCCGAAGCCCATCGGCGAGAGATCGGCCGCGCGGCACTGCGGGCACTGCCTCGGCACCGCCGCCGTGTAACCGCAATAGTGGCACTCCATCCTCTCCGAGGCGCGGTGCCACGCCAGAGTCACGTTGCAGTTGGGACAGCGCATCGTCCATCCGCATTCGCGGCACGACACGAAGGGCGAGAAGCCGCGGCGATTCTGAAACAGCATCGCCTGCTCGCCCTTGTCGAGAGCCTCGCCTATCGCCGCGAGCAGCGCATGGTTGAAATGGCTCTTGCGTTCGCCGCGTTTCACGGCGCGCACCGTGTCGGAGACGACGATGCGGGGCGGCACGGCGTCGCCGTAACGCTCGGCGAGCGTCGAGTATCCGTATTTGCCCCACAAAGCGTTGGCGTAACTCTCCAGCGCGGGCGTCGCGCTGCCCAACAGCGTGCGTCCGCCGCAGAGCGAGGCCAGCACCACGGCGCAGTCGCGAGCGTTGTATCGCGGCGCGGTGTCGCTCTGCTTGTAACCCGCGTCGTGCTCCTCGTCGACGATCACCAGCCGCAGCTTCGCGAGCGGCAGGAACAACGCCGACCGCGCCCCTATGGCCAGCTCGCCGCCCTCGCTGCGCAACAGCCGCATGTAGGTCTCCATGCGGCGCAGATTCGTAAGTTTCGAGTGATAGGATGTCACGCGGCTGCCGAAAACGCGCTCCATGCGTTCGATCAGCTGCGACGTGAGGGCGATCTCGGGCACCAGAAGCAGCACGTCGCCCCCCTCCGCCAGAGTCTCGGCAATGAGGGTCATGTATATCTCGGTCTTGCCCGAACCCGTGATTCCGCGCAGCAGGTGCACCGCCTTGCCGTCGCGCCACGAGGCGCGGATCTCGTCGGCCGCGCGCTGCTGCGCGGGGGTGAGGCGCGGAGGATCGAAAACAGCCTTCGACAAGCGTTCCACCCTGCGTTCGCGTTCCGCGACGGTTATGTATCCCGCCTTGCGCAGAGCCGCGAGCAGAGAGCCGTCGAACGGCAGCAGACGTCGCGGCACCTCGCCCTCGGCGGTGAGGACGGCGGGGTCGAACGCCGCTATCGCCTCCAGAGCCTCGCAACGTCGCGGCGCGCGGCGACGGATGCGGTCGCACTCCGCGCGCAACGCCTCCCGATCGCGCCACGGCGCGGCCAAGGCTATGTAAGGTTCGGTGCGGGGACGGAACTCGTCGGCCGCGAAATCCTCGTACGACGCGCCCTGCGGCTTGGCCCACGCAGGCAACGCCACGCGCATCACCTCGCCCAACGAACACATGTAATACTCGGCGACCCACTCCCAGAAACGCATCTGCGCCTCGGTCAGCAGCGGACGGTCGTACAGCCGTCGCATGACGGGCTTTATCCTTGCCACGGCGGGCGGATCGGAGTGCAGACGCCACACGATGCCCGTATAGACGTTGCGCCGCCCGAACTGCACGGCCACGGCGTCGCCGCGCCGCACCTCGTCGCGCAACGCGTCGGGAACGGAGTAACAATAGGCCGGCTGCGCCAAGGGCATCACTATATCGGCATAAAGCATCGTCATGACATAAAGCAAAGGCGAAGGTACGAAATTATTCGGGATATCGCAGGATTTTTCGGCGGTTCGAGCCTCCGATACCTTATTATATATAAACACAACAGGGAACCGCGTCCGATTCCCTGTTGTATTTCCGATCGAATCGGAAAACTAAGCGTACTTGAAAGTCGACTCGTCCGATACGGTCAACTTCTTGCGTCCCTTGGCGCGACGCGCTGCCAGAACCTTGCGGCCGTTGGCAGTTGCCATTCTCTGACGGAATCCGTGCTTGTTGATTCTCTTGCGACGAGAAGGCTGGTAAGTTCTTTTCATTGCCATAACGATATCGTTTTTGTGTTTGTTTCAACCGTTTTCGCGTCCGAACATGCTATCGCGGCATAATCTTTCGCGGAGTGCAAAGGTAAAACGTTTTTTCGTATTTAACAAAATATTTTCGAATAAAACTGCTCTGCCGTAATCGTTTCCGCGGTTTCGGCCGCGTCGCGCCCCCGCGCGCGACGGCTACATATCCTTGAACAGATCGATCTCGCCGCGCTCGACCTTGCCGTACATCGCGGCCAGCTCGCCTATGGCGGGCGATACGAGTTCGATGGTGTCGCCTATGGCCGAGTCGCGCTTCGCATCGCCCTTGATGCGATAGAGCATGGCGGCATAGAGCGCGCGGAACTCGATCTCGGTGTCCGACATCTCGTCGTTGCGGAGCATGGCGCGCAGCTTGGGCAATTCGGGTTCGAGCCGCGCGAAGGTGGCGCGGTAGTGTTCGCCTACGGGATTGCGCAGCAGTTGCAGATGCAGGTTGTGAAGATCGCCGATCAGATGGAGCGTGTGATCGAGGTGTCCGCTCTGCTCCTTGCCCTCCTTGCGCAGCAGGTCGGCGATCTCCATATACCATTGCAGAAATACCAGTTTTCGGTCGTCGGGCAGCTCGCGCGGCGCGACCAGTTGCGAATATATCGCCTCGGGGCTGAACTGCAACGCCCGCAGCAGATCCTCCAACTGCCAGAGGTAGAGGATGTATTCGGCGATATTCTCCTTGCGTTTCGATTGTGCTATGTCCATACGGCCGTAAAGTTACTAAAAAATCCTTTTCGGCGGCTTTACGGCAGGCGCGCCTATGGCAGCACGACGCGCGTCCACTCCTCGACGGTATCGTGCGAGCGGCTCGGCATGCGGAAAGTCACCTGAATCACGTCGCCGTCGACACGCTTCCACTTCATCGCGTTGCCGCGGTCGAGCAGATCGGGATCGGTGGACGTCGCGGTGACGAACTCGGTATACGACTTCTTCGAACTCGCCTCGTAACGGCCCTGCGAAGCCGCCTTCGCCCTTTCGCCCATAGCGTTCATGAGGGTGAACGTTCCGTCGGCGCCGAGATTCTTGTATATGGGCACATAGGCGTATTTGCCGTTAGGCATCTTGATTCTCAATTGCCACAGACCCGCCAGTCCGTACTTCACGGCGCGTTTCGCGCTCTTCGCATCGCGCTCGGCATCGACCGAACCGCATACGCGGAACCAAGTCTCGCTCACCTTGCGTTGAACCTTGTTGGTGAACGACACGGTCATGATTTCGCCGTCGATCGAATACGCGAGATTGTTCTTGTCGCCCTTGCGGAATCCGTTCGAAGCGGCCTCGATGTTCTCGACGATCACTCCGTCGGGACGGACTTCGTATGTTCCCGAACATGTAGCCGACGAAGCCGACGACGCGTTGAAAGCCGACGTGAAGATCACGAACGTCCCGTCGGAATCGTAAATTTTCCAGAGGGGCATACAGATAGTTTTGCCGTTCTCGGGATTTTTCGCGCACAACTGATAAATCCCCTGAACTTTTTTCGCATCGGGGGTTGCGGGATCGGCGCAATTCGCGCGCAGCGCGCAATTCATCACTATTGCGCAAAGCAAAAACAGTTTTTTCATAATACCGGATTTTAAAGTTCGTCGGTAAAGGTATTAAAAATCCCCCCCCGCAAAGAATATTCGAAATTATTTCATATTTACGGCTTTCAGGGGCCGCGCGAACCGCGAATCGACCTCTCGGCGAAGGAAATTCATGATGACGGACGAACGCCGTCGGCGGATGCGGCGGGCGCGGCGGCGAGTCTACAACCCCCAGTCGCGGGCGGCGGCCGCATGCTTCGGGGCGGCGGGGATGTTGGCGAAGAAGGTCTCTCCCGTGAGCCGCTCCAGCTCCGCGACGCTCATCATGTCGGCCGCCGAGGGTTTGCGACCCTTGGCGTCGTAATGCCCTACAACGAAGGCGGCGCATTTCAGCTCCGAACTCTTGCAGTCGGCGGCGCGGCGGCCCGTGTCGCCCGCGCGGGTGCGGAGCAACGCCTTGTAGTAAGCCGTCGGGACGGCCACGGCGGCGCCGTCGTTTTTGTTGTGCGTCGCGGACGCCTCGACCGTGCGGCCGCCCGCGTCGGTGTAGTCGGCGAAGAGACATCCCGTGACGACATAGAGAGTGTCGGCGCAGATCTGTCGGTCGACGAATATCTCGAGGTTGTTCCACGCTCCGTTGGCGGCGTTGAAGCCGCGGCCGAGCTGCGGCGCGATGTTCGAGGCATAGAACGTCTGCGCGTTGGCCTCGCGCGTTACGGTGCGTTCGACCGAACCGAGCAGATGGCCGCGCGTGTAGTCGCCGTAAGAGTTGCGCAGCAGGGGTTGGGCGTCGACGGGGAGCGTGGGATCGAAACGGAATCGGTCCGTGCGTCCCGCCTCGGCGCGATAGGAGGGGTGCAGCGGCGCCGCGACCCACACGGGGCAGCGGTGGCGGCGGCTGTAACACGCCGAGTAGTTGCGCACCGCCGCGCTGTCGTCCGCGCCGAAAAGGTGGCGGGTGTAGTAAAGATCGTCGTCCGCGCGCTCGGCGGGCAGTTCGGGCCACCCCGTGCGGTAGACGGCGAGGTCGGTTGCGGAGGCGGCGTTTCGGCTCGGAGCGGAGGCGGGAGCGGTCTCCGCGGTCTGCCCGACTGCGGGGACCGTCGTCTGCGGAGCGAAATTGTCGTATATGAAGTTCAGCAGAACGCCCGCCGCGATTATCGCCAGATAGACGACGGGGCGTCGGTTGCTCATCTTGCGGGTTCTTCTTCTCATAGGGTTAAAACGGTATTATCCGTCCCGCCTCGGGCGGGACTATCTTCGGCGGCTCGCGCTTTACGCGCGACCCCCGCAGCAGCCGAAGATAAATATGAAAATCGGGGGTTACTCCCTGCTCTTCGAATCGATCCAGATCGTTACGGGGCCGTCGTTCACGAGCTCTATCTTCATGTCGGCGCCGAAGACTCCCGTGGCGACCGCGCGGCCCGACGCGCGCTCCACCGCGGCGACGAACCGTTCGTAAAGCGGACGCGACACCGCCTCGGGCGCGGAGCGGATATACGACGGGCGGTTGCCCTTGCGCGTGGATGCGAAGAGCGTGAACTGACTCACGATCATCACCTCGCCGCCGATCTGCCCCACGTCGAGATTCATTACTCCCCGCTCGTCGTCGAAGACGCGCAGGCGGAGCAGCTTGCCCGCGAGCCAGTCGATATCCTCCTGCCCGTCGGCCTCCTCGATACCCACCAACGCCAGCAATCCGCGGCCTATGCGCGAATGTTCGCGGCCGTCGATCCCGACCGACGCGCGCCGCACTCTCTGTATAAGCAGTCTCATCGGCGATTACATGTTTTCGAATACGGCCCAGAGGTTGTCGCCCGCGGGCACGGGCGCCGTCACCGACACGGGCTCCTTGCGCACGGGGTGCGTGAACTCCACCCTGCGCGAGTGGAGAGATATGCCGCCGTCGGGATTCGAACGGCGCGCGCCGTACTTCAGATCGCCCTTGATCGGGCAGCCGATCTTCGAGAGCTGGGCGCGGATCTGATGGTGGCGGCCCGTGAGAAGCTCCACCTCCACCAGCGTGTAGCGCGTGCCGCCGCCCGCGATGCGGTAGTCGAGCACGGAGCGTTTGCCGTCGGGTTTCGGAGCGTCGAACGCGCGCGAGCGGTTGGT
>ERZ777306.4745-NODE-4745-length-11928-cov-3.625958_pt1 | contig 11928 bp, 13 predicted proteins | sample MGYA00374966_ERZ777306 | MGnify/ENA primary metagenome ERZ777306 (study PRJEB29329, sample SAMN06343882) | mouse gut metagenome | isolation source: Mouse cecum | place: Austria: Vienna | collected 2014-11-15 ...
CGCGCCACCCACTACGCCGACGAGGTGGACCAGACCAGCGTGAAAAACCCCACCCTGGAGAAGCTGGCTGCCCTGGCGGGCCGGGTGGAGGCGTTGGAGCGGCAGCTGGAGGAAAAGCCGTAGCAGGGGATTTCGGCGGGCGGGGCAAGCCCCGCCCCTACGGACGCAAACGGTACTATAGGCGCTGTAGGGGAGGGGCTTGCCCCGCCCGAGACAGGCGAACACACCCCTGAAAGGAAGGATAGAACATGTTGTTTGACAGGATGCACCATGTGGCCATCATCGTCTCGGACTATGAGAGGGCCAAGAAATTTTACGTGGAAACGCTGGGCTTTCCCGTCCTGCGGGAGAATTTCCGCGCCGAGCGGGGGGACTGGAAGCTGGATCTGAAGTTTGGGGACGCTGAGCTGGAGCTCTTCGCCATCCCCGGCGCACCGGAGCGGCCCAGCTACCCCGAGGCCCAGGGCCTGCGCCATCTGGCCTTTCGGGTGGAGAGCGTGGAGGCGGCGGTGGCGGAGTTGGCAAAGCGGGGCGTCCAATGTGAACCCATCCGGCAAGACGCCTTTACCGGCAAGGCCATGACCTTTTTCCATGACCCGGACGGGCTCCCTCTGGAGCTTCACGAATGAGAGAGAAGGAGAAGACAGCTATGGTTTTATACAATTCCGCCAGCCGTCAAAAGGAAGAATTTGTCCCCTATGAGCCGGGGAAGGTGAGCATGTACACCTGCGGTCCCACGGTGTATCACTTTGCCCACATTGGCAATCTGCGCTCTTATCTGATGGAGGACGTACTGGAGAAGTATCTGCGCTATGCCGGGTACGACGTGACCCGGGTGATGAACATTACCGACGTGGGCCATTTGGCCTCCGACGCGGACAACGGCGAGGACAAGATGCTCAAGGGGGCCAAGCGGGAGCACAAGACGGTCATGGAGATCGCCCAGTTTTACACCGACGCTTTCTTTGCCGACTGCGCCAAGCTGAACATTAAGACCCCCGACGTGGTCCAGCCCGCTACGGGGATGATCCCGGAGTACATTCAGGTCATCACCAAGCTGTTGGAGACGGGTTACGCCTATTTGGCGGGGGGGAACGTGTACTTTGACACCTCCAAGCTGGCGAAATACTACGTGTTCAACGACCACGACGAGGAAAACCTGGTCGTGGGCGTCCGTGACAGCGTGGAGGAGGACGCCAACAAGCGCAATAAGGCGGACTTCGTTCTGTGGTTCACCAAATCTAAGTTCGAGGATCAGGCTCTCAAGTGGGATTCCCCCTGGGGGGTGGGTTACCCCGGCTGGCATATTGAATGCTCCTGCATTTCCATGAAGTATCTGGGAGAACGGTTGGACCTCCACTGTGGCGGCATCGACAACGCGTTTCCCCACCACACCAACGAGATTGCCCAGTCGGAGGCCTATCTGGGCCACCCCTGGTGCAAGTACTGGTTCCATGTCCACCACCTGAACACCACCGGCGGGAAGATGTCCAAGTCCAAGGGGGAGTTTTTGACCGTCTCCCTCCTGGAGGAAAAGGGCTTCGATCCCATGGCGTACCGCCTGTTCTGCCTCCAAAGCCACTACCGCAAGTCCCTGACCTTTTCCTGGGAGAACCTGGACAACGCCAAGGCCGCCTACGAGAAGCTGGTAGCCCGCGTGGCCGCCCTCACCGAAGAGGGAACGGTGGACGAGACCGCCGCGGCCGGTTTGAAGGTCCGCTTTGACGAGGCTTTGGGCAATGACCTCAATACCTCTCTGGGGGTGACCGCCCTCTATGATGTGTTGAAGGCGGAGGTGAACGACGCCACCAAACGGGCCCTGATCGCCAGCTTTGATACGGTGCTGGGCCTGCGTCTTTTGGAGCACGCCGCTGAGCTGCAAGAGAAGGAGAAGACTGCCGCATCCGCGTCTAACGAGGGGGACGCCGAGATACAAGCTCTGGTGGACGAGCGCACCGCGGCGAAGAAGTCCAAGGACTTTGCCAAGGCGGATGCCATCCGCGCCCAGCTGGCGGAGATGGGTATCGAGGTCACCGACACTCCCCAGGGCCCTGTGTGGAAGAGGATATAAGCTATGGCCAGAGATATGCAAAAGCGAGTGATCAAGCTCCAGTTCAACGCCCCGGTGATCCTCATGTTTACCATCCTCTCCCTGGCGGCGCTCATCGCGGGCAACATCACCGATGGTTGGACGACCTCCAGGTTTTTCAGCATCTATCGTTTTACCCCAAGCGACTTTTTGGGCTATATCCGGCTGTTCGGCCATGTGCTGGGGCACGCCAGCTGGGAGCACTACATGGGCAACATGGTCCTCCTTTTGGTGGTTGGACCACCCCTGGAGGAGAAGTACGGCAGCTGGAATATGCTGTGGTGCATTTTGTTCACCGCCCTGGTGTCCGGCATCGTCCACTGCATCTGGGACCCCCGTACCATGCTCCTGGGGGCCAGCGGGGTGGTGTTTATGCTCATTATGCTCTCCTCCTTGGCGGGGATGCGGGACGGAGCAATTCCTATCACTCTCATCCTGGTGGCGGTGATCTATCTGGGGGGCGAGCTGGTGGCGGCTTTCACCGCCCAGGACAGCGTTTCCCAGCTCACCCACATCGTGGGCGGATTGTGTGGGACCTTTTTAGGCTTCCTCATGTCCCGGCGGCGGCGATCAGATGGACAGGCGCGTCGTTGTGATCTGCGGTCCCACCGCCAGCGGAAAAACCGCCCTGGGGGTGGCCCTGGCCAAGGCCCTGGACGGGGAGGTGGTCTCCGCCGACTCCATGCAGGTCTACCGGGGCATGGACATTGGCACCGCCAAGCCCACAGTGGAGGAGATGGACGGTGTCCCCCACCATATGCTGGACGTGGCCGACCCCGCTGAGGACTTTTCCGTGGCCCGCTATGTGGACTTGGCCGCGCCCATTGTGGAGGATATTTTGGCACGGGGCAAACGGCCCTTGATCGTAGGGGGGACGGGGCTCTACATCGACAATCTGCTGGCAGGGCGCTCCTTTCCGCCCTTTTCCGGCAAGATCCGGCAGGAGCTGACAGACCGGGTCCGCACCGAGGGACTGGACAAGCTGTATGCCGAGCTGGGCCGGGTGGATCCCGGGCGGCAAAAGGAGCTCAGCCCCAACGACGAAAAGCGTATTGTCCGGGCGCTGGAGATCTTCTACGAGACGGACAAGCCCATGTCGGTATGGAGCGCGGAGAGCCAAGGCCAGCCCCCCCGGTTTGAGGCGGTCCGCATCGGCCTGAATTTTCAGGCGCGCGTGGATCTGTGGGCGCGCATTGACGCCAGAGTGGACCAGATGCTGGAGCAGGGTCTGGCCGACGAGGCCGGACGGCTGCTGGAGAGTGGGGTGCCCCCCACTGCCACCGCCATGCAGGCCATCGGCTATAAGGAACTGGCCGCCGCCCTGCTGGGGCATGAGCCGCTGGAGACGGCGGCGGATATGGTAAAGCTGCGCACCAGGCAGTATGCCAAGCGTCAGCTCTCCTGGTTCCGGCGGTATGATGAGACCTTCTGGATCCGCTGGGAGAAGGAGCCAAATTTTTCCCACGCCTTAGGTATTTCGACAGCTTTCCTCAAAGAATGTGGACTATAATAGGGGCGGCGTTGAGCCAAACCACATTCAAAGAGGAGCGATAGACACATGAAGACCGCGAAGAATCTACAGGACGCATTTCTCACCCGCTGCCGCACCGCCCGTATGCCCGTGACCGTGTTTCTCATGAACGGCTTCCAGATCCGAGGGTACATCACCGGCTTTGACCCCTACATGGTGGTGGTGCAGTCGGAGGAAAAGCAGCAGGTCATTTACAAGCACGCCGTTTCCACCATCGTCCCCGAGCGCCGCATGGAGCTGGAATTTACGGAGGAAGGGATGGAGCGGTAACGGCGTATCCCCAACGGGAAAGGTCGTGTACTTATGAAGCAAGGCACCCTTGTTACTCGGGTGGTCATCCTGACGCTTTTTGCCGCCGTGCTGGCCTATTTGGGCTTCTACGTTTGGCAGGGCCTCTCCGAGCCTTACCAGCTGGTGGCGACCTATACCTATCAGATGGACGACGGCCTTGCGTTAGACGGCGTTGTGGTGCGTCAAGAGGCGGTGATCGAGGGCCGCTCCGAGCTCTCCGAGGTCCTTCCCCAGGAGGGGGAGAAGGTGGCGAAGGGGGCCGCCGTGGCTCTGGTGTACGACAACGCCGCAGCCATGCAGGGGAGCCGGGAGGCCAAGGAACTGCGGCTCCAGCTGGAGCAGCTCCACTACGCCATGCGCCGCAACGACTCCTTTGGAGACGCCAACAAGCTGGACAGCCAGCTGGTGACCACCCTGGCGGAGCTGAAGACCGCCGCCTCCAACGGAGACCTCAGCGGATTGGAGGAGCAGGGGCTGGACCTGCGCAGTCTGGTGCTCAAGCGCACGGGCGACCTGACCACCAGCGCCCAGAGCCTGACCGCGCTCCAGGAGGCGGCGGCGGGGCTGGAGGCGCGGCTGAAGACGCTGAACACCAGCACCGCCCGGAGCACCCGGCAGGTGACGGTGGAGCGAAGCGGCGTCTTTTCCGGCCTGGCGGACGGATATGAGGGGCGGCTCTATCCCGAAATGCTGGACGAGCTGACCGTAGGCCAGTTGGATCAGCTGTGCCAGGGAAGCACCGAGCTCACTCAAACTGCCATCGGCAAGCTCATCACCGGCTCTACCTGGTATTACGCCGCCGTGGTGGATGACGCCTCGGCCAAGCGCCTGGAGGAGGGGAGACGCTATACGCTGGCCTTCTCCGGTGACTTTGACAAGGAGGTTGCCATGCGGTTGGAGCGGCTGGGAAGCAGTGAGGGCGGACGGCGCCTTGTCGTCTTTTCCTCTGACCGCTATTTGAGCGAGGTCACCCTGGCCCGGCAGTGCGCCGCGACTCTGGTCTTTGAGCGCTTTACCGGCGTGCGGGTCCCCGATAAGGCCCTGCGGGTGCGCACCAACGATGACGGCTCCACCACCCTGGGAGTGTATACCCTGGTGGGCCGTCAGGCGGAGTTCAAAAGCGTGGAGATCGTCCGGGAGGGGGAAGGCTTCTACCTCCTGCGAGGAACGGCAGACAACCGCAAGGTCCTCCGCCCCGGCGACACCATTATTCTCTCCAACCAGGAGCTGTATCACGGGAAGGTGATCCTATGAGTGTGCTGGAGGAACGTCTGGCCGCCGTCAACGCCGCCATTGCCGACGCCGCCCGGGAGGTGGGCCGGGACCCCGGGGAGATCACCCTGGAGGCGGCCACCAAGACCCAGACCGCCGACACTGTCCGTGCCGCCATCCAAGCGGGAGTCGCTGTGTGCGGAGAAAACCGGGTCCAGGAGCTGGTCCAGAAGCTGGATGCCTTTGCCTACGACGGCGCGCGGGAGGTCCACTTCATCGGCCATCTCCAGACCAACAAGGTCCGCCAGGTGGTGGGGCGGGTAGACCTGATCGAATCGGTAGACTCCCTCCATCTGCTTCAGGCTGTGTCCGACTGCGCCCAGCGTCTGGGCCGGGTGCAGGATATCCTGCTGGAGGTCAACATCGCCGGGGAGGCCAGCAAGAGCGGGTTTACTCCCGACGGGGTGTTTGGGGGGGTAGAAAAGGCCCAGGAACTGCCCGGAGTCCGGTTGCGCGGAATTATGTGCATCCCCCCGGCGGCACAAGATGTAGGGGGCAATCGGAAATTTTTCCGAAAAACATACCAAATTTATGTTGACATAATTAGCAAAATGGTGGATAATAGGGAAGACCTCAGTTGTCTGTCCATGGGAATGAGCCGTGACTTTGCCGACGCGGTGCGTGAGGGCGCGACCCTGGTGCGCGTGGGAACGGGCCTGTTCGGCCCCCGTGGTTGACAGAAAACCAATAACAAGAGAAGAAGATCATCGAAAGGGGAAGTATACGAATGAGCTTTCTTGACGAGCTGAAGCGCCTGGCCCGTCCCTATGAGGATGAAGAGGAAGATTACGAGGAGTTTGAGCCCGCCCCCAAGCTGGAGCGTAAGCAGCGTGAGCGGGCCACTGAGCGCCTGAGCGCCCGGGAGCCGGAGCCCACTACCTCCATCTTCGATACCCAGGCCGAGCGCCGGAGCAACAAGGTGGTCAACATCCACACCACCACCCAGCTCCAGGTGGTGCTGGTAAAGCCTGACCGCTTTGAGGCCGCGCCTGAGATCGCGGACCATCTGCGGGAGAAGCGCACTGTGGTGCTCAATCTGGAGTCTGTGGGCAAGGACGTTGCCCGCCGTTTGCTGGACTTTGTCTCCGGCGTGGCCTATGCCAGCGAAGGCAAGATCAAAAAGGTGGCCATCGGAACCTACATCGTCACCCCCTTCAACGTGGACATCCTGGGCGATTTGGTGGGTGAGCTGGAGAACAACGGGCTTTACAATTTCTGACAGGCAAGCAATGTAGGGGAGGGGCTTGCCCCTCTCGAAGAACACAACAGAGAAAGCAGGAGGGATACGTATGCTGACACCCCAGGAGGTAGCCCAGCGCTCCTTTGGCAAGGCGTCCTTTGGTGGCTATAATATGGCGATGGTGGACGACTTTTTGGACGAGCTCACCGCCGACTACGAGACCCTCTTTAACGAAAACGCTCTTTTGAAGCAGAAACTGGGGGTCCTCTCGGGCAAGATCCGGGAGTATCAGTCCACCGAGGAATCCATGCGCAAGGCGTTTTTGGCCGCCCAGCAGATGTCGGACAAGCTGGTGAAGGAGACGGAAGAAAAGTGCGCCGCCATGCTGTCCAAGGCTGAGACCACCTCCGCCGCCAAGCACCAGGAGCTGAGCCAGGGCTTGGGCGCCGAGGAGCAGAAACTGCAGGCCGCCCAGCGTTCTGTGGAGCAGTATAAGGCCCAGATTCGCGCCGTCTGTCAAAAGCAGATGGACTATCTCGACCAGCTGGACCGGCTGGTCGTTCCCGCCATTCCCAAGGCGGAGGACCACACCGTGGAGGATATCCAGGCTGCGGTGGAGCGTTCCGTCGCCCTGGAGGACGAGGAGCTCCGCGCCGCCGAGGGCGTGCTGGAGACCGTTCCACCCTTTGACGGTCCCGCCGCCGCAAGCGCGGCTCCCGAAGACCACCCGCGTCAGCCCTCGGAGGCTCCCGCGGAGCACGCCCCCCGCCGTTTGGCGCCCGATTTGGACCCCACGGTGGTGGAGGAGAGCTCCGTCAGCCTCTACGAGCAGCTGATGGCGCAGCGCAGGAGCGAACAGCAGCCCCCCGCCGCGGACGACGCGCCCACCCGGCGCATTGACCGCAAGACCTTGGAGTTCGGCAGGGACTTCGAGATCGAATGACGAGCGCAAGCGAAGGGCCGGTCTTCTGACCGGCCCTTTTTATTCGCCGGGAAAGGCCAAGGGCCTTTCCCGGCGGCTGGTTGCGGCCCCCTGTGCGCACTTGCTGCGCTCGCGCACTTATGGGCCGAGAAGTATGTTTTCCGACGCGCATGTCGCCGGAAAACATGATAATACACCTTCGCCGCCTGCGGGCGGCGAACTCTACGAGGTTTTTGTATGTCTATTCAACTTTCCGACCATTTCAACTATCAGCGTCTGCTGAAATTCTGCTTTGCCCCTATCATGATGATGGTGTTTACCTCCATTTACAGTGTGGTGGACGGCTTTTTTGTGTCCAACTGGGCAGGGAAGACCCCCTTCGCCGCCATCAATCTCATCTACCCCTTCATCATGATCCTGGGTGGAGTGGGGTTTATGCTGGGTACAGGCGGCTCCGCCCTTGTAGGTAAGACCTTGGGAGAGGGAGACGCGGACAGGGCCAACCGCTACTTTACCATGATGGTGTGCGCCACCGTGGTGGCGGGCGTGACCCTCTCCGTGCTGGGCATCGTGTTCCTGCGGCCCATCGCCCTGGCCCTGGGGGCCACAGCGGATATGGTGGAAGACTGCGTCCTCTACGGCCGCATCGTTTTGGCGTTCAACACCATGTTCATGCTCCAAAACCTGTTTCAGACATTCCTCACCACCGCCGAGCGGCCTCAGCTTGGCCTGTTGGCCACGGTGTGCGCCGGGGTGACCAACATGGCCCTGGACGCCCTGTTTGTGGCGGGCTTCCGCTGGGGGATCGCTGGGGCGGCATTGGCTACCGGGATCAGCCAGACGGTGGGCGGCGTGCTGCCGTTGCTCTACTTCCTGCGGCCCAACGACAGCATTTTGCGTCTGCGCGCCACGAAAATGGAGGTCAAGCCCCTGGTTCAGGCCTGCACCAACGGCGCGTCCGAGATGATGAGCAGTATTTCCGGCTCTCTGGTCAGTATGCTCTTCAACTTCCAGCTCCTGCGGCTGGCGGGGGAGGACGGGGTGGCCTCCTACGGGGTGCTGATGTACGTCAACTTTATCTTCCTCGCCATCTTCATCGGCTACACCATCGGCACCGCCCCCATCGTCAGCTACCACTATGGCGCGGAGAATCCCGCCGAGGTGCGCAACATCCTCCAAAAGAGCCTGCGCCTTATGGCGGGGGTGGGAGTGGCCATGACGGCTCTGGCCTGGCTGCTGGCCTCGCCGCTGGCCCACATCTTTGTGGGCTATGACCAGGGGCTGATGGAGATGACCCGCCACGCCTTCCACATCTGCTCCTTCATGTTCCTGGTGGCGGGGATCAACATTTTTGGCTCCTCCTTCTTCACCGCCCTCAATAACGGTTTGATCTCGGCGGTGATCTCCTTCCTCCGCGGTCTGGTGTTCCAGTGCCTGTCGGTCATTATTCTGCCCATCTTCTTCAAGCTGGACGGCATCTGGTGGGCGGTGGTGGTGGCCGACGTGTGTTCCTTCTGCGTCACCGCCGTGTTCTTGCTGGCGAAGCGGAAGAAGTACGGGTATTAAGCTTTTGCATGTGGACAAAGAAGCCCGGCGTTCTTGGAACGCCGGGCTTTTACGTCACTCTCCGCTGGGAGAAAAGGCAGGGGTTTCCATGGACTGGGCGGGGTCAACTTTTTCGGCGGACAGGTCGGAAATGCCCTCGCCGGGGTCAACAGGCTCAATGGCCAGAGCATTGTCTTCGTTGGCAACGCTGGGCGTTTCCAGGGGCAGCAGGTCGTAGTGGGCGGGCTGCTCTTGCTCCACCTTCGCGGGTGTCTCTTGAACGGTGGGCATTTCGACGGGGAACTCAGCGGGGGCTTTGTCCAATGCCACCTGTTGCCGTTCCACCACCGTCACGGCGATAGCGTCCCCCGCCGGGTCCAGCCTGTGAAGCCCAGCCAGAGCTTTTTTACTGGCAAAGGGTAGCGTTACCGCCACCTGATTGTGCTCCTCGTCCACCCCGGTGACCCAGAGTTGATCGGTAAACTTCAGCTCCTTCAGCAGATTTACTACCTCTGTTTGGAGGTTGTTCAGCCGGACAAGGGGATAGGTGACGTCCCGAAAGCCCACCGAATGGTCGCCGCACATGTCCTGGATCTCCAGATAGAGGCTCTTGTCCTCTGCCGGCGCGCCCACCACGCAGACGATCAATCCGCCCCATTCGTCAATATAGGACCCACCGTACCAGTCCGGATAGCTGTCAGGGCCGCAGTCGGCGGAGAACTGGGCCATCAGGGCCTCGTAAGCCGCCGTGGCTTCTTCCTGAACCGGCCGCTCTGTGATAACGGCTCCGCCAGGAAGGATGGGGTGGGTGCCGTCGATGCCGTTGCCCTGATCCCCACCAGTGGCCAGACTAAGCTCCGATTTCTGAGTTGACTCCGCCATCTCCATCGCATAGGCATGAAGGGGCGGGTTTAACGCGCAGTAGATCGGTCCGGCAGAGATGGCCAGCGCGGCGCAGGCCGCCACGGCCACGTATTTTTGCCAGTGGACGCTCTTGGTCTTGGCGGGACGGGACAGGGCCTCCTTCAACGCCGCCTGGGCCTGTAAACTGGGGTTCAACTGCTCCTTCATGGAATCAAATATATCATGCTTCATCAAAATAGTCTCCTTTCAAAAGCTCCCGAAGCCGCTCTCGGCCGCGGGTCATGCGCATGCGCACCGCGCCCGGGCGAAGACCGAGCGCCTGGGCAATAGCCTCGGTGGGCAGATCCTCAAAGTAGAACAGATAGATGGGCAGACGTTGCTCCTCGGGGAGGCTTTGCAGGGCCTCCCACACGCGGTTTTCCTCCGGCTCGCGGAAGGGGGCGGCAAGGGCCTCCGCGTCCTCCAGCGGGACGTTCTTTCGCCGGGACGTGGCGGCGGTCACCCGCCGGGAGAGATTGACGGTGACGCGCAGCAGCCACGCCTTGCGGTGCTCCTCGTCGTGAAATTCCTTGCGGGTATTTAAGTAGGCCAGAAAAACCTCTTGAAACACGTCGTCCGCGTCGGCCTTTGATCCGGTTTTGGCAAAGGCCAGACCGTAGACCATGCTTTGATATTTATCGATTACGGCCTGTGTTTCCTCCTGACCGCCCGTACGCAGCGGTGTTGCTTCCATGGACCTCCACCTCCTTTCACCTATAACTCAAACCAGCGGGGCGTTTTGTCACAGGGAAGCAAAAATTATTTCTTTGGACGGCGGCGGAGAATGGAGCGTTCCCCTTGACAGGCAGGGGAAAAACGGGTACAATAGCGGGGTGAAACGCAGGGAAGAGGACGAGTACCCACCCTCGCGCCGCAAAGAGAGCCGCTGAACGGGTGAGAGGCGGAGGGCGCAGCTTGGGGAAGGATCACCTCGGAGCGACGGAGTTGAACCAAGTAGGCCCCGGCGGGTCGTCCCGTTACAGACGAATGAGGGCCGTATGTTATGTACGGAACGAGAGTGGTACCGCAGAGGTTCGCGCCTTTGTCTCTTGACGAGACAAGGGCGTTTTTTGTTGGGAGGGGACATGACGTTACCAAAGAGAAAAGCTACTAGATTGAAGGCATATGATTACAGTTTGCCGGGTTACTATTTTATTACTCTTTGCGTGCAAGACCGCCGTTGCATCCTTTCGGAAATCAGTGTAGGGGAGGGGCTTGCCCCTCCCGTGGTGCGACTGACAGGAATAGGAAAGCTGGCAGAAGAGCAGTTGCAGCGCATCCCGGAACGGTTTACCACCGCTGCCGTAGAAAAGTATGTGATCATGCCGAATCATATCCACCTGATCCTTCGGATGAAAGAAGGGTCGGGAGGGGCAAGCCCCTCCCCTATAGTCACACAAGTGGTAGGTGTATTCAAATCGTTAACGACCGGCTGTGCGAGGGTGAGATAAAATTGTTTCAGCGGTTTTTTTATGACTACGTGATCCGTAACGAGAGTGACTACCAGGAAATATGGACCTATATTGATCAGAACCCTGCCAAATGGTCGGAAGATCGGTTCTATAGGGATTAAAAACACTTTAAATAAAGGAGACTGACACCATGGACTACAACGAGACAGTACACCTTCCACAGACGGACTTTCCCATGCGGGCGGGGTTGCCCAAGCGGGAGCCGGAGATGCTCGACGCCCTCCAGAGCCTCTATCACAAGATGGTGGCGCGCAACGAGGGCAAGCCCAAGTTTGTCCTCCACGACGGCCCTCCCTATGCCAACGGCAACATCCACATCGGCACGGCCATGAATAAGATCCTCAAGGACATCATTGTCAAGTCCAAGAACATGACAGGTTTCCAGGCCCCCTACGTCCCCGGCTGGGACACCCACGGCCTGCCCATCGAGACCGCCGTACTGACGGACAAGACGGTGCAGCGAGACGAGATGACCACCGCGGAGTTTCGCACCAAGTGCGAGGAGTACGCCAAGGGCTACATCGCCAAGATGACCGAGCAGTTCAAGCGGCTGGGCGTGCTGGGCGAGTGGGAAAATCCTTATATCACCCTCCTGCCCGAGTTTGAGGCCAAGCAGGTGGAGGTCTTCGGCAAAATGGCGGAGAAGGGCCTCATCTACAAGGGCCTCAAGCCCGTCTACTGGTGCCCCGCCGACCAGACCGCGCTGGCCGAGGCGGAGATCGA
>ERZ777306.4756-NODE-4756-length-11887-cov-7.287694_pt1 | contig 11887 bp, 11 predicted proteins | sample MGYA00374966_ERZ777306 | MGnify/ENA primary metagenome ERZ777306 (study PRJEB29329, sample SAMN06343882) | mouse gut metagenome | isolation source: Mouse cecum | place: Austria: Vienna | collected 2014-11-15 ...
GTGGTGGCGGAAACAGTTCAGGCCGTATCGGAGCCGGCGTATTCCAAAACCGTACGTGAGCGTTTTGGAACAGAAAACAGGGCGAATGCGCGTGTTATCCTGCAGGCGGCCCAGGAATCGTGGGTAAAGGTTGAAGATGCACGCGGCAATACTGTTTTCAGTCGCGTTCTGGTCCCGGGCGATGTTTATTATGTTCCGGCGGCGGCGAATCACAAGGCAACGTTTGGCAACGCCGGTGGCATTGATATCTGGGTTGATGGTGTTGCGGCGGAAAAGGCCGGGCCTGCACATACAAGACAGTCGGGCATATCGTTGAATCCGGAAAGCTTAAAGCCGGCGGCAAAATCTGCGCCGGATACAGAAACGGCGGAATAAAACAATCCCCCAATATGGGGGATTTTTAATTAACCCCCAAAATGTGCCGTGAATAAATACCGGCTGTTGTATATAAGAAAAATTGCCCTTTTCCTTGAAATTTTGAATATTTCAGCTATATTTTAAGATACTATGGCAAATATGATAAAAATTCGCGGCGCACGCGAAAATAATCTTAAAAATATTGATTTAGACCTGCCAAAAAACAAACTGGTGGTCTTTACGGGCGTTTCCGGGTCGGGGAAATCGTCGCTGGCGTTTAATACCATTTACGCAGAGGGCCAGCGCAGATATGTCGAATCCCTGTCTTCGTATGCGCGCCAGTTTTTGGATATGCAAAAAAAGCCAGATGTCGATTTAATAGAAGGCTTGGCGCCGGCGATATCAATTGAACAGAAAACCACATCAAAAAATCCGCGCTCTACCGTTGGAACGGTTACAGAAATTTATGATTATTTGCGATTGCTGTGGGCGCGTATCGGTGTGCCGCATTCGCCGGTGACGGGTTTGCCTATTAAGTCACAGTCAATATCTGAAATGGTTGACTGGACCATGAAAATACCAGCCGGGACCAAGATATTTGTTATGGCGCCGCTGGTTCGTGACCGCAAGGGCGAATATCGCAAGGAAATTGCGTTTCTTATAAAGCAGGGCTATAGTCGGGCAATTATTGATGGCGAACTATATGACTTATCCGCGGTGGGGCCTCTGGACAAGAATAAAAAGCATAATATTCTGGTAATTGTAGACCGCCTGGTCATGCCATCCGCATCAGATGACACTGAAGAGTTTCGTTCGCGCCTGTATGCCTCGTTTGAGGGGGCGTTGCGTCTGGTTCCGGGATCTGTGCTGGTGCGGCGCCTGGATACCGACGAAGACATTTTATATTCTCAAAATTACGCATGTCCGGTCAGTGGTTTTACCGTACCCAAGATAGAACCGCGCCTGTTTTCGTTTAACGCGCCCGCGGGTGCGTGTCAGTCGTGCGACGGACTGGGGGTACAGCTGAAAATGTCGCCAGATTTGGTAATTCCGGATCCGTCTAAATCTATTTTGGATGGTGCAATTGCGCCGTGGTCGCGCGGTGGCATGCTTAGCCAGTTTGAGCATCTGCTGAGTGCTTTGCATAAAAAATACAAGATTCCGATGACGCGGCCATGGCATGCATTGACCGAGGAGCAAAAAGACCTGATTCTGTACGGCAGCGGGGATGAGCCGATAAAAATAAACTGGAACGGTTTCGTGTATGAAAAGCCTTATGAGGGCGTTATTCCAAATATTGAACGACGCTGGCGCGAATCGGATTCAGAGGCGATGCGTACCGAATTGGCAAAATATCAGTCAGAAAAGCCATGCCCGATGTGTCATGGAAAACGTTTGAACATTCAGGCACTGTGCGTAAAAATCAACGGTGCAGACATTATGGATGTATGCGAAATGTCCGTCGAAGACGCATTGCGCTGGTTTAATGATTTGCCAGGTCATCTGACACAAAAAGAAAATGATATCGGCCGCATTGTTCTGCGCGAAATTACCAGTCGTCTGCAGTTCTTAAAGAATGTCGGGCTGGGGTATCTGACAATGTCGCGCATGGCCGGAACACTGTCCGGTGGCGAGGCCCAGCGAATACGTCTGGCGTCGCAGATAGGCAGTGGGTTGTCGGGCGTATTATATGTTTTGGACGAGCCGTCCATCGGTCTGCATCAAAGCGATAACGACAAACTGTTGGAAACGCTGAAAATGTTGCGTGACAAGGATAATACGGTAATTGTTGTAGAGCATGACGAGGATGCCATGCGTGCCGCTGATTATCTGGTGGATATCGGGCGTGCGGCGGGTGTCAACGGCGGACGCGTTGTTGCGTGCGGTACGCCGGCCCAGGTTATTAAAAATCCGGATTCCCTTACGGGGCAATACCTGTCGGGTAAAAAGAAGATAGATGTGCCGAAAAAACGGCGTACTGGGAACGGCGGTGTGATTTCCGTTCACGGTGCGCGCGGCCATAACCTAAAGAATATCGATGTGGAATTTCCGCTGGGGAAATTTATTGCGTTGACGGGTGTGTCCGGGTCCGGAAAATCAACGCTGCTTTTGGGGACGCTGTATCCGGCGCTGATGCGTGCGCTGTATAACTCTAAGATGGAGACGGCGGCACACGATATTATTCGCGGAATGGAAAACGTGGACAAGGTTGTAGACATAGACCAGTCGCCAATCGGACGTACGCCGCGCAGTAATCCCGCGACATATACTGGGGTGTTCTCAAACATTCGTGATTTTTTTGCCGGTCTGCCAGAGGCTAAGACGCGCGGATATACATCCGGCCGATTCTCTTTTAACGTTAAGGGCGGCCGGTGCGAGGCCTGTCAGGGCGACGGCCAGATAAAGATAGAGATGAATTTCCTGGCAGATGTGTATGTAGAGTGTGACAAATGCCATGGCGCACGCTATAACGAGGAAACGCTGGCGGTAAAGTATAAGGGAAAATCGATTGCAGATGTGCTGAACATGACTGTAGACGAAGCATATCGGTTCTTTATAAATGTTCCCCAGATTGCGCGAAAACTGGAGCTACTGAAACGGGTTGGTTTGGATTATATCAAACTGGGGCAGAGTTCGCTGGACCTGTCGGGCGGCGAGGCCCAACGTATAAAGCTGTCAAAGGAATTGGCGGCGCGTAGCACTGGGCAGACGCTTTATATCCTGGACGAGCCGACAACAGGTCTGCATTTCGAGGATATCAAGATGCTGTTGTCTGTTCTGCATGAATTGGTAGAGCAGGGAAATACAGTCATTGTAATTGAACATAATCTGGAGGTTATAAAAACCGCAGACTGGATAATTGATTTGGGGCCGGCTGGCGGTGCTGGCGGTGGTCGTGTTATTGCCACTGGCACGCCCGAGCAAGTTGCCGCAACAGACGCGTCATCCACGGGACGGTATTTGAAAAAGTATCTGCCCGCGCCGCGAACGGTTAAATCAAGAGTTTTAAAAAAGGAGAAAGCATAATGTTTGGTTTTGGAAAAAAGAAAGAAACGGCTACAAACGGTGCCATGCCGTCAATTGACGATGCAAAAATCCCCAGCGGGATGAAGGAAACAGCCGCACGTATGATGTCGGGTGAGTTTAACCTGAATGATATGCTGGCGCAGTTAAAGCAGATTAAAAAAATTGGTAATTTCAGCGGCCTGCTTAAAATGGTGCCGGGCATGTCCGGGGCGGTGTCTGCAATGAAGGAAAAGATAAAGGACGGCAGTGTTGATGCCCAGATAAAAATTTTGGAGGCCATGACGCCCGAAGAGCGCGCCAATCCGGAGAAAATTTTTGCAAATGCAAAAACGCGTATTGCTGAAACGGCCGGGTGCACCGTGCGTGATGTTGAACATATTATCAAACAGCATGCAAAGATGAAACAGCAGATGGCAATGATTCAGCGCATGGGCGGAATGGAGGCCGTAATGCAAAAAATGCAGGCGGCCCAGGGTGCTGGTGGTGTTCCTGGTGCGCCGATTGGTGTAAAATAATATGAAGATATTAAACAAAAAAATTGCGTCGAAAAAGTCATCTGTTGCCTGGCTGCAGCGCCAGGCGGCGGATCCGTATGTCGCCCGTGCCCAGCGTGACGGGTATCGCGCGCGCGCGGCATACAAATTGATAGAAATGAACGAAAAATTTCATTTCTTAAAAAATGGCCAGGTTGTTGTTGACCTGGGGGCGGCGCCGGGTTCATGGACACAGTATGTAACGCGTGAATTTCCGCGTAGCAAGGTTTTTGCTATGGACCTGTTAGAGATAAAGCCTATTCCCGGCGTAGAATTCTATCAGGGCGACTTTACAGAGGATGCGGCGCTGGGGTGGCTGGTTGAAAAATTAAATCTGTCCGCAGATGCCGCGGAAAACGGTACGGTGGATGTTGTAATGTCCGATATGGCACCCAATACGGTGGGGCATAAAAAAACCGACCATATCAGACAAATGGTGTTGCTGGAATATGCGTTTGATTTTGCGTTGCGCGCACTGAAGCCTGGCGGAACGTTTGTTGCAAAATCTTTTACAGGTGGCACTACAAACGAACTGTTAAAGCAGATAAAGGACAATTTTGACAAGGTTTATCATATAAAACCGCCATCATCTCGCAAGGATAGTGTTGAAATGTTTATTGTTGCAATGGGATTTCGTGGATGATGTTCGGCCGCTTTTATAGCGGCCATTTTTTATTTCTTGTTTTATCAACCGGTAATGTATATAATATCAAATGTCACAAAGTGTTTTTGTGATGGGGTGTGAAGACCTCTGCGTAAGCGTCGGAATATTAAGTCTGTGGTGTTTTGTATACATCGGACTTGGCCTTTCGATGACAAGTAATCTCCTGGCCTTGGTCAGGAGGGTTGCGAATATATTGAATAAGCACACGGTTCTTACGATTGTCTTCAACCTCCTGACCACCACAAAGCTGGTGGTTTATTCTTTGAAAAAAAGTGGGGGATTGAGCAATATGGTAAAAAGATATTTGGTGGCATGCATAATGTTGGGCGGGGTTTTGCATTGTATACCGGCCGCGGCATTGGTCCAGGGCCAGGCATGCCCCACGACCGGTTTTGGCAGTTGGTATGTATATCAATGCAATTGTGCAAATGATGGGCGTCACTGGATGTGTAATAACAGCCCAGATTATTTAGAGGTCAACGGGCAAACAACATGTTATATAACCAGGGCTGATGGTGGTGCAGATGATGAAGCGACCTGGATTTGCGCCAAAGAGCGTAACGGCAGTCCGTGTACCGTGTGTAAGTGTCCGCAATCAACCGGCTGGGAAGTGTATCCTGGGGATGAAACCAGTGTTGTAAAATATACGTATAATAATGTAAGTTCTTCCTATTTATGCGATTTTATATCAAGAAAAGAGGAATATGGCTGTAATGTCGGATATTATGAAGATGAGAGTAATTGGTGTGTTGATTGTCCGTCTTATGGCGGGATTTCCGGGACCAACGAAATTGGAACAACGGCTAAGGCTACATGCTATATCCCGCCCAATGTCACTGGTAACGACGGGGCCGGAACATTTACCTATGTGGCGAAATGTAACTGGTCGGGTTCATAAAAAAACGCCCAAAGGGGCGTTTTTTTTATTTTAATGATTCGGCCGCCGTGCGTGCCAGAATGTCACAACGCTCGTTCAGTTCTTCGCCGGCATGGCCCTTTACCCAGACCCAGTGAATTTTTGTTCGTGCCGACGCGGCGTCCAGTGCCTGCCACAGGTCCTGGTTCTTTACCGGCTTTTTATCCGCCGTGCGCCAGTTGTTGCGTTTCCAATTTTTCAGCCATGACTGCATGCCGTTTTTTACATACTGGCTGTCTGTGTGAATTTCCACCTCTGCGTGACGGTGTGCCGCCGTCAGTGCACGCAGTACCGCCATTAATTCCATGCGGTTGTTTGTTGTGTCGTTTTCGCAGCCGCAACGTTCGGCGGTATCTTTTCCGTTGGTTGCCACAAATGCCCAGCCGCCGGGGCCTGGGTTGCCAAGACAGCTGCCGTCGGTCCATATTTTTAACATTTTTTTCGTAATCCTTTTGTGATATAATATCATAAAATGATATACGATTCCAAAAAATTACAAGAAATGTCTCGCGCGGTGCGCAGTGCCGCGCTTGCGTCAATAATTTCCGCACGCAGTGGGCATGTCGGTATCGTCCTGGGGGCGGCCGATGTTGTCACGGATATATTTGCCAACCACCTGCGACGTGGGACGGACCGGTTTGTTTTATCCGCCGGTCATGGCAGCGCGTTGTTGTATGCGGTATTAAAACTGGCCGGGTATGCATTGCCGCCGCTTGAATCTTTTAGAAAGATTGGCGGTCTGCCGGGGCATCCGGAATTTGGTATTCCCGGGGTGTTTGCAACCACCGGGCCGCTGGGCCAGGGTATTGGTAATGCGGCCGGGTTGGCGCTGGCGGATAAAATGGGTAAGGGTGATGGGCGTGTATACTGTTTGTGCAGTGACGGTGATTTGATGGAGGGTGTCGCCCAAGAGGCGATTGCGTTCGCAGGCCGATACAGATTAAATAATTTGATTGTCGTATGGGATGATAACGGTATCAGTATCGACGGGGCGGCGCTGACGGATATGGATGTGCCAATGCGGATGGAGGCGGCCGGCTGGCACGTAATGTCCATAGACGGACACGATTTTGAACAGATTTCTGATGCCTTAGACGATGCGGCAAATTGTGATGGGCCGGTATTTATTCAGGCAAAAACAACACTTGGCCAGGGATCCAGTGTTGCCGGAACGCCCCGCGCGCATGGGCTCGGGGTTGATTTGGGGGAACTGGGGCGCCTGGCGGATGAATTGCATTCAGACAAGGGACTGGAACTGTGGGGCGAAGTGTCGTCGACATCGTCGCATGGTGACGATGTGGTTCCCGCATGGACAGTGCCTGATATGACGCCACTGAATATGACATGGGATGTTGGTGTGGATATTTCCACGCGCGAACTGTCGGGCATGTTTTTGGCGCGTCTGATGTCAAATGATAATTGTATTGTTTTGGGCAGTGCCGATTTAGGCGGCAGTACAAATGTAAAAAGTGATGCGACGCATGCGATAAATCCGGGCGAATTTACGGGCAACTATGTAAACTATGGTGTGCGCGAGCATGCGATGGGGGCGGTAATGAATGGTTTGGCCGCCGCCGGAATGCGCCCGATTGGTTCTACGTTTTTGGTTTTTTCAGATTATATGCGGCCATCGATTCGGCTGGCCGCGCTGTCCGGTCTGCCGGTAATTTACGTGTTTACGCACGACAGTATTGCTGTTGGCGAAGACGGGCCCACGCATCAGCCGATAGAACAGTTGCCGTCATTGCGGCTGATGCCTAATTTGAATGTGCTCAGACCGTGTAACGGGCCAGAGGTTGCGTTTTCATGGACGTATGCACTGTCGGATACGGCGCGTCCGTCTTGCATTGTTTTGTCGCGCCAGAAGGTATGGCAGATGTCGGTTCCCGAATCGGCGGATATGTCGCGTGGTGCGTATATTATAAAGCCGGCTGCATCGCGCCGCGTGCGCGCAACCTTAATCGCGACCGGGTCAGAGGTGCCGCTGGCCGCGGATGTTGCGGAAAAGCTGGGGGATGATGTACAGGTTGTTTCCATGCCGTGTGTTTCTATGTTTCGCGGGCAAAGTGACGAGTTTAAAAAAGAAATACTGCGCGGTTATGTTGTCGCAATAGAGGCGGCGGCCGGTGCACCGTGGTTTGAATTTGCAGACGCCGTTGTCGGTATCGATGAATTCGGCGCATCAGGCGACGGTGCCGCGGTGTATAAGCAGTGCGGGTTTGATGCGGATGCAATTGCACGGCAAATAAAGAAATATTTAAACAAATAGATGTCTCGTGCTGAATATGTTTTTAGATTATCGGATGGTAATGATATCCCGGTGTGTATTGCCACACGCCGGGGGTTGCGTAATATAACACTGCGGCCTAAGACGCATCCTGTTCGTGAAATACATATTTCCAAGCCGTGGCTGGTGCGTGATGCGGCGGCGCTTAATTTTTTGGAATCTAAGCGAAAGTGGATAGAGCGCACGTTTGCACGCGGTCCCGCAAAGGAATGCGTCGTGCCCGGAATGTGTCTAGAGTATTTAGGGCGCAGGGTAACTGTGTTGCATGATCCGGCGCAATATTCAAACTGTGTCAGTCAGGATGGAATGCGGCTGGTTATAGGTGGTGCGCCGGATATGTTTGAACGGCGCCTGTGCGATGTAATAAAAAAAGAGCTGATGTCCGAGATAAAGCGTATCATACACACCGCGCCGCGCGATGTTTGGCCGCGGCGAATCGCGCTGCGTGATACGACCAGTCGCTGGGGCAGCTGTTCGTCTACCGGTACGATGTCTTTTTCATGGCGGCTGGCGTTTGCGCCGCATGATGTGATGCGATATGTCGTTATGCATGAACTGGCGCATCGGCGGCATATGGATCATTCGGCCGAGTTTTGGGCAACGGTATCGGAATTGTATGGTTTCGGGGTAGAGCGGGCAAAACGCTGGCTGGTGGTTCATGGCGGCGAACTGCATAAATATTTTTAATAAACGTCATGGGGCGCCTGGTATTCTGGCGCCTTTTTTATTGCAAATTCAAAAATATTCGCTAAAATTAAATGCATGTTTATATGTGGTTTTAATTTTTATAACCCGCATCACGCCCGTCGGGCGTCTTATTAGCTATTGCATTCTTTTTATGATATAATTACCAACAGCAAAACCGCGGGTGCGCCCGCAAAAAAATATATAGGATTTTATTATGGACTTAAAGCCAACAAAACCATTGTCAGGATTTGTAGAACTGTTGCCGGCACAACAACGGTGTTTTGATGCATGTGCGGGGCGCATGCTGAACGTGTTGCGCGGGGCGGGATTTTCGGTTTTGGATCTGCCCGCGATAGAGCGGGCAGAGGTTCTGACCGACAAAGACAACTGGGAAGAAATAGAAACTCAGATGTTTCTGTTTCAAAAAGGCGATACCAAAATGGGATTGCGATATGATGGTACGGTGGGGTTGGCCCGATATGTTGCCGGGCATTTAAACGATTTGACATTCCCGTTTCGCGCGGCCCAGTTTTCTAAGCGATATCGTGGCGAACGTGCCCAGCGCGGTCGTTATCGCGAATTTTATCAGATGGATTTAGATATTTTGGGTATCAACAGTTTGTCTGTAAATTATGATGCAGAAATAATTCAGGTTATTTCCCGTGCATTGGATACGGTGCGGGAATTTATTGGGCCTGCGTGTGTGCATGTTGGCAGTCGTCCGTTCTGGGATGCGCTGTTTGAGTATCTGAAACTGACCGCGGACCAGAAAAAACAAGTCTTTGTATTAATTGATAAGAAAGACAAAATGGGGGACGAGGATTTCGCAGAAGGCCTGCATGATGCACTCGACAACGGGGAGGTGGAAGGCAGGATAAAATCCGTATTCTCAAATGGGTATGAGGGGTTTGTCGGTGCCTCGCCTGCATTGGATGCCGCAATTGCGGAACTGACCGGGTTTATGGAAACGTTGCGGGCAATTGGTGTTGAAAAGGCGGAACTGGACTTGTCCATTACGCGCGGACTGGCTTATTACACCGGGCTGGTGTTCGAGTTCAAACTGACTGAACACCCAGAGCTGGGGACGGCGGCGGGTGGCGGTCGTTATGCGGACTTGGCGGGGAATTTCAGCAAAACAAAAATAATCGGTGTTGGCGCCGCAATCGGTTTTTCGCGAATTTTCTGGGCGTTGCTGGAAAGTGGCAAGATAGATGTTACTCGTTTTTCGCGCCCTGTGGCGGTTGCGGTTTTGGTAATGGGCAATCAAAATGTTTCATATGCCATGCGCGTCGCAGATGATTTGCGTGCCGCCGGTATTGCAACAGTAACATATCTGGATACTGAAAAGAAATTCAAAAACCAGATAGAATATGCCGATAAAATTGCGGCACCATTCAGTGTCATTATTGGCGATGAAGAGGTGGGTAATAATTCCGTTGCACTAAAGGATATGACATCTGGGGGGCAACAACAGGTGTCTGTACAGGATTTAATAACAATTTTAAAGAAATAGTCATGATAATAGAACAGAAACTAAAAGATATTCAGGCGCGTGCCGAAGATATTGCTGCCCAGATGAATTCGGGCTCGGCTTCGGGCGAAGAACTGACGCGGCTGTCAAAAGAATATTCTCGTCTGGGGGAAATTTTGCCGCTGATTGACGAATATTTTCAGACAACGCGCGGCATAGCCGATGCGGGCGAGATGCTGCATGATGAAGAAATGCACGCTATCGCGGCAGAACAGCTGGCTGAGCTGAATCATGTTCTGCCTGAGATAGAGCGCAGATTGCAAATTGCGTTGTTGCCGCGTGACGATGCGGACGACAACAGTGTGATTATGGAAATTCGTGCAGGCGTCGGTGGCGAGGAATCGGCGCTGTTTGCGGGCGATTTATTTAACCAATACAAATCATATGCATTGCGCCAGGGATGGAAGGTGGAGGTTGTAGAAGAAAATGCCACATCCCTGCGCGGGTATAAGGAAATTATTTTTAAGATAGACGGCGCCGGTGCGTATGGCCGGATGAAGTTTGAATCCGGTATACATCGTGTTCAGCGAGTTCCCGAGACAGAGGCGGGCGGTCGTATTCATACCAGCGCGGCATCTGTCGCCGTAATGCCAGAGGCAAAAGATATTGATGTCGTGATTGATGACAAGGATATTCGTATAGATATCTTTCGTGCATCGGGTGCCGGCGGCCAGCACGTTAACAAAACCGATAGTGCGATACGCATTACGCATTTTCCGACAGGGATTGTAGTAACCTGTCAGAACGAGCGCTCGCAGCTGCAAAATAAAATATCTGCAATGGCGGTGCTGCGGTCTAAATTGTATGAAAAACAGCGTATGGAGCAAATGAATGCATCGAATGCATCACGCAAATCAATGGTTGGCAGTGGTGATCGCAGTGAAAAAATTCGTACGTACAATTTCCCAGAGCAGCGTGTAACCGATCATAGAATTAAACTGACGCTGTACAAGCTGGATGACATTTTGGCCGGTGGTACCGGGCTTGATGAAATGATTGATGCGCTTATTGCGGCCGACCAGCTGGAACAATTGGCGGGAATGGAATGAATATTTATTTTTTGTGATTTATTAAAATAAGTATCGGGCCCCGGTTAAAACGGGGCCTTTTTATAGATCGCATAATATATTTATTTAAAGAATTTTCTGTTGGTTATATTTATGTCTTAAAGTTGTTCGTTATGAACGGGGAAGAGTGTCTTTTGGGGCTGTATTGTTTTTTAATTGGAATTTTTATGCGTTTTTGTGTATTATATAAAGTATGGAAAAATCCGATTTAAATTTTAAGCCCGACATGCCGATAGTTATGGTTGGTCTGATGGGTGCGGGCAAGACCAGTGTTGGGCGCGCATTGGCGCGGCGTCTGGGGGTGCCGTTTGTTGATTCTGATAAAGAGATAGAGGCGGCGGCCGGATGCAGTGTTGTTGATATCTTCGCCATGTATGGTGAAAAAGAGTTTCGGCGCGTAGAACAGCGGGTAATCGCCCGGTTGCTGGATACGCCGCCGTTGGTAAAGGTTATTTCGACGGGCGAAGGTGCGTTTATCACACCTGCGGTGCGCGAAATGCTGGCGGGCAGGGCGTTGACAATATGGTTAAAGGCAGAGCTGGAACTGCTTGTTAAAAGAACAAATTTTCGTGATACGCGCCCTCAGTTATTAAATGCGGATAGTAAAAAAATTTTAGCCCAGCTTATAGATGAGCGCTATAAAACATATGCCTTGGCGGATGTTATGGTGCAGACACGCGACGAGAGTTTGCGAAAAACGCTGGGGAAGGTGCTGGATGCAATTCAAAATCATGAAAACAAAAGGAAAAGCAATGGCAAAAAATAATTTGTTAAAGGATTTTCGCGCGTTTATAGAACGTGGAAATGCAATAGATATG
>ERZ777306.4757-NODE-4757-length-11886-cov-44.491843_pt1 | contig 11886 bp, 19 predicted proteins | sample MGYA00374966_ERZ777306 | MGnify/ENA primary metagenome ERZ777306 (study PRJEB29329, sample SAMN06343882) | mouse gut metagenome | isolation source: Mouse cecum | place: Austria: Vienna | collected 2014-11-15 ...
GTTAAAATATCAGCTATAATATTATGACTGAAGAGAATTTAAACAGGCTCTAAAAATGTTCACTTTGTTGATTAGTGAATGTTTATCTAATAATCAGCAAGTTAGATATTCCAGTTTAAAATTAATATTCACTTATATTAGTTTCACTATAAAACAGAACATTATGTCACTTAAATATTCAAGTACAACAGCAGATTATCTGCAATGGAGCGAAGCGATGAACTTAATAAGAAAATTGGCAAGAGATAGTAATTATAAGATGTCACTTCTTATCGCTTTGGGTTGCTTCACAGGTCTAAGAATTTCTGATATTCTTGCTTTGAGGTGGAATCAGATACTAGATGCGGAAGAATTTACCATTACAGAGATTAAAACAGGGAAGCAAAGGACAATTAGGATTAATATGCAGCTACAGCAACATATCAGAGATTGTTATGAGCATATAAATCCAGTTGGCATAAATGCTCCTGTATTGATAAGTCAGAAAGGCACTATCTTCACAGTTCAGAGAATTAATGTCATGTTGAAGGAGATTAAGAAAAAATACAGGCTACAAATAGGCAATTTTTCGTGTCATTCTCTTAGAAAGACCTTTGGCAGACAAGTCTACAACATGAATAATGATAATTCAGAGCTTGCACTTGTTAAGCTCATGGAGCTATTCAATCATTCCAGTGTATCAATTACTAAGAGATACTTAGGATTAAGGCAAGAGGAATTATTAAATACCTATGATTGTCTTAGCTTCTGATAATTGGGTTGGTATGAAAATTCAGAATTTCTACTTATATGGGGATTTGGCAAGTTTCATACCAACCTTGAATTATTGAGTAGAGACAGCTCTCAACTTTTAATAAACAATAGTTCTTGCAAATTAAACAGCTTTTAGTAACTTTGTAGCAATTTCAGACTTCTATGGAGATAGTTCTGAAAGGACATAGTTAACGAAGAGCGTTTAAGATATTATCCTTAATCTGAAATCTGGACAATTTCAAAACACAAGGATAATAAGCAAGAACGCTCACGTCAATGTTATATACCTATCTTATGAGATAGTCTATATATCGTTTGGCGTGGGCTATTGTTTATTACTTGTGTTTGGGCAGTCCAGAGCCTCGGATTAGGTAATATTCGATAGTTCCCACGCTTCTTTATTGTATAATATTCCCTAGGGAACAGGAAGAATTTAAATCATACAGCAAGGCACAAAGTATGTAGTTTTTTTTGTTATGAACCAATATGAACTTGATTTGTATTGGATTATCGTATTTATTTGCAGCAAAATAAAGTATTATAGCAACCAATTATATGCTATCAGTTCTCTAGTACTTTAAATACTATGATTAATAACTTCCTTTGAGAGGACTAGGAGGATAATATTTAAATTATGATATTTACAGGACAAGAATTAAGTGCAATTTTGAAAATGGCAATGGCTATAGCTGCATCAGATGGGCATATCTCTAGCGAAGAAACTGCGTTAATGGCTATTGAATTGATGCGTTTTGGAGTTGATGAAGAAAAAACTAAAATTATTAGTAGCAAAGCTGCTAATCTGGATTTTGCAGAAGCATGTGTCACTATTTCAAAAATGACCAATGAAGAAAAGAAGTATGTTACAGCTTATTTAGGAACAATAATTTGCGCAGATGGAAAAATTGAAGATTCAGAAATAAAAACATGGGCTTTAGTAACAACTATTTGTGACTTACCTAAAATGTCCCTAAGAGAAGCTATTGAATTAATGGGTAAATTATAAAAACACATAAAATATGACTGTTAAAAATATTTCTTTAGAAGAATTAGAACGATTGTTAAAAAATAGCAGAATAACAACAAATGAACGGTTTCTAATAGATTCGTTTGTTTATCAGCCATTAATAGATTACTGCCAAGATATAAAATTTAATGAAGTTGAAAGAGTACATATATTAGAAGAAAAAAATATATTTCGTTACCTAAACGTATCTTGTATAATTTTAGGTGTATATGGTAAAGAGGCTTTAGAAATGGCTCTTTCAACTCCTCCACTTTCTGATGCATTACATGAATTGAAACAACAATATATTGGTAAGGAATTAGAAAAAAACACAATAATATTGATGGTAAAAATGCTTTTAGCTTTAGGAAACAGAGATAATCAAATTGCAACCCCTGTTTTTGAAGGTGAAATGCCGCAGAAATTTATGTCTTTTAGAAATCAAACAGCCAAAGAATGGTTCAACAATTTTGTTGATACCAAATTGTTTGTTTTAGCAAATCTCTATGAAAAAGTATCATGGGAAGAAGCCAAAGCTCATTTATTTGCAAGTATAGCTTATCAATTACATCATAGTAACCCTGCAAAGTACAATATAAATGCAAATGTATCAATAAATGATGGCTTGATGAATATTATGAAAAAATTTATCAATGAGCAAGGTGGAAATCCGTCTGTAATTTACAGCAATAGCGGAGAAGTGTTAAGCAAAGTTTTATAACTATGTCTATCAAAGATTTCTTCAACAATCTGTTTAATTCTCTGTTAGATGGTTCTTTTGAACGAATGAGGATTATAAACGTAATGAATCAAAGTTTTAGAGAATTTTTCTATTCTGGAGAACTAAACAGATTGTGCAAAGTATCCATATCTCAAGGAGATAGAGATTTTTCCCATGAAATGAGTTCGCTTTGGTTCAGAAGTGGATTTAAAATATCAATCGAAAATGATATAAATCTTCTAGATTCTGAAATTATGGAAATCTCAAGGTATGTATTGTCAAATACAGCTTTCATTCGTCAGCTAATGGCTATGGGATTTGACACTCTTATCGTTGTTGGCGCAACAAGTGGAAAGGGCAGAAAGTTCTCGCTGAAAGGTTATGCTAATTTGAATAATTATTATATCTAACAATATGTTTACATGGATTAAAAGAATGATTCAATCATTTAGCGGTAGGAAAGAACGATTAAATGAAAGCAATAATGTTGTGGAAAGTATTGCCAAATCTAAAATGCTTTATAAAGAACTTATAAAAAAGTCACATCCAGACAAGCATCCACAAAAAGAAAAATTAGCTAAAGAAATTGCAGAATTAGTAAATAATAATAGGTATAATTATCGGGAATTGCTTAAATTAAAGGAACGTATCGAAAATGAGTTATAGGAAATTCATTATTACATTCTTGTATTACCCGTTGATGTTTTGCACACCAACAAAGCATCAACAATAGATGCCACCTCACTAGCATCCCGTTAAAATTTGCCTTATGCTTTTTATATTGTTGCTATTCAATAAAATTAAAACTATATGAAAAACTACTATCAAATATTAGGATTGGAAGAAGGTGCAACTTTGGATGAAATTAAAGCTGCATACAGGGAATATGTAGTGAAGTTTCATCCAGATAAACATAATGGAGATACCTTCTTTAAAGAAAGGTTTCAAGAGGTACAGGAAGCATACGACTATTTATGTGCAAATAATACAAAGTCAAATTCGATTAATACTCCCAAAAAAATTGTAGATAGCACTCCGCTAAACTCTAACGATATTATATTTTCGTGTTCAAAGGCAGAAATATATGAGGGAGAGACTATTACTATAACATGGTATTTAAAATACTTTTGCCAAGCATCGTTTACTATATATAATGGATATAAAACTTTGACGTATAACGATATTTCATCTTCTGGCACTAAAGAAATTGCAATAAAGAGAATTAAGGGAGAAAAGGCAACTATAACTTTGTATTGTAAAAAAGGTAGTGAGCCATATTTCAAGACAATTGAAGTTCGTAAAAGAGAATATACCGTAACGACAAAAGAGAAAGTATTGAAATGGTGCTTTATTTTATTTTCTAGTTTATCTTTTGCTGTTATGCTATTATGGGAGTTTAATAATAATGGAGCTATAATGCGTGCACTTGTACAAACCTTATCTTTTGATATCCCCTCAATTATTGTACTTGAACAAATTCTATGGCTAATACAAATCTTGGTTTACTGCTGTGCTATAGTGTTATTTGCATTATTACCCACCATTTTATTATACCCACCATACATTTCTTATATATCCAAGAATCAATAGAAACTAACAAATTCAATAAATAAGAATGAAAGTACAATTAACCCCAATATGCTGTTTATTGATAACAGTCTTTTCATGTCAATCCAAACAGCAAGTAACAGTACCCATTTCCACCATTGACAGTACATTACAAACTAATGCCACCTCTATTCTGGAAGAAAAATTATCAGAGATAAATGCCCAATCTGGGCAAGTTATAGTTATGGAAGTTCAGACAGGGCAAATTAAGGCTTTAGTTGGACTTACTAGGAAAGATAGTACGAACTACCAACCATGCGAGAACTTCTCTGTATGGCAGTCTACTGGTCTGATGCATCCAATATCGCTATTGGCAGCTTTAGAAACTGGTAAGGTGAAATTGAGTGATAAGGTTGATACAGGAGATGGTATCTATCAAGTTCATGGCAGAGAGCTTAAAGACCATAATTGGCATAGAGGTGGATATGGTGAGCTTACAGTACAAGAAGGATTGGCAGTTGGTTCCAATATTGCTACTTATAAGACTATGGAGAAGGCTTTTGGTGATAATCCTCAAACCTTTTTCGATTTACTTGCTAATATGAGCTATGGTAAACCAGATAGCATCAATGGAATTGTCAGTCTGCAACCTTACAAGATTACAGAAAAAAATATCACTTGGAACTGTATAGGATATGAACAGCTTATTTCACCTATTCAAGTCCTTACCTTCTATAATGCTATCGCCAATAATGGGAAGATGATACAGCCTCAACTATACAAGGATAGTGTAGTAGTTGTTAATCCTCAAATAGCAAGTAGGGCTAGTATTGATAGTTTGAAGAAAGCTCTAGTATTTAATATTACTGACGGACTGGGGCAACCTGCCAAGTCAGATAAGACTACCGTAGCAGGAAAACAAGGCACTATCATAGTTTCTACAGATAATGGTAATACAGTGTATTCAGTTGAGTTCTGTGGTTACTTCCCTACTGATAATCCCAAGTATAGTATTATTGTATCTATTAATAAGACTGGATTGCCTGCAAGTGGTGGACTAATGGCAAGTGATGTATTCAGACAAATTGTAGATACAATGAATTTCTAACCAATAAATAGATTTGCAATGACAGAAAAAATAGCACATGTAACTAACGACTTCGATTCATTATGCAACATTTGCATAGAAATCTTGGAAGGACTATCCCAAGACCTTGGAATGAGTTACGGAGAATTGAATGTGTGGTTATTTGTAATCATACAACCTGCTACCATTCTATTATTTATGACTACAACAGTCGTACTAAGTATTATGCTATATAGGAAGAACTGCCAAAACAAAACAACTAAATTCACTGCTGCAACCGTGTCTTTATTATCGGTAATCTGCTATGTGGTAGCTTTAGTTTTGGCTGGCTTGTATGTGTGGGCAATTATGGCTATTATGGCTCGTGCGGAACAACTTATGTAATAAACTAAAGATAAGCTATTGCTTCACGAGAATATTAATAGCAAACAGTGGACTAATGGCAGGTGATGTATTTAAGAAGATAGTTGGATTACTATTTCCTTATTGAATCATACTCATAGCTATTAATATAATATTCAACCTTTCTTAGTCATATATCTATATATAATACCCCTATGCCGGAAAGGTTGAATATTTATAAATGGTAAGAGGGACATGCGTAAGAAGTTTGTAAAGTCCAGTAGACCTACATATAAGAAACGTATTCGTAAAGGACAAACAGGAATGAAGTTTGCAAGCTATAATGTTGTAGAAACTCCTAAAGTAGATATTACTGATATCACCAACCCTATTAACCCGTTCAGTGAGTACAATTTTAATACAACTTACAATAAGCCAGAAGCCTTAGTCGTTCCTGTTAAGGACGAAGCTCCAGTTGAAGAAGTAATTAATAAACCAGAATCTCCAATAGTTACTCCAGTAGTTAACAAACCAGTAGCTAGTAAACCTGTTACTGCCAACTCAACTTGGAAGAGTCCGTATACTAACAGAAGACAATGGACTACAGAACTTATTGATGCTTATAAGAGAGCTGGTATTACTAATGATAATGCAATTAGAATGTTATTAGCACAAGACGCACTAGAATCTAGTTGGGGTAAATCTGCACAAGGTAAGTACAACTTTGGTAATTTAACTACTGGTAGTTCATGGAAAGGTGATTATGTAACTGGTAATGATAAGAATGCTAAAGGTGAAGCTATTAAGCAGAAGTTTAGGTCTTATAATTCTATGGATGAGTATGCAGCAGATAAGATACAATTCTTAAAGAGACTATATGACTTTGATGAGAATGATGATATTAATAAGTTTGTAGCTAAGCTTACTGGTTCTAATAAAGGTAAGAGAAGATATGCAGAAGCTACTAATTATGCTAAAGTACTTACTGGAATATATAATGGTATTCCTAAAGGTGAGAGTGGCATGATTATCAAGTATCAAGAACCTGTTCAACCTATTAAGTATATGGGAGGTTATGATAAGAGAGGTAATATGGTATTGCCAGTTACTAATGAGAATGGTATGAATAATGTAACTTTACCAGAAGTGACAATTACTCCTAGAAACATAAATCTAGCAGGTGCTGTAGATAGAGGAAGGAGAGAAGCCACACCCTATGTTAGTACATTATTAACAGGTGCAATATTTGGACCATTATCAGTAGCAGGCGGATATGCAGGTAATGAAGCAGTTAATAAGATTACCAATGTAGCTAGTAATGGCAAGTATGATGATTGGTCTGATATGCTCTCTAGAACTATAGGAATGAATCCGGTAGTTGCAGATTTCTTTAACATAGGTAATTTGGCAGGTGGATTTGGAATGCGTAACTTTGGACCTAAGTTAAAGCCAGTAAAAGATATGGCTGTTGGTGGTAACAAATGGGCTAGAGCTAGAGTAATTAGTAAGACTATTGACGAAGCTGTAAATAAGGATAATCCTAAAGTTAAGAGTATTAATAATGAAATAGGACGTATAAAGGCTAATAATATTCCAGACGGAACATACGAATTTAAAGATAACAATTTTAAACTGCCTGACTATGTTACTCCTAATTCACCAGCTGACCCTATAGAATTACATGCAACTAGGTTGGCTAATGGAGGATTTGATAGACTGCCAGAAACAGTAGACGGAGAGAAGTACTTTAATAATAAATTCTTCCGCTGGCTATACAAGAGTAAGTCCATATTCCACAATGTTCATTATTATGACAGGAATCCTCAAGAATGGCTAGACAATGTAGCAGGCGATTTTAATACAGCTAGTAAGGTTGATGTGCCAACTGAATCTTTGTATAATTTGGCTAATAAATTTGCCAACAGAGAATCTGCATTTGCTACATCAGGGACTGGTAACGTATATGTTGCTAGAAATGGTGTGTCTAGGATTGCAAATAATTTTGGGGTCAATAATATAACCAGAACTGTTAGTCATGAAATGGACCATGCTATCCATATACCTGGAGAAACTCCTAAAGGATTCAGTAGTACTATTGAGTATTTTACTGACAAGAATGGAACAGAATTGGCCGCTAGAGGTACACAAATAAAGGACTATTTTGGACTATCATCTCCAGACCAAGAGATTACAGAAGACATGCTAAGGTATGCAGCTAAAAACTATATTAAAGATACAGGAATGGATAATAACATGACAGAGTTCTTTAAATCTATTGTAGATTGGAAGGAAGCTGCCAAATGGTTATCGAAATGGTCGACTATGATTGGCGCTCCGGTAATTTTAAATGAAACCAATGATTATGTTACTAAAGACACTGAATAGTACATTAGAAGAGTATGGTCTTCCCAAAGAAGAGTTTTGGGAAGATCCTTATGGCTTTATTAATAAGCTTGAAGATGAAGATTTGAAGTTGTTATTACTAATGGCAATAGAACTAATGGATTAGTATGGATAATAAATGGACAAAAGTGCAGGAACATCCCGTTTTAGAATGTGGAGTAATGACTAAAGAAGACGGGCAAGTAAAAATTACAGCATTATTTAAATGTGACAACAGTACTATAATGGTGTACAATAAAGAAGATAATTATGTCTTTATGAGAACAGAAGGAGGGATGAACTGGCATCCTATCCATTCTGTCCCAATGGAAATAATTCAACAATTATGCTGAATGTTCTTCTCGAAGTTGTTGCCTTCTAGTATATCAACTTCATCAGCTTTGAGTTGCTCATAATCAGCATAGTATATAACGCCTATGTAATTTGATGCTTCTATAATATCTTTGTCATCACGTTCGTGGTCTTCTAGCCTTTGGGGAATATTGGTATCTTTACCACAATAAATTAATCTAGTAGTAGTTTCATCCTTATAGAAGTAAACATAAAGCATACCAAATTCCTCTACTGGTTTAAAGGTAGCAGGTATTGTAAATACAGAGAAATTATACTCTTTAAGTGATTTACCAAATAATCGGAGTGGAATTGTTACTAATGGCATAATCTTATAGTTTAATGGTTAATAACCACAAATATAACAATAATTATTGAGACTCCAAGAGATTATAAACGTATATGGGACGCACTTACAGGTAAGTGGTTTATATATCCTGTTGCACTAGGTGTTGGTATGGATTTAATGAATTATTAATATGATGACAGTAGAGACTTTAATAATAAAGTTAGGTGTAAATCCTAAAGAAATATCTAAAGCTGAACTAATACTACTCACTAGCTTAGTCAAAAGATACAATCATGGTTATATGCGTAGGTCTATCTACTTTAGCTATGAAGAGGTACTCATAAAAGAAGCAGAAGGTATTATACATGGATATTTACCAGAGATTGACGGTATTATATATGAGGATTAATGGATATGAATGAAATTGATTTAGTTTTACAGAAGTTTCCAAGTATAAACAGGGAAGATTTATTGACACTAGTAGATGTCCTACTTTGTTATTTGTATAACAAATGCCCGAAGTCTTTAGCTTCTCTTAAAGCTGAAGTTGATAAACGGTGTAGTGATACTATGCCAATTCCAAACTACTACTTAATGGGGTATAAAGAAATTGTTGAATCAGAAGAGTTCTTTAATCTACTTAGTAAAGTAGAGAAGTACGAGCACCTTAGTGGTAGTCTATTTACTACAGGACTTAAAGTAATTGGGACTAACATTAAATTAAGTGAGTATTCAGATGTCATTCCAGAGAGAGGCAGCGGACCAATAATAGATAATTTCTTTAGAATGTAAGTAGTACCACATTATAGATAAGGAACGTAATAACTATAAATCTTAAATGAATTAATATGATAAATAAAGACGAAGAAGTTGCTAACAGATTTAGTGACCCAAGTAAGAAGTTAGTAGAGTACATTACTGACTTTAGTGATATGAGAGATGAAGATATAGAGCTTACTAAACCAATTTATGAGAATTATGATGAGGATTTACAACTCCTTAATGAAACTGGCATTATACGTACTGATGAAAAAATAAAGGAATTGTATAATTGTAAAGGAGAGTTTGGAAGTACAGATGAAGTTACAGATATGAGTTTCTAACCTATATTAATAAGAATGAATTATGATAATGAGTAACACATTTGTACCATGGTGGGGTGATAAAGAGGTAGTTACTGAATATGTAGCTCCTGGAATCAGATATATAAGAGATGCTAAGACTGGTGAGCTTTTGGCATTTATAGAGGGAGAGGAAGATGATGATATGCTAGATGAACAGGCAGATGAATAACTATAAATCTAATAAATGAAATTATATAAGAGGATTTAATAAATATGGACGGAGTTTAGCAACTCCAGTAATTATAAACAACAAAGAGTAGCATTATGGAAGAGTATCCTTATACAGAGGTTGTAGACGGTAAAGAGTATACCTATATTAATATGGGTACGTACTATGTAACTAACTTAGAGACTGGAGACAGAAGACTTGTACAGAGACAAGTACCATTCTTATTCGGTGATGATTACGACGCAGGAACACCAAGTACCGAAGATACAGAATGTATGGCTGAATCTGGAGAGATTCTTAATCCATTTAAAGCAGAAGAGACTATAAGAAAGAAACAAGAGTATAAACCTAATAAATGAGCTAGATAAACTAGGATATAAGAATGGAGGTAAATTATGAACATTAAAAGAGTAAAATGGAGCTATCTTAATATTAAGAAGCAAAAGTTAGAGTATAAGGAGGAGTTGAAACATATTAATGACCCTATAAACGGAGTTTGTAACCCTAAAAAGGAGTTCCCCAAACAGCTAAAGGATAATAAAGAACCAGACTTCTTCACTCCTAATGTTCCAATTAAATATGCAACGGCAGGAGGAAGAGGAGTAATGATAGGTTGCGGAATTATAACAGCCCTATATGTCATAGGCGTAATTATAGGACTATGCTTGGGATATGGTTGGAGCAGCCTTCTTCTGCCTTTCCTTCCATTTATCGTAATTGGATTTATTGGCTACATTTGGGAGATGTTTAAGAAGTTCTATAATCTAGGATATGATGAGAAACGTAGGATATAAATCAAGAACAGGCAGCATTTGAAACAATTCACTTGTTGCCTTTTTAGTTCACTTCCTTCTCTTCTTAACTAATTTATGCTTATCCTTCTTGGATGAATTGGAGAAAAGCATTTCTAGCATTTCCCTTGTAATAGGTAAATATGTGACCTCTGTTAATCTAGTCTCTCTAATCTCTTGTGGTAAATAATGAATTGTGTTATTCTTCTTTGGTGTTACTTGCATATTTGTATGAAAATAAATAGGTTGGTAATTGATTTATCTATGGCAAAGGTACTGATAAGAATCAGGTAAATCTAATACAAGATACACATTTGGGATTATTGGAATATATGTGCGTATCTCTTCAAAAGGATTTGATTTAAGGTAGCAAGTAAAACAATTCTTGTAACTGATTCATGCCAGATATTTATGATTTCATTTTTTGTACCTGTGAGATATGATGAAACTAAGTCATTGATAAGGTGGTAAGTGAAATTTCATTGACTGCCTTATTTTTTTATCTAATTCTTTCTATCTTTAAGGCATAATTTAAGATTAGAGATATGGAAGATATAAAGCCAATAGATAAGTTTACATTAGACAAATATGTAAAAGAAGAAGATGATTTACTAGAATATGTAAAGCTAGTTGCTATGGAATTTTGTCCAGATGTATATGAAGGCACATATATTTTAGAGACACAAGCTCTTGATATTTTCAAGAATAGATATAATCGAAAATTTATTGAGAATAAATTCAGCTATGCTGATTATAAGAAAGAGGATAGCATACAAAAAGCATTGCAGGGGATAGGCATTGACATTAATAAATTCTGGTATTTAGTCTTATTTGTTTTTGATTATAGTAATGGAAGCTGTTTAGAAGGACTGAAATTGTATGATTCTCCCAAAGAAGAATTAGAAAAATTTATTAATATAGTTGCCAGTACTTGTAAAGAAGATAAAGGTATTAATAAAATATCAGGTATTTCTTTTAATAAATCTCTAACTTTGACTCTAAAAGGAGGAAAGCATCCTTTAGTCATAACCAATCCCAATACAATTTTCTATATAGCCTGTCTGTTGGAAGATGGTCTTGAAAGTATTGAGCAAGATAGTATAATGAGTAGAGAAATTGTATCACTATATAAAACAAAAGAATTATATACAGCACGTATTTATCTATTTGCGAAGATGATACTTTATTTTTTTGAAACCAATCCTGAATTTAACAATCAAAGAGCACCAAAAGGAAGTGGGATGAATTTCAGTAAACTGTTACTTATATCCTGACTTTATCATTGCGTCACCCAAATCATAACTCTAACCAATCATCAGTATC
>ERZ777306.4759-NODE-4759-length-11884-cov-4.231972_pt1 | contig 11884 bp, 9 predicted proteins | sample MGYA00374966_ERZ777306 | MGnify/ENA primary metagenome ERZ777306 (study PRJEB29329, sample SAMN06343882) | mouse gut metagenome | isolation source: Mouse cecum | place: Austria: Vienna | collected 2014-11-15 ...
TGCCGAGCTTCGGAAGGTTCTTGGGGCCGAAGATGAGCAGGATCACCGCGAGGATGATAAGCAGCTCGGGAACGCCCATTCCCAGAATTTTCATAGGTTCCTCCAAGGGCTTGCGCCCGCCTCGGTGCCGAGGGCGAGACTTCGCCCCTTTTTGCTGGGGGGAAGGGTACCACAACCGCCCGTAAATGGAACGCCCCCGACGAAAACAACACCCCTTGCCCTGGAGTTCACTCGAAGTGGTTCAATGGAGACTTAAGCCGCGCTTCTGAGAGGAGAACCGCCATGGAGTACCGCCCGCTGGGAACAACCGGCCTCAAAGCCAGCGTCATCGGATTCGGCGCCGAGTGGATCGAGGGGATGGACGGCGACGGGGTGCGCGCCCTGGTCGACCGCTGCGTAGGGGCCGGCGTGAACATCGTCGACTGCTGGATGAGCGACCCGGCCGTGCGCTCGGCACTCGGCGCGGCGCTCGAGCCCACGCGCGAGCGGTGGATCATCCAGGGACACATCGGCTCCACCTGGCAGGACGGCCAGTACGTGCGCACACGCGACCTCGCCCAGGTGCGACCCGCCTTCGAGGATCTGCTCGCGCGCCTGCGCACCGACCACGTGGAGCTGGGAATGATCCACTTCGTGGACGACCCGGCGGAGTTCCGCGCCATCATGGCCGGCGAGCACGGCTTCATAGACTACGTGCGCGAGCTCAAGGCCGCGGGAAAAGTCGGGCACGTGGGGCTTTCCACCCACAACCCCGAGGTGGCGCAGCTGGCAGCCGAATGCGGCGAGGTGGAGGTCATCCTGTTCTCGGTGAACCCCGCCTTCGACCTGATGCCGGCCTCCGACGACCTCGACACGCTGTTCGGCGACTACTCCGACGTGACCGGCGACGGCATCGAGCCCGTGCGCGCCCGGCTCTACGCCACCTGCGAGCAACGAGGCGTGGCGATCACCGTGATGAAGGGCTATGCGGGCGGACGGCTGCTCTCGGCCGAGACGTCGCCCTTCGGCGTGGCGCTCACGCCGGCGCAGTGCCTCCACTATGCGCTCACGCGGCCTGCCGTGGCCAGCGTGCTGGCCGGCTACAAGAGCGTCGCGCAGCTGGAGGAGGCGCTCGCCTACTGCGAGGCCAGCGCCGAGGAGCGCGACTACGCGAGCGTGCTGGCCGGCGCACCGCAGCACGCCTGGTACGGCCAGTGCACCTACTGCGGCCACTGCGCGCCCTGTGCCGCGGGCATCAACATCGCGCTGGTCAACAAGTACGCCGACCTGGCCGCGCTCCACGACGAGGCGCCGTCCTCCGTCCAGGCCCACTACGAGGCCCTGAGCGCCACGGCCGGCTGCTGCACCGGCTGCGGGGCCTGCGAGGCACGCTGCCCCTTCGGCGTGGCCATCGCCGCGCGCATGGAGCAAACCGCCTCGCTGTTCGGCTGCTAGCGACCGCGAACCGCGAGGCAGATGCGGGGGGCGGAACGCGGGGCGGCCCAAGATGCGGGGCGCCCAGACTCATGGCGCCCGCGACGAGGGCCCGCGCTCAAGTGGCGCGAAGGAGCCAGAAGAGGGGCGAATCCGCGATTTCTGGCCAATTTCGCCACGGTTTACGCGCCCGGGAGGCCGCTTTCGCCCGAGGGCGCCTCGGCGGCAGCGCGCGACCTGGGGAAACGCGGGCAGCCGGCGCGCCGCGGCCCCGCGCGAGGCGTAAATCGCGGCGTTTTTGGCCAGAAACCCGGATCCGCCCGCCGGGCGGGCGAGCGAGCCCGGGCGCGGGCGGGGTCGCGAACGGGGGTGCGGGACGCGGGGCGCCCGGGCACGGGGGCCGCAAACGGGGGACGCCCGCGCAACAGCCCCGCCCCGCACCCCATCAGGCAAACCCGCACCGGGACGCCCCCCCCCACGAAGAAGGCCCAGCACGGAATACGGAGACGCCTCAGACGCAAGAACACGGGGCACCCCGGTGCGAATTGCCCACAGGGGAGCGGAAGGGGTGTACACCCGCGCCCGTCGGAGGCAAAGCGGACTAGGCCAGGTCGATCTCGGAATCCATCAGATCGAGCAGCTCCTGGCGAGAGTGGATGTCCGCCTTCACGTAGATGTGGCGAATGTGCGACTTGGCCGTGTTGAACGAGATGGACAGATCCTGCGCGATGTAGTCGATGGACCGCCCCCGCGCCAGCAGGTACAGCACGTCCCGCTCCCGCGGGGAGAGCCCGTAGCGCGCAGCCAAGCTGTCGCAGCGCGCGGCATGGAGGCGCCAGACGGCCTCGGCCGCGTCCAGCGCTTCCGACGCGCCCGCCCCGAAAGCGCCCCCTCCCCGCCCATCGGCAGCCGCGCTCCCGTCGGCGGCCGGGCCGTCGCCGAGCGCGGCGCTCCCAGGCGCATCGCCCCCGGAAACGTCCTCCCGCGCGTCCGGCTCATCCCGGGCGCCCGCAGGCTCCCCCTCGATCCCGTCCGCGCCCGAGCCGCCGCGCTTCCCACCGCCCCCGACGCCCCGGCCAGCCGGCGCGCGCAGCGCGGCGCCGATGACCCGGTCGTTAAGCACGAGCATGGACACCACCAGCAACGCGAACACCATGGACACCGACACCATGCTGAGCGAGAAGACGCTCTCATCAGGCAGAGCCAAGAGGCGCGATCCCAGGAACCATCCCACCGTAGTGCCGAGCGCCGACGCGCCGCGCCCCAGCCCGAACACCCGCAAGGCGGGAAGGCTCGACTGGTAGGCGACATAGGCAAGCAGACACCAGATGACCAGGACGAAGCAGTTGTAGGCAATACCCACGAAATAGTTATTGAAGGCACCGTCCTGGTCGAGCAGCGGCGTCACCAGGATGCCGGCAGCCAGAAGAAGAATGGCCGGGTAGTACAGGCAGCTGATGTCGAAGGAGCGACCTAGCAGCCCCACGATGAGGAACACGGCGCCAGCGAACACGGCACTGCCGAACACGATGAGCGACCCCTGCTCGTCCAAGGTGGATGCCGGATCGCTCATGATGGAGAAGCCCCGGGCCACGCCCACCACCACGGAAAAGACGACCACCGCCGCCACCAGGCGCACGAAGAACCGCCCGACGCGAGGAGCGGACGCCCCCGGGTCCTCCGGCCGCGACCCGCCCTCCGAGAGCTCGGCGCCAGTCATGGTGGTGAGCGCCGCGACCACCGGCAGGCACGCCGTGAACCCCAGGCCCAGCGGCTCGGGCAGCCCCACGGCCACGAAGTAGATGAGGCAGGCGAACACGAACGAGGCGGTGCTGTACATGACCACCTCGCGCGGCGGCATCTTAGCGTACACGAGGCCGAAGCGCAGCACGATAAGCGAGGTGCCCACGCCCGTGAGGGCGCTCATCGCATAGAGCGGCGCGTTGTCCGCCGCACCCCCTGCGGAGGTGAGGTAGGTCCCCGCCGTGGCCACCGAGGCCAAAAGCGAGAAGGCGAGCACGATCCCCTTGCTCTCCACCAGCCGTCTGACGCGGCTCACAGCGCACGAGAGCACGAGGAGCATCGTCGCCAGGGCCAAGGTCGACGCCAGGTAGGTGGCGAACACCGTGTCGGCTGCCTGCGCCTTGGGAGCGTCGCCGACCATGAGCACGCTCGAGTTGTAGGACACCCAGATCCACGCGTAGTAGATGCCGAAACCCACCAGCTTGAGCGAGGGCCACTGCTGGTCGATGTCGATGCCGAGCCGCGTGGGAGACAGCACGCCGCCCGCCGTCACATCATCGTGGGAGCGGGCAGGAGGATCCTTCGGCGCACCGGTGACGGCGCTGTAGATACGCTGTACTATCTGGGGCATGGCAGCGGTCCTCACCTGATCGGTCGTCGCCTCGTTCAGCTCCCATTGTACTTCCTCCATACGTCCCTTCCCCCCTACAAGCGCCCTCTTCCCCCCGCGCCCTCCAAGACGTCCTCGTCGTCGGAGCAGGAGCCCGACTGCCGCCCGGCGCGCTCGGCGACGGCAACGCGCTCCCCGCCATGCTGGCGCACGCCGCGGGGCAGCAGCGGGAACGTGATGGCGTGCACCGGGCACGCCTGCCCGCATTCCCCGCACTTCGTACACTCGTTGAGCGGCGCGGAGTCTTCGGGATGATGCAGGTCGATGCCCTCCGGGCAGGCCGCGGCGCACCGGCCGCAGCCGCTCGCGCCGTTGCAGGCCACGCACGCGCCCGCGTCCACGGATGGCCGGAACGTGCGGTTCAGGCGCGACGCGAGCGACAGGAGCGCCCCCAGGGGGCAGAAGCGATGGCACCACTTGCGCAGCACCAGCACCTCCACCACCAGGATGAGGGGAAACACCACCAGGGAAAGCGTCGTCTCGTTGAACTGGAGCAGGCGCCACAGCCCGATGAACGTGGCGATGGAAAGCCCCACAGGGCAGACCAGGCAGAACACGGGGAAACCGAAGGCCGCCGTGGTGAGCACGGTGGCGCCGAGCACCCAGTTGCGCGAGTCGCCCACGCCACCCCGGTCGGCGGGCGCCACGTCGAGCGCAGCCGCCGGGTCGGCGCCACGCACCACGGCGGGCGCGCCGGACGCGCTGGCCGCAGGAGCGGACTCGCCAGCCGCAGGCGCGAGGGCGTCGGACGCGGACTCGCCAGCCGCAGACGCGCCGTCTGTCGAGCGCCGGCGGCCGAAGACGCGCTGGATCAGCGGCACCGGGCAGGCCCAGGCGCAGAACGCTCGGCCGACGAGCACCGTGATCAGGAGCGCGATGCCGAGCCCCAGGAGCAGCGGCGGCACCACCGTCTTAGAGGCGATGGCGGCCTCGACCGCTCCCAGCGGGCAGAGCGCCGCCACGTCGGGCAGGCCCCAGGCAGACGGCGTGCCCGTTCCGGTGTGCAGAGCCAGGCCAACGCCCACCAGCCCCAAGACCCCGCATGCCGCTATCGTCCGGGCCGTCGACATCCTCATCTTCACCGAACTCCCTCCCCTACGCCTGATGCGGCCTCAGGCGCCGCCGCGTCCAGCGGCTCCACCCTGATGCCACGGCGCGTGCCGCCGGCAAAGGCGCCGTAGACCAGGGCCGTGCACTCCAGCTCGCAACGCCCGCAGCCGTTGCAGGCCGTCGCGTCCACCACCGGATGCCCGCCCGCGTTGAAGGAGAGCGCGCCGAAGCCGCAGGAATCCTGGCAGCTCGTGCACGTCTGAAGGTACGACAGGCAGCGATCGGGCTGGACCACGGCCACGCCCAGCTTGTCCACGGCGGGGTCGAAGGCCCCGAGCGCGCCGGTGGGACACGCCGCCTGGCACTTCCCGCAGAAGTCGCACCAGCCGCGATGGAAGTCCATCACCGGCGTCCGCGCGCGGAGAAGGCCGTCCTCGACCTGCGCCAGGCCCACGGCCCCGGTAGGACACGCGCTGCGGCACCGGTCGCACTTGAGGCACGCGCCGAGGAGCGCGCCCTCGTCCTGCCCGCCGGGAGGGCGCAGCAGGTCTCCCTGGCCGGCGAAGGCCGCCCCGACGCCGCCCACGCCCGCGCAGGCGGCCGTGGCGGCGCACAGGCCGAGAAACGCCCGGCGGGTAAGCGCGGCGCCCATGGCTAGGCGTCCGCCTCGGCCGTATCCGCCTCGGCGGCGCGCCAAGGCGGCAGCACCTCGTCCACCGCCTCGCCCAGCCCCAGCGCCTGGGTCTGCTCGGCGACGAAGGCTTCCTCGGCAGCCAGGTATCCCCTGGTCACGAGCGCCACGCCGCGGTAGAACGCCGTCTGGGCGTGCTCCTCTACCGCATCGCACAGCGCCGGCAGCCAGTTGGCCTGGTGGTACGTGAAGAAGCTGCGCTGGAGGTCGGCCAGCTCGGCGGCGCGAGCCGCCTCCCCCGCCTCCAGCGCCTCGGCCATGCGCTCGGCCAGCAGGGCGGCAAACTGAAGTTCGAAGCCCAGGTGATCCTCGGGCGTCGTGTTGTCAGCCGGCAGCTCAAGCCCCTCGGCCCGGTAGTAGGCCAGGGCGCCGTCGCGCGCGTCCTGCATGAGGATGCGCTCCTCGCTCGTGAACACCGACTCGTAGGGCGGCGCCATGATCTTGTCATAGGTGCCGGCGCCAAGAAACACGTGGGCGTAATCCACGGCCAGGGCCTGCGGCGTCGCGCGATCGCGGTGCCGCAGGTACTCGCGGATGATGCCAAGGCCGCGGGCCACGTCCGACCCGTCGTCCTCGACGGCCACCCCGGCCAGGGCCTCCACCTGATCGGCGGTGAGCTCGTAGAGGTAGAGGCTGGCCAGGAAGCGGTCGAACTCGGCGCGGGAGGCGTTGGCCTGCCGCAGGTCGGCGGCCAGCTCGGAGTCGATGATGGCGTCTCGCATGGTTGCTCCTTCGGGATTGCTAGATGGTCGCGCCAAACAGGCTCATGAGGGCAACGCTCGCCAGCCACATGAGCACGCGGAAGGCGACCGAGCCGATGAGGGCGCCCGCCGCGGCCACCACAGCCAGCTGCAGGGCGCTCTCCGGCTTCTTCATGCCCACGAATCCGCAGGCGGCCGGCACGACCCCGCCGCACAGGACGACCCCGACCCAGAAGGTGAGGGCCTCAGCGCCCAGGGCAGCGCCGGAGACGAGCCCGAAGGCGAGGGACAGCACCAGGGCGGCCGCGCCGCCGGCGACGGTCTCCTGCGCCGCGAAGGCGAGGGCCGGGGGCTCCTCCTTCAGCGCCGCGCACAGGACGTACCACAGCGCCGTGCCGGTGGCGGCGGCGGTGCCCAGGTAGCCCAGGGGCAGCGTGATGGTGTCCCACGCCAACTGGGAGGCCATCATGTAGGACGAGCCGCAGGAGTAGCTGAACACGACGGCCATGACCACCGCAGCCACGCCAAGCGCCTTGCGGGCCGCCTCCGACCCCTCGCGCTTGACGAGGGCGAGAAGCACCACGGCGACGATCACGTCGATGCCGAGGAGCAGGGCCTCCAGGAAAATGCCGGGGGCCGGATGGGCCAGCACCGCCATGATGCGGTCGACGTGGGTCAGGTGCGTGGCCGAGGCCAGGCCGCCCGCCACGATGAGCACGATGGCCACCACGATGGCGGGGACGGACGCCTTCTTGGTCAGCCCGCGGAAGGCGTCAAGCCCCGCGCAGGCGAGCAGCCACGCGCCCGCGCCTGACAGGCAGGTGAAAAGAACCAGGGACCATTGGATCTCCACGTTGGTCTCCTCTCTTCTAGTCCTCGACCGGGTAGGCCGCCGTCTGGTGGCCGCCACGCGGCTCGACGCGGTCGTACCACGTGCCGATCTTCTCGGTCATGATGTAGCGGGTGGCAGGCTTGTTGCCCGCGTCGCGCAGGACGTGGATGTCCTTCTCGTCGTACTTCGCCAGCTCCTTGGACACCTCCGAGTTCGGATCGTCCAGGTCGCCGTAGAAGCGGGCGCCGGCCGCGCAGCTCTTCACGCAGGCGGGCTGCTTGCCCTGGGAGGTGAGGTGGCCGCACAGGGTGCACTTCTCCACGCAGCCCTCGGCCTCGTTCCAGGAGCGCACGCCGTAGGGGCAGGCCATCATGCAGTACTTGCAGCCGATGCACTGCTCCTTGTTCACCAGCACCACGTTGTCCTTGTCGCGGTAGCTCGCGCCGGTGGGGCACACCGACACGCAGGGGGCGTCCTCGCACTGCTGGCACATGGTCGGCAGCGCGTAGCGGGTCATGTCGGGGTACTCCCCCACCGGCCCCACGGTGAACACCTTGGACCAGCGCTGGCCCAGGGCCACGTCGTTCTCCATCTTGCAGGCGACCTCGCAGCCGAAGCAGCCGGTGCAGCGGTCGAGGTTCACCACAATGCAGTTATGCGCCATATTCATACACATCCTCGGTCGGGTCGCTGGGAGCGGGCATCCAAGCGTTGAACTGCTCGGGCTCGGTCCACACGCTCTTGAGAATCTCATCGTCGCTGGGGCTTACCTTCACCTGGAAGCCGCGCAGCGTGTAGGTGCCGTACTCCGGGTTATAGGGCGGGTCGTTCTTGGTGAGGACGTTGACGTTCATCACCTTGTAGGCCTGGGCCGGGTCGTCGGAGTCCAGCAGCTCGGGCGCCCAGAAGCGCTCCTGGTAGACGACGCCCTTGGCGATGCCCGTCGTCACGCGGGCCACGCCGTGGGTCTTGCCGCGGCGGCTCTCGATGTTCACCCACTGGCCGTCGGCGATGCCGTACTTCTCGGCGTCCTCCGGGTGGATCCACATCTCGGGCACCGGGTAGATCTCGCGCAGGTAGGGGATGTTGCGCAGCGTGCCGTGGTGGTACATGGGCAGGCGGCCCTCCGTGAGCACGAGCGGGTACTCGGTGTCGGTCAGGGGCGACTCGGCCGGCTCCTCGTAGTAGGCCAAAGGCTCGTAGTCCGCAGAGGCCGGCTCCAGCACGAGCGGCTTCTCCTCGGCGCACTGAGCCCAGGGGGCGCCGGTGCGGCCCAGGATGATGTTGGACTCGCAGTACACCTCGAGCTTCTTGGAGGGGGTGCCGAAGCCCTTGGGCAGGCCGGTGGCGGGATCGGGCTTCAGGTAGACGCCGTAGGTGCGGTACTCGTCCTCCTCGGCCCACGTGATGACGCCCTCCTCGCAGGCCTCCTCCCAGGTCATGTCCAGCTTGTTGAGGTGCTGGAGCTGCTTCTCGTACTCGTTCTTGTAGAACGGGGTGGTCATGCACGCCTCGGCGTCGAAGGCCTTGGCCGCATGCTCGTTGCCCAGCTCAGCGCACTTCTGCACGATGTTCGTCCAGATGATGCCCTCTTCCACCGTCTCGAACAGGTGGGTGACCGCCTGGCGCATGACGATGGTGTTGAGCTGCGGGATGGGAAGGTTGGTCTCCAGCCACTCGGTCGTGGGCAGGATGAGGTCGGCGCAGAGCACCGAGAAGGCGGTGGGGTACATGAAGGCGTGCACGATGTAGTCCACGTTCGGGGTGACCTCGTCGAGGCACGACGAGTTGCCCAACACCACGTGCTTGTTGCCCGAGCGCTCGATCCACATATGGATCTGGTAGGGATCGCCGTCGCGCATCATGTCGAACACGCCGGGGATGAACGCCATGTCCCAGCAGATGAGGCCCTTGTGCTCCAAGTAGCCGGCGCGCTTCATCACCTTTTCCTTCGACAGCAGGCGCGGGGTGTTGCCCAGCTGGTCCTTGCACGGGGCGGGCGCGAAGCTCTGGAGCATGGTGCCGGGCTTCTCGACGTTGCCCCTGAGGAACTCGAGGTTAAGGGCGCCCAGGGCGCTCTGCTGCGACTGGGCGTACTGGTCGATGGCCACGCCCTGCATGATGCCGGACTGGCCCTCGGGGTCGGTGTAGATCTCCAGCGCGCGCTCGATCTGGTCGGCGTCGAGCCAGCAGACCTCGGCGCCCTTCTCGAGCGTCCACTCCTCGACGGACTGCTTGAGCAGCTCGCCGCCAGTGGGGCACTGCATGCCGTTGACCTCGTAAGTACCGAACAGCGGGGCGGCGACGCCCTCGTTCATCGGGTACTGGACGACCACCGGCGCGTTCGCGGTCGGATCCCAGATGACGTAGTCCGCGTCGGTGCCGGGCAGGCCCGCCTCGGTGGCCTTGAGGGTCAGACGCGTCTCGGGGTTGATGAGGTAGGGCATGTTCGTCCAGGCGCGGCAGAACTCCTCGTCGTACTTCTCGTTGTCGAGGATCCACTTCGTCCAGGTGAGAAGCAGCGCCACGTCGGTGCCGGGACGGATGGGCAGCCACACGTCGGCCTTGGCGGCGTCGAGGGTGTAGCGCGGATCGATGACCACCGTCTTGAGGCCCTGGGGACGGGCGCGCAGCTCCGCCAGCGCACGGCCGCCCGTGGCGACCGAGGAGTTAGACGGGTCGGTGCCCCACAGCACGAGCGAGGTCACCGGGCTGTCGACGTAGTAGTAGTCCCAGCCGTTGGAGTCCGAGAAGGACAGGTTGTTGGGCTTGCCGCGGCCGTAAGCCAGCAGCGCCGCGCCCATGCGGGGCAGGTAGCACTGGGCACAGCCAGGCTCCCACACGTTGGGGGTGTTGATGGCCTCGCCGAAGCGTTTGATGTTGGAGAAGTGCGGGTTTCCGCCGCCGCCCGTGGAGACGGAGATGGACTCGGAGCCGTACTTGTCGGACATCTCGTTGATCTTGGTGGCCACCTCGGTGATGGCGTCCTCCCAGCTGATGCGCTCCCACTGGTTGCCGCCGCGCTCGCCCACGCGGCGCATGGGGTACTTGTTGCGGTTGGGGTGGTAGAGCGCCTGGATGCCCGCCAGGCCCTTGGCGCACACGCCGCCGCGGGACATGGGGCTTTCCGGGTTGCCCTCGATCTTGATGACGCGGCCGTCGCGCACGTGGGCGAGCACCGCGCAGTTGGCGATGCAGGCGCGGCACGAGGTCTTGTAGACCTTCTCCTCCCCTGCCGTCGCCGCGTGAGCGGGATCGGCCTCGACGAGGCTGCCAGCCGCGCTGATACCGAGCGCAGCCACGGCCCCCATGGCTGCCGTGGACTTCAGGAACCCACGACGTGTCATGCTGGAATGGCTCATTAAGCTCCCTCCTTCTTGACTCTCTTCTGCACTGTATTCATTGGGATGGCCGTTAGCCGGCCAGGGCACGCAGGCGCAGGCCAGACTCGGTGGCATGCCAGCGACCGTCCCAAGAGATACCGTCAACGGTCTCAAGCTTCGATATGAAGTAGTTGGGGTAGATCTGCTTCGGCGAGCGAAGGGCCGGATGACCCGCCAGGGCCTCCTCCACCTCGGCGCGGGAGGCACCCTCAGGCGCTGAGCAGAGGTCGAGCACGCGCCCGTAGGCGTCGGCGTAGCCAGCCGGCTCCTCCTCAAGGAGGGCGGCCAGGCGACGAGACGGCTCGAACTCGTCAAGCACCGCGCGACCTGCCTCGGTGATGACCAGCAGGTGGTCGACCGGCTGGTCAGGGAGGGAGGCCGGGGCAGGCGCGGGCGCGGGGTCGGCAGGGGCCGGGATCGAGGCAGACTCGACGCCGGCTGAGGGGGCAGGTTCGTCGGAAGCGGAGCCCGGCACGACGGCGGGCTCGGCGACGGGGATGGCCCGCACGCCGCCGGACTTCTCCAGGAGGTCGAACAGCACGTAGGCGTTCTGGGTGGAGAGCCCCCTGACAGGCAGGGCGTCCACGGCGTCGGCGGCCTCGCGATAGGGCGTCGGCTCGGGTACCGCCCGCAGACAGGCGAGCAGCGGCAGCGTGTTGGCGTGGTTGGCGGTGACGCAGGCCCTCACGCGCTGGACGGCCTCCTCGGAGGAAGCAGGCTCGTCGGCGAGGTCGGCGGCCAGCGCTTCGGCGACGCGTACGTCAGCCGCGGCCAGCGCGGCGTCCGGATTGGAATTCCCCATGATTCCCCTCCTCGGTCTCGTTCGTGCGAAAACGACTCTACCGAAGAGGCGGGGCGTCCCGAAACGTCCGTAATGGGCGAAACCTCGGCCAAGGCGCGCCTCGCCAACCATGGGTGATAACACTATCGTTTCCCCAGGTGAACGCCCTCATCGTGCATTACGGGAGACGCCATCGCGCAGGACGGGCCATCACCCGTCCTCGCGGGAGCGAGACGGAGAGCCGGCGGAAGCCGAGGATCAGGCGCAGGACGCGAGGGGCCCGCGCTCAGGCGACGCGAGGGAGCCGGGCGGGGAGCGAATCCGCGATTCCTGGCCAAAAACGCCGCGGTTTACGCGCCCGGGAGGCCGCCTTCGCCCGAGGGCGCCCCGACGGCAGCGCGCGACCTGGGGAAACGCCGGCGGCCGGCGCGCCGCGGTCCCGCGCGCGGCGTAAACCGCGGCGTTTTTGGCCAGAAACCCGGATCCGCCCGCCGGGCGGGCGCGCCCGGGTGCGGGCGGGGTCGCGAACGGGGGGGGCGCCTGGACGCGGGACGCCCGCCCCGCACCCCGCTGGCACCCGCCCGCGCGGCAAACGCCAGCCTGCTGCCCGCCCCTCCGCC
>ERZ777306.4765-NODE-4765-length-11878-cov-4.984522_pt1 | contig 11878 bp, 9 predicted proteins | sample MGYA00374966_ERZ777306 | MGnify/ENA primary metagenome ERZ777306 (study PRJEB29329, sample SAMN06343882) | mouse gut metagenome | isolation source: Mouse cecum | place: Austria: Vienna | collected 2014-11-15 ...
CTGGACAGAAGATTCCTGTCCACCAATATGAAAATATGCCGGTAGGGCTCAAGGCATCTGAGAAGTTCCTCCAAAGAGGCCTTGTCACAGTCCTCCCTGCCGTTGTCATCGTATACGAAAATACGGCTTATCACTTTATCCGATGAATATATGCTGATCTGTTTATGTTCCATTGTCTGTCAAGTCCTGCATCATTATAGCATATTTGAGCAAAAGTACAAATATACGGAAAGCCGAGAGCAGAAGCAAAGTTTACTTTGATACTGCCGGAACTTTAATAGCCATAGATCTCAACAAGCTTCTTTGCCTGGTCCGCAGAAATAATCGAGACAGTTCCATGGCGGGCTTCCGAAGGGAAAGCGACATCTTCAATTATATTCCATTCCACGAGGTCGGACGAATATGAGACACCGAAACGGTTGGTCATACAATAGTCATAATAAAGAAGCCATCCCTCACCGTCTTCAGCCTGTATCGCTGAAGGCCCTTCTGTTATCACAGGAACTATCTGACCTTTATTCAGCGGACCTTCGAGAATAGCGTATGGACCTTCAGGATTATCGGCCACAGCCACACGTATAGCCCTGCGCTCACCGGTAACCTCACCGAACTCTTCTTCTTTATGGAAAAGATAATATTTCCCTCCGTGCTCCAGCAGCGTCCCGTCAATTACGCTGTATGAAGGCTCAAACAGCACTTTTGCAGGCGTAAATTCTTTCCAGTCCTTGGTACGGCAATACCAAAGACGGCTTTTCTTCCATCCTGCGTCCTCGAAAGACGAAGACCAGACAAGCATATAATCTCCATTCCCGGCATCATAGAACCACTCGGGAGCCCAGATGTTACGAACCATTCTTCCATCAGAGTCCCTGACATCTTTCATCAAAGGCAGAAGTCCCATGACATTCCAGTTCACAAGGTCTTCAGAAGTTGCATAAAGACAGCTCGGACCGGTCTCCTGACGGTCCGGCCTCCTGCCTCCGCCGGTAGCCATCAGCCTCCATATCCCGTCCGGACCGCGGCGCACGTACGGGTCGCGCATCTGCTGCTCCCAGACAGGCCTGTTGCCGTTCAGGGCAGTCCAATGTCTGCCATCATCAGAAAGAGCTATGTGGAGCTGCTCCACCTGCATCGGTTCCGGAAGGGGCACTTCCACAACTTTTCCTTCAGCGGTAATTTCAATGCGGGTAGGATACCGCTGCCGGAAGTATGTGAGCATATAGACACTTTTAACATCATCATTTTTGGGTTCAGGATATCCCGTGTCTTGAGCCGACGCCACAAAAAACGGAAACAAAGCCGATAGAAGCAGAAATCTTTTCATTGTTTTTGTTAAAGTTATTTTGATTTATCATCTACAAAGATAGGTAAAATCAGAGAGCAGACATCAAAACTGCTCTGCAATCTGAAAACTGGAATATATTTTGAGAATGGTGACAACGCCGGTGCAATGCGCATTATCATACATACAGGCGCGATATCACTGCAAACAATTACACTGCAACAGATTATGAAACCTTTCGTAGACTCCCTCAACCATTTCCTTACCGACAGGCTTGACATGCCGAGCAGGATTGCAGATTTTTCCGATGATCTCATCGCATCCGCGGCACTCATACTGCTCGGACTGGGAATCAACTGGATATGCCAGCTCCTGTTCAATATGATTTCGCGGCACAGCACAAAGATGCTGCATTCAAAATGGCACAAATATCTGGTAAAGCGCAGAATAGGAAATCATCTTATTCTGCTCATTCCCGGGATTGTGATATATTTCCTGATTTATCTTGTATTCGAGACCGGAAGCCACACGTTACGGCTGCTGCACAGGATTGACATCGTGTATATGATAGCAGCAATGATGGCAATCGCCAATTCTCTGATGCTGGCATTTCTTGACTTCTATATGACAACTGAAAAGAGCCGCAGCCGTCCTCTCCAGGGATTAGTGCAGGGGTTGCAGATCGTCCTGTTCTTCACAGGAAGCATCATCTGTATAGCCGTTCTGATAGACAAGTCCCCCACCGCCCTGCTGACAGGACTCGGGGCTTCAGCGGCAGTGCTTATGCTCATTTTCAAAGACAGCATTCTCGGGTTTGTGGCAGGAGTCCAGCTTATGCAGAATGATATGATCAAGATCGGAGACTGGATACAGATGAATGACGGAAGCGCGAACGGAACTGTGGAGAAAATCACCCTCAACACCGTCAAAGTAAGGAACTGGGACAACACGGTCACGACCATTCCACCTTATACTCTTGTGAGCATACCTGTAAAGAATTGGCGCGGGATGCAGGAGAGCGGAGGACGGCGCGTAGACAAAAGGCTTTTCATCGATATGGGCACAATTGCCGTCTGCACTCCCGATCAGACAAGAAAGATTGTTCAGGATATACCTCTTATGAGAGGCTGGAAAGGTGCTTCCGGTTCGGAAGCTACACCGGAGGACACTGTCCTTCCGGAAAATAAAGGCACTGTTACAAATGCACAGCTGTTCAGGACATATATAAAAGAATATCTCCGCAACCATTCCGGTGTAAACCAAGAGCTTGACCTGATAGTGGCACAGCGCGAGCCGACACCGTCAGGACTTCCCGTAGAAATATATTTCTTTCTTAAGGACAAGATATGGGATGAGTTTGAAACCATCCAGTCAGACATTTTTGACCACCTGATCGCTATGGCACCTTCCTTCGGGCTGTCGCTTTATCAGTTCCCGTCCACAATATCGCCGGCACAACCCATACTGTCCAGTTCCGGAAAATATCAGGCATAACAGAACGCCGCAATAAATTATCTTGAGACCTGACCTGTAGACTTTTTGAATGCCCTATTGTTTTTTAGTACAATTTGCAATATATTTGCAGTCCTTAAAAAGAAAGGTCTACTATTTCAGGCCCGGATGGCGGAATCGGTAGACGCGTTGGTCTCAAACACCAATGTCCGAAAGGATGTGCCGGTTCGACCCCGGCTCCGGGTACGCAGCAAATCGCTAACAGTTAAACAATTAACTCGTTAGCGATTTTTGTTTGGGCGGATTGTTCCTAGATTGTTCCCGTGCAGCCGCAATAGGTATCTTTTAGTAGAAAACGTATCTTATCTCATTTTCAGATACTCTAAGTACTAACAACTATCATTCTTTACTTTTTCTATTCAAGATTGATTGTTTATTTTAGTCTGACCATAAATCTAAGTATGTATTTGCATACTCAATATCCAATAATTTGTCTGACAACAAGTAGTCGTATTTCTGGAATGTTTTGAGTTGGCGCGGCAGTATTGATGCCAACTCAACCAAATCGGGTTTGTTTGCTTGCCGAAGCAATTCAATATCCTCCGCAATCAAGTTTGATACATAGAAGCTTCCGTAATCACATTGTTTATTCAGACAATATTGAGCCAACAGAGCCAATGTTCTGTTCGCCTTCGTTCCTGCCCAGTTGAAGAAATAGTCCTCATTGCCATATTGCAGAAACGATGTTTCGCCAAGGTTGTTGTGATGAAAGAATATGCGGCTATGATTCAGGTGCTCTTTGGCCCCAGTACGTTCGTCCAAATATGGGTATATAGTATCCGCCATGTATATTTCTTGCATCTTTTCAACAATAATGCAGTCTATATCTACACCTTCTCCGGCAAACATTGCCGCTCCACCAGATTTAATACGCGATACATATATCTTTGATGTCGCTTCATCAAAACTCTCAACAAGCCATCGCTTTGCAGATAGTATGATGAGTTTACCGACTGGCGGAACATATTGTATCATTCCTATGCGTTTGGCGTTTGCCTTGTTTATGACGGTCAAATCAATAGGCGATACAAATGCGACATAGAAATCCGGGGACTTCAATATCCTTTCGCCTAATTTGCCTACTACAATCTGCCCGGTATTGAGTTGCGAAATGACCTCTTTCTCGCCCAAAGACTTCAATAGTTCAAGAAAAAGCTCAGGCGTTACATTCTTGAATGCTCCATTTTGACATAGTAATGTCCAACCATCTTTTGGATAGAATCCTCCAAATTGAGCTATAACAGCCAATATCTGCTGAATAAGGGTCGAGAAATGATATTTGTTTATAGAAGGCGTTTCATATCTGTGTTCGCGCATCAACTCGATAATTGCAATATTCTGCACAAGGCTGCTCCTCAAATCGTGCAACAACCCGTCATTGTTTCCTTCGATAGAAAATACCCGCAGGATGGAAGGCTCATCTCGCCGGCCTGAACGACCGAGTCTCTGTCGAAGTCCTGAAACAGATATGGCAGTGCCAATCTGGGCGATGGATTTAACTTTGCCTATATCGACACCCAACTCCAATGTCGAGGTGCAAAGAGCTGTTACCGGATGCTCGCCCCGTTGTAAATCACGTTCAACAGATTCCCGTTCTATCTTGGAGATACTGCCGTGATGCACTCTAAACTCATTTGGGACACCATTTTCTTCACACATATCCGACAACTGCACGGCAAACTCCTCGGCGGCTCCACGACTATTGGTAAAAACAAGGTTGTTACTCCCGCGAAGATTGTTGTATATCTCCTGCGATATAGGGATAGATATATCTGCATCTTTGGATGAGATATACTCCTTAACAAGTATTTTGATTTCGTGGTTGCTCTCTCCCGGTGGCGGTATGGCGCACGGTATCGAACCATCATTGCGAAGAAAATATTTCACAGCGTCATAATCTGAGAACGTTGCACTCATTGCTATACGGGGTATAAGGCGGCGAGTAACCTGTTCGATTCGTGAAAGTAGCGATTGCAGTTGCTTGCCTCGTTCCGTACCAATAAACGAATGCAATTCATCTATTACCACATATTGCAGGGACGAAAAGGCACCCTTCACAAAACGCTCTCGGTTTATCAAAAATGATTCGAGCGATTCTGGGGTAATTATAACAATGCCATTGGGATTTTTAAGCGACTTGTTTTTTCTGGCTGAGTTTATATCTCCGTGCCAAGGGATTACATCTATCCCCATCTCGGCAGTCATATCAGAAAGCCTGCGATACTGGTCATTGATAAGAGCCTTTAACGGGCTTACATACAAAACCTGATAACCGCATAATTTGCCATTTTGCAATATAGATGTCAGTATGGGTAAGAATGCAGCCTCAGTCTTTCCTCCTGCGGTTGATGCGCTTATAATAACATCACTGTTACCGGCAAGCACAACAGGTATGGCGTTCTCCTGAATATCTTTCAGCGAAGTCCAACCTTGCCGCCAGATCCATCGGCGGACACGCTCGTCGAGGAGGTCAAAAGATGCAGAAGACCTTGACATAAAAAACTACAATTTGAATGACGCAAAGGCATCATCATCTATATTGTTGTGCGATTCATTCTGTTGTGCGATAATTTCGCCGACTTCGGTTGATTCTGCATCTCGCACAACTTCGATTTGCTCAATCATATCCGACCATTTCAAATCAGGATATTGTTCAAGCATTGACAACAAATCCAGAAATCCTTTAATTGTGTTACGCGGCGTACGGAAATAGCTGTCTCCGATTTTATTTGCGCAATGATTCAGATACGCCAGCAATGCATCATTCGGGACCAAGTATTTGCTTTCATCTCCTCCTGCAAAGACATTGCGCAAGTTCATCAATAGCAGATACAACTCCTCTTTTGTAAGATTCGCCAGCCGCAGTACAATCGAGTTATAGTCAGTCAATCCGAGACTTTTGGAAAAACTGTTTTCGGCTAACCTCGATTTCAACGCCTCGTAACTGTACAGTCCTCTATTGCCGTCGGTCAAAAACTCCGGCGTCCCCGACATTATGAATCCGATATGCGACAAAGTACCTTGAAGCGTATTATTTAGGATATTCAAGATTTCCTCATAGTTGGCTTTGCGGGAAACGCTATTGGATATTTTGTAGAGATTTACCATCTCATCCATACAAACCAGCAAGCCGCTATATCCTGCTTTCTGCACTAAAATGGAGTATAGTTTCAGTGTATTGAAGAAAGAGGCATCGTTTATAAATTCGCGTACGCCGAGATCGCGCAAACTATCCGTTTTTGTAGAATATTCCGCTTTTAGCCAGCGCAAAACGCGGTCTTTCAGCATATCATCGCCGGATTCATACGCTGTCCAATATTTGTTTACAACCTGCGCAAACGTATATCCTCCGGGATATTCATTCAAATCGCTCAACTGCTCATATATGACCGATGCAACCTCGCGGCTGTTCTGCTCGGCTTCCGCTCTGGCTTTCGATATGAACTTTTCAAGAATATTCGGCAGCGCATTCCCGTCCTGTTTGGTACGGGTGGATATAGATGATATCAACTCCGATAATAAAACCCGTGCGTGTCCGTCTGTTCCGTGCAGTCGTTTGGTCGGCGACAAATCGGCATTCATTGTTACCAACCCCTTCTGCAAAGCAATACTTCTGACAAGCGACAGGAAAAATGTCTTGCCGGAACCATATTCACCAATAACAAAACGGAACGATGTACCACCTTCCGCAATGGTGGTTACATCATTAACAAACGACTTTAACTCTTCGCTTCGACCTACCTGAATATGCTGCAATCCAAGTCGCGGCACGACACCGCTCTTCAAAGACTGGATAATGGTCTCTCGTTCTTTGGGTTTTATCATATCAAATGCTCTTTATAATCCATTGTAACATATATATTCTCGCCGTCGTCTTCGATGACAGCATCATCAACTTTCTCATAAGCGAAATCGTTGATTTGCTCCAATACTGCACCAAGCATCAATCCCCGCTCTTTACACATACTATCGACCTCTGTACGTTTCCATACCTCTTTTGTCAACAGCGACTTCAATACCTCCATCCACGCACTTGTAGCGTTGTCTATTTCCGTGTTTTGAGGTGTCGCAGACCCTTCTTCGACAAATATATCCGAAAGCAGCTCCTGTGCAGCCTTTGTCTGCTCTTTAAAGATACGGAGTTTTTTCGGATTTATGATAACACCTGGCGCAACTAGTTGTTGCGGATATATCGGTTTGCCATTTATTGCAAATTCTACGGCGTCCGATCTCTTTTCTACCACAGCAAAGCCATCGCCGTCGGTGAGTAAGCGGTGAACTTGGGAATGTATATTCTCTGACTCGAGACCCAGTAATGGCAACACTTTTTTAAGACTGTCTATTCGTTTCGGGTGTATATCTGCGTTTATGCAGGCAAGTCGAATCAGCGCATTGCCCATCGATGTCTGCTGTTCGCTTGTCAAAGTGGCAATAACGTTTTGTGCATATTTATCAATTGGCTGCTTTTTAGACAAAAACCGCCAACGGGCAACTGCCATCAAATGAAGATGGTTGCCAGTTGTGTTATTATAAGATTTCAGTTGTTGCTCAACGAATACGAAATCATTGCTGGTCGCTTTGTCTGCATGCACGATATACGATGCCAATTTTATAAACAGTTCAGACCTGTCGTATTTCGTAGTTGATTTAACGAGGTGATGCTCCTCGTTTCTATATATCACACAAATATCCCCAAAGTTGAAACGTTTTCTGTCTATCTCATAATTGGGTGCTATACCATATCCCAAACGACGCAGCCCTCCAATAATGGAATCTGCATATTTTTTATGAATACTTTTTTCGTCCTTACGTTCATAACCCCACAATGCAAGCAACCAGTCAATCAGTTTAACTAAATAGCCATCCGATTGCAGGTTGTTCTCAAGATTAGCTGTCAGCGTTTGAATCTTCGGTATTTCCCGGATATCTATATCGTCGGGCAATGACAAGATTGCAGCAATTGTTTCTTTGCCGTCAGTACGCTCTTTTGTCCGATTATAGCGCTGGAATTTGGATTCAACACTCCAATAGCAATTTCTAATGGCATCATGCACCACCCAAAGACCGCTCGGCAGAGATTCGATTTTATGATATAAGTATATCTTTTCTGAGTTGAAATAACCGTTATTACGATAATAACAAACTGAACGATTCTGTGTGGTTGTCATTTCAAAACTTACATCGATATTTTTATATAATCCCACAAAATCGTCTATAAAATATTTTCGTGCAGCCGAAATATATTCTGATGGAACAAGTTGCTCAATATCATATATCTCATTGGCAATATCAAACGCATCGTCCGGAGATAATGTCTTTTTACCTGCAATTTTATGTGCGATATAATAATCTCGATATGTGCTACAATTTCTTAATATTCCCTTTGTATAAAATTCTTCTTGTGTATCACGAAAATACTTAATAATAGCACATCCAATAAAATCGCTTAATTTTTGTTGTAGTGCCCACTCATCGTTCTGGGAAGATTCCATATTGAGAGATTGGTACAGACCTATAATATCAAGCAACATAGATTTCCGTTCTGGCATTCTTGTCCGTGGATCGATAAACATCCGTATTTCGCATCCGTAAAGATAAAACAGAAAAATCTCAATAGGCACATCTGATACTTGCATCTTGCCAGACAACCACATCAGATATTCATACCGCCAGGTCGGCGACATATCATTATATGAACAAAATACATTTTTAAGATATTCTGAGTTGCTTATCGGCAAATCCGGATTCAGTACGGAACCATAAATGTACGCACCTTTATATCCGAAGGTATACATATCATTCTCTCTAATGATTTTGTCAGGGAGACGGAAACATTCGCCAATATAAAAGTTTCCTCGAGTCAGTTTTATACCTTGTACTTCTATAACCTCGTTAGGTTTAACCCATTGACACAGTTGGCCACGAGATTTGTCATAGGATTGCAGTGCATTTTCAGCATTCTCTTGGTTAACGGTTGTAACCACTTGCAATATTGCCCTATTTATATAACTGGCAACTATGGGATAATGTTCTGCCAATATATTGAGTTGTTGTTTTAGCAACTCATAATTTCTGTGTGTCTTGTAATCATCGGCAAGGTCGAACATCAACACAAAGACATAATTCGAATTATCATCGATATCCAAATAACGCTCTTTAAGGAATTGTGCCTTGAAGTAACGATAGAATTGTCTTTGCTGATGATTCGCTTTCTGCAAATCGACAACGGAATAAATGTAAGTATGTTCCCAATAGGGCACGTCTTCCGTTGGACATATATCGTCATCATTGTTTTGCTTTGACAACTGAAATTTGTTGAAAGGTCCATCGGAAATATCAGTTGATTGAGAATAACGCTCAGGCTCGACAGACAGTTCTTTCTCTTGTCGGGCAGCATTCTTGGCTAAACTGGCAACAATCTGCGATACCGCAGGGGCTATCAATTCTGTATTCTTCTTTTTTGAGGCTTCAGCCGTGCGAACTTTCAATAATAATTGCCAATATTTGCACGGCAACCCAGCTGATTCGTAACATTGGATGGTCTCCAGAATAAAACCTATTTCCTTATCCAGTGCTCCATTTTGATGGAGCACTTCAACCCTTTTGTGCAGCTGTCGGCAATATTCCTTATTTCGCAGCGGATGATTTTCCAAATCTTCTACGACCTCCCAACCGTTATCTTGCTGGTCATTGGATTGATCATCTATGCTCTTTACGGCGTCTGTTACAGCGACTTCATCCTCAACCACATCTTCTTTTGGTGGCAGTATTGCACGAATTATATCATCAGTCGAAATGCCCTCTTTAAGTTGCGTAATAATTTGTACCATGATTCCGCATTCCCTTTTTACAAAGTTTCGTTTGGCGAAGTTGATACGTTCATTTGCCGTTTTCAATATATAGTCATACAAATCAGATTCATAGATATTATTTCTCTCCAAATATTTGAGATGAAAGGATTGTAACCGATTGATGATTTTATACATATCGGCATCTTCCAAAGTCATCAAAGCGTCAATAACGGATTGAATCTTTTTGCCCTGCATTTGACTTACTTCTAGATAGCTTTTGGGCGTATGATAAGAAACATATCTTCTCGCCGGTATACGATTCTGACTACTACTTGTTTGATTTGCAGGCTTGTTATTTGAGGAAGAATATGCTGACAGCAAAACAATTATAATCAATAGGATTATAGCAATTAAAGAATATGGCCACCACCATATTAGAAGAATAACTGCCAGAATGAAATATATAGCCTGCATTCGTTGAATCAATCCTGTCGTAATACCCTAATACCTCTGTCTTCAAATGCTTGTATCCACCTTTGTTTCAAAGTTTCAGCATTAAACTCTATATTATCAGAAACTTCTTTCTTTTGGTTATCGTTTAGCGTATATGTTTCTAATAGAGATTTATTATTATGGATATACCACTTTTTCGCACCGTTAATCATCTTCAAACTAATTTCTGCCGTATACTAAAAGCCATTATACAATTCGGTAACAAGCATATAATCTCGTTCATACTCGTTTCTTATACCAGCGTGTATTCCTGCTTTCACAATCGGGTGTGATAACATATTGCACAACCATTCACCAAAAGCGTTTTTCATATCTATATTATCCATATTATATTAATCATCTAAATAGTCATCCAGGTCATCGAGTTCGTCCTGCAAGTCATCTATTTGGTCTTGCAGTTCGCCATACCCGCCCGAAACCCATACTTGTGTTCCAGCACCCGATTACGGTGCATCGTGATGATGATTGACAACCTTATCTTTTCCTATCCAAGTCTGTGTCGGCATAATCTATTTATATCAATATTTTAATTAAAAGCATTAGGAGATAGCCACGAAATATGGTCGGAATGAATTAGTTTCCACTCTTTGATATTTTTTAATAGAGACCATTTCTCGACGAAACCTTTCAAGTTGGAGAATCGCTCATCCAACGCGCAAACATAAAAAAGCCACAGGATATCTGTTTCAGTTAACTGACTTGAAACAAATGTCATATATTTGCGTTTGTCATCTATTGGGAACGCACTTGTATCTATATATTTTATAACAGTCAACAATGAATTGAAGTATGAAATAAAGTCAGTAACGTTATTCTCTATTAATAAAAAATAATTTGTGCGCGTTAATGCTATATCTTTTTTGGATTCTTCTGTCCTAAACCGTTCTTGAAATCTCGGACTATTGTCATCTTGGTATAATTCTATGTCCATACGGCGCTTAAAATCATTCCAAGCGGATGTAAAACCATCGGAGCCAATAGAGACAGCATCTATATCAACTTGATATTTTACTTGATTATGTATCTTTTCGAGTCTATCCAACAAACTAAACAAAGCATTCTCGAAATTTTGCCTTTGCAGTTCAACGAACTGCTTTTTGCTATTTCTTATAGTAGCAAAAGTAGCAACCGCCATTATACCTGTTGCTATTGCGCCTACCGCGACCCAGTCTATATTTATTGTGCACAGTTCAACCAACATATTTATTTACTTTCAATCAAATCTTTCGGGTTCACTTGTAGAATCTTTGCAATCTGAAACAGCACCTCCAAACTCGGCTGACGACGGTTGCAGACATAGGAATTCACTACGCTGAAACTCTTGCCCAGTTGCTCGGCAAGCCAAGTCTGCTTGATGCCTTTTTCCACCAGTACTTCTTTTATACGGTTCATACAAAGTCCAATTATTTACATTCTGCGATAAAGATATGAAAAAATATGATATAATTAAAAATACTCTCACAAAAATTTCTTGACAAAAAACGATAGCATCAAGAGTATATTATTCCCGATGCTCTGCCCAGTAGTTCATTACGTCGCGGATTGAGATGTCGCCGTTGTGGTACTTCGTGATGATGCGCTGCGGAAGTTCGAAGGCTGGTTCGTCGCGGTACTTGAACCACCAGCGAATGCCTGCATTGTCGGAGTAGACGGTGCAGCTGTTCTTGCAGCGGAATGCGGCATCGCCGTATTTCGTCCGAAGGTAGAACTCCATTTTCGCATCCTGTTCCTCTTTCACCTGTTCGCGCAGTCAGCGTATCTCCTCATCCAACTCGGGAAT
>ERZ777306.4772-NODE-4772-length-11858-cov-5.441498_pt1 | contig 11858 bp, 14 predicted proteins | sample MGYA00374966_ERZ777306 | MGnify/ENA primary metagenome ERZ777306 (study PRJEB29329, sample SAMN06343882) | mouse gut metagenome | isolation source: Mouse cecum | place: Austria: Vienna | collected 2014-11-15 ...
TCCACCACGTAGACCTTCAGCCGCTGGCCCTCCCGGTAGACCTCGCCCTTCACCTGCTCGTTGGTTCCCAGGTAGGCGTCGGTACTCTCCGGGCCGGAACCCAGCCGCAGGGCCACAGAGCCGGTGCGGGGATCAATCCGGGTGACCGTACCGGTGAGAATTTCCCGCTCCTTAGAGGAGAATTCGTCGTAAATCATGCCCTGCTCTGCCTCCCGGATGCCCTGAATGATGACCTGGCGGGCGGTCTGGGCGGCGATGCGGCCCAGGCTCTTGGGCTTGATCTCAATGCGGATCACGTCCCCCAGCTGGGCGTGGGGGAGGGAGTTGCGGGCTTCATCCAGGCTGATTTCCGTGCCGGGATTGTCCACCTGCTCCACCACGTCTTTTTTCAGAAACATACGCACGGTGCTGGTGTCCGGATTGGCCTCCACGGTGAGGTTATCGCCTACCCCCTCATGGTCCTTCCGGTAGGCGGAGACCAGAGCCTGGGTGATTTTTTCCATCATATAGCCGGGCTTAATGCCCTTTTCCTGCTCAATCTGAGTGATGGCCGCGAAGAATGCGGGGCCGTCCAGCTCAGGATTGTTGGTATTTTTTACTTTCCTAGCCACTGTCTTTCCCTCCTAGTATCTATGAAAAGCGGGGGTAGAGCCGGACCTGGGCCACATCCTGCTTTTCCAAGGTGAACTGTGCGCCGTTTTCCTCCAGGGTGAGCCGGCCATCCTGGGTATAGCCGCGCAGGATGGCCACGCAGCTTTTGCGGCCGTCCCGGGCCTTGTAAAATTTTATTTCTACTTCCTCTCCTATAAACCGGTCCAAGTGCTCGGGCTTTTTTAAAACCCGGTCCGCGCCGGCGGAGGAGACCTCCAGCACATAGCTGTCCTGGATGGGATCAGCTTCGTCCAAGGCGTCGGACAGGGGGCGGGAAACCGCCTCGCAGTCCTGGATGGACACGCCGCCCTCTTTATCAATATAGACCCGCAGAAAATAGCTTCCGGCCTCCTTGACGTATTCCACATCCCATAACGTACAGCCGGCCTGCTCCACAAAAGGGAGGGCCAGGTCTGCGGTGATCTGGGTGACCTTTGCCATAAAAAAACCTCCTCAACAAAACGCTTCTGGCGCAGCTCATGTAAAAAGAGCGGAGCCGCCCGGCCCCACTCTTTCATCCAATCCTTACATTTGATTCTGGGCTTACTATACCACATTTTTTCGGGAATTGCAAGGGTTTGTCAAAAATTTTTTTCCAGTTTGCCCCGCTGGGGCGCGATTTTTATATTGAGTATTGTGCCGGATTGTGCTAAAATATAGGGCCAGTGTATAAAATAGGGTGAGAATGCTTTTCCTGCTTTAAAGGAGTTGTGTAGTATCCATGAAAATTGTTGTACTGGCCGGCGGACTTTCGCCGGAGCGCAACGTGTCCCTGTCCTCGGGGACCATGGTGTCGGAGGCCCTTCGGGCCAAGGGACACCGCACCGCTATGGTGGATCTGTTTTTCGGCGTGGAGGACGGCGTGGAGCTGGAGTCCCTCTTTGACGCGCCCCTGCCCCAGGCGTATAAGCGCGTCAGCCCCCATGCCCCGGACCTGAAGGCCATCCGGGCCAGCCGGAAGGACCAGAGCCCCAGCGCCATCGGCCCCCGGGTTCTGGAGCTGTGCCAAACGGCGGACCTGGTCTATCTGGCCCTCCACGGGGCCTGCGGGGAGGACGGCCGGGTCCAGGCGGCACTGGATCTGCTGGGAGTACCCTATACAGGCTCGGGCTGTCTCAGCTCCGCCATCGCCATGGATAAGGATTTGACCAAGCGGCTGGTGGCGGACCGGGTGACCACCCCCCGGTGGCGGACGGTCCAGGTTACGCCGGAGAACCTGGAGCAGCTGGCCCAGGAGACGGAGCTGCCCGTGGTGGTGAAGCCCATCGACAGCGGCTCTTCCATCGGGGTGTACATTGCCAAAACCCGAGAGGAGCTGACCCGCGGCCTGGAGGAGAGCATCCGGCTGGGGGGCCGCACCGTGCTGGAGCAGTACATTCAGGGCCGGGAGATTCAGGTGGCCGTTTTGGACGGAAAGGCCCTGCCCTCCATTGAGATTATCCCCAAGGACGACAGCTTTTACGACTACGAGAACAAGTATCAGCCCGGCATGGCCCAGGAGGTCTGCCCAGCGGAGATTCCCTCGGAGTGGGAGGCCCGGCTGGGCCGGGACGCTCTGGCGGTATTTGAAACCATCGGTCTGTCGGTGTACGCCCGGGCGGACTTTATTGTCACCCCCGACGGCACCCCGTACTTTTTGGAGATCAACACCCTGCCCGGCATGACCCCCACCAGTCTGGTTCCCCAGGAGGCGGCGGCGGTGGGCATTGACTATGGGTGCCTGTGTCAAAGAATCGCGGACGTATCCCTGGAAGTCCGCAAAGGAGGCGGATGAATGATGGAGACCATTACGCTGGCCCAGCTAATTCAGGCGGTGGATGGAACGCTGGCGGGCGAATTTGCCAACCTGGAGACCCCCATTTCAGGGGTGGATACCGACAGCCGGGCCATTCATCCCGGTTCTCTGTTTATCCCCCTGGTGGGAGACCGGTTCGACGGCCACGCCTATATCGAGAGTGCCCTGTCCGCCGGGGCGGTGGGGTGCATCACGGCAAAGGATTTGTCCAATCCCCGGCCCGACCGGTTTTACGTCCGGGTGGAGGATACGGAGAAGGCCCTGGGAGCCCTGGCCTCCTGGTACAAAACCCTGTTTCCCATTCCCTTTCTGGCGGTCACCGGCAGCGTAGGCAAGACCACTACCAAGGATATGCTGGCGGCGGTGCTGGGGGTCAAGTACAATGTGATGAAAACCGCCGGGAACCACAACAATAATGTGGGTATGCCCCTGACCCTGCTGGGTCTGAACCGGAGCCACGAAATTGGCATCCTGGAGCTGGGCATGGACAAGTTTGGGGAGATCGACTATCTGGCCCGGCTGGTGCAGCCGGATGTGGGAATCATCACCAACATCGGCGACGCGCACATTGAGCGGCTGGGCAGCCGGGAGAACATTTTCAAGGCAAAGTGTGAACTGGTGCCCCATGTAAAGGAAAATGGCTTGCTGGTGCTCAACGGGGACGACGAATTTCTCAAAACCCTCCGGGGGACCACCAGGATCCCCACGGTGTTCTATGGCAAGGGGGAGGGGCTGGAGTACCAGGCCCAGGTCACCGGCGGAGACGGGGCCAGCCACATCCACTGCCGGATGCGCACCCCGCACATGGACCGGGACATTAAAATTCCCGCCCTGGGGGACCATATGGTATATCCTTCCCTGATTGCCGCTGTGGTAGGGGAGCGTTTTGAACTGACGCCGGACGAGATTGAGGAGGGGATTTCCCGGTTTGTGCCCACCCGGATGCGGATGAATCTGCTGTGCCGCCGGGACCACATCACCATTCTGGACGATACCTATAACGCCAATCCCCAGTCTATGCGGGCGGCCATTCAGGTGCTGGCCGACAGCCAGGGCCAGAATAAGGTTGCGGTTTTGGGGGATATGTTCGAGCTGGGCCCCTTCGCCCCTGCCCTCCACACCGGCGTGGGGGAATGCCTGGGCAAGGCGGGAATCAACTGCCTGGTGGCCGTGGGGGAGCTGGCGGCTCAGATTGCTGAGGGGGCGCGCAGCTCCGGGGTGCCGGAGATCCACTACTGCCGGACCAAGGAGGAGGCCAAGCTGGTTTTGGAGCGGCTGGTGCAGCCGGACAGCGTGTTTCTGGTAAAAGCCTCCCGGGGAATGAAGATGGAGGAGCTGTCCGCCTATTTGACGGAGCTGACGCTGGAGAAATAATTATGATCCGCCCACTGAGAGAGACCGAATATGAGCTGCTGAACCTATTTTTGTATGAGGCGATTTTTGTGCCGGCGGGGATGGAACCACCCCCGCGGAGCATCCTTCGGAGACCGGAGCTGCAAGTGTATGTGTCCGGCTTTGGCGCAGAACCGGCCGATACGGCCTGGGCGGCGGAGGAGGACGGCCAGGTGGTGGGAGCCGCTTGGGCCAGAATCATGGACGGCTATGGGCAGATCGACAGCCAAACGCCTTCGCTGGCTGTTTCCCTGCTGCCAGAGTATCGAAGCCGGGGGATTGGGACGGCGCTGCTCACAGCACTTGTAAGCGCTGTAAAGGAGAAGAACTTTCCACAAATCTCTCTTTCGGTACAGAAGGAAAACCGGGCGTATGGCCTGTACCGCCGGGCAGGGTTTGAAGTGATCCGAGAGACAGAAGAAGAGTATATAATGGTAAAGGATTTACGAAAGAGGACCCAATCATGATTGACATTTCCGTTGCCAACCTGGTGAAAGAGTTTGAGGTTGGTACAAAAATATTGGACGGCCTGACCTTTCAGGTGGACACCGGCGAGCGGGTGGGTCTGCTGGGCCCCAACGGCTGCGGCAAGACCACCCTGCTGCGGATTCTGACCGGTGCGCTGGATTGGGACCAGGGGGAGGTAATGACCGCCCCTGGCAAGCGCATGGGATTGATTTCCCAGATTCCCGTCTATCCCGCCGGATCCACGGTGGAGGACGTGCTGGACGCGGCCTTCGCCCCTCTGCGGGAGCTGGAACAGGAGATGCAGGCCATCTCCGAGCAGCTGGAGCAGGGGGCAAGTGATTCCGCTTTACTGAGCCGGTACGACAAGCTGTCCAGCGCCTTTCAGGCGGGCGGCGGCTACGAGACGGATACTCGGAAAAACAAGGTGTCCAACGGCCTGTCCATCCCCCCGTCCATGCGGGAGCAGCTCTTTGACCAGCTGTCCGGCGGAGAGAAAACCCGGGTAAACCTGGCTCGCCTGATTCTGGAGGACACCGATATCCTCCTGCTGGACGAGCCTACGAACCACCTGGACCTGCGGGCAACCCAGTGGCTGGAGGAATATCTGGAAAAATTCAAGGGGACGGTGCTCACCGTCTCCCATGACCGGTATTTTCTGGATCAGGTGGTGGATCGGGTCATTGAAATCAAAGAGGGCAAGGCCGAATTTTACGCGGGAAATTACAGCTTTTACGCCGTGGAGAAGGAGCGCCGCTACGAGGAGCAGCTGAAGCAGTACGAAAAGGAGCAGGCCAAAATCCAGCAGCTGGAGAAGGCTGCGGACCAGTTGCGAATCTGGGCCTACTCGGGCAACGACAAGATTTTCAAGCGGGCCCAGTCCATGGAGAAGCGCATTGAGCGTATGCGGGTCACTGACCGCCCCAAAAAGCAGCGGAAAATGCAGGTCCGTTTTGGCGAGCGGGATTTCCGGGGGGACGAAGTGCTCACCCTGAAGGGGGTGGCCAAGGGCTTCGGAGACCGGACCCTGTTCTCCGGGGTGAACCTGGAGGTGGCCGGAGACGAGCGCATCGCCCTCATTGGCGACAATGGCACAGGTAAGACTACTTTGTTGAAAATCCTCCTGGGTGAAGAGCTGCCCGACGAGGGAAAGCTCCGGTTTGGGCCGACTGTAAAGGCAGGTTACTTGCCACAGCACGTCCACTTCGACCACCCGGAGCGCTCCCTGGTGAACACCCTGCTCTACGATTTGGACTGCACCGCCCAGACCGCCCGAAACCGGCTCGCCTCCTTCAACTTCCGGGGGGAGGACGTGTTCAAGCCCGTATCCGCCCTGTCCGGCGGGGAGCAGAGCCGCCTGCGGCTATGTATGCTGATGGATGAAAAAATCAACCTGCTGATTCTGGACGAGCCCACCAACCATTTGGACATCCAGAGCCGGGAGTGGATCGAAGAGGCAGTGGAGGAGTACGAAGGGAATCTGCTTTTCGTCTCCCATGACCGCTATTTTATCGAGCGCTTTGCCAGCCGGATCTGGCTGTTGGAGAACGGGCAGATTTTGGATTTTCAGGGGACTTATCAGGAGTTTCTGGAGGCCCGGCAGCGAAAAAAAGTAGTGGAAGCCGGACCGGAGCCCCCTCAGAAGGTCAAAAAGGACAAGCCAAAGCGCCCTGGCGGCACCAAGAATCTGGAAAAAGAGGTGGCTGCCTCCGAACGGGCTGTGGCCAGGGCGGAGGAGGAACTGAAGGGGCTGGAGGCGCAGATGGAAGCGTCTGCCGCAGACTATGTGAAGCTCCAGGAGCTTTATACCCAGCGGGAGGCCCTGGAGGCGGAGCTGGCAGGGCTGTATGACACCTGGGAAGCTCTGTCTGCCCAGCTGGAGGAGGCGCGAGGATGAGCAAGATACAAAAAACTGAAATTCGCCGCTACAAGGGCCGGCGCGTTCCGGCCTGGCTCAAGATTCTGCTGGGCCTGGGTCTGTCCGGGCTGCTGGTATTTGCCCTGCTGCTGGGGCAGGTCCTCAGCGGAAGCCGGGACGATTTTCACGGGGAGCCTAAGGCTATGATTATTTTGGGCTGCCAGGTAAAGCCCTGGGGACCGTCAATTCTGCTCCAGGACCGGCTGGACCGGGCGCTGGACTATCTGGAGGACCACCCGGATCTGCTGGTGGTGGTCTCCGGCGGCCAGGGCAGCGACGAGCCCATGAGCGAAGCGCAGGCGATGGCGGATTATTTGGAAGAACATGGTATTTCCCGGGAAACAATTCTATTGGAGGACCGCTCCCACAACACCATGCAGAATTTTGCCTACTCCAAGGAAGTGCTGGAGCAGCAGGGGTACGATTTGGAGCAGGGGGTGCTGGTGGTATCCAACGGCTTTCACCTGACCCGAGCCCGGATGTTGGCGGGCCGCGCGGGCTTTGTGGAGGTTTCTACCCTGGCGGCGCCCTCCAGCCATCTGCCTTCCCGGCTGCATATGTATATCCGGGAGCCCTTGGCACTGGTGAAATCCTTCCTCTTTGATAAGTTTACATAATGATTAAGGGGTGTGATTTGGATGCACATACTTCCCGCGATTGATTTAAAGGACGGCCAGGTGGTCCGGCTGTACAAGGGCGATTTCGGCACGGTACATCAGGTGGCCCAGGACCCTCTGGAGACCGCGCAAGCGTTCGTCCAGGCTGGGGCCCGCTGGATTCATATGGTGGATTTGGACGGTGCCAGGGACGGCGTGCGGCAAAACAGCGAAATTGTCCGCCGGGTGGCGGAAGCTTCCGGCCTGCAGGTGGAACTGGGGGGCGGCATCCGCACCATGGAGGATCTGGAGGCGGTGTTTGCCTTGGGTGTGCGCCGGGCAGTCATCGGCTCCGCTGCCGTCAGCCGCCCGGAGCTGGTGCGGGAGGCCGTCCGGCGCTTCGGGGAGCAGATTGCCGTGGGCATCGACACCCAGAACGGCCGGGTGAAAACCGCCGGCTGGGTGGAGGACTCGGGTCTGGATTTCTTGGCGTTCGCAAAGCAAATGGAGGCAATGGGTGTAAAGACGATTATCTTTACAGATATTGACACCGACGGGGCCCTGTCCGGGCCGTCTTTCGGACGGCTGGAAGCGCTGCAAAAGGAGGTCTCCTGCCAGATTGTGGCTTCCGGTGGTGTGTCCTGCAACGAAGATTTGGTCCGGCTGCATGAGATGGGCCTCTATGGAGCCATTGTAGGCAAGGCCTATTACACAGGCCAGGTGAATTTAGCGGAGGCGGTGAAGCAATGTTAGCCAAACGGATTATTCCCTGTCTGGACGTACGGGACGGCCGGGTGGTCAAAGGGGTAAATTTTGTGAACATCCGGGACGCCGGCGACCCGGTGGAGCTGGCGAAATTTTACTCGGAGCAGGGGGCGGATGAGATTGTTTTTCTGGACATCACCGCCACCAGTGACGCCCGGGACACGGTGGTCCAGGTGGTGGAGCGCACGGCGGAGCAGGTGTTCGTCCCTTTGACAGTGGGGGGCGGCATCCGCACCCTGGAGGACTTTCAGAAGCTTTTACGGGCGGGAGCGGACAAGATCTCCGTCAATTCCGCAGCTGTAAAGGATAAAAGCTTGATAGCGAAAGGGGCGGAACGTTTTGGCAGCCAGTGCGTGGTCCTGGCCATCGACGCCCGCCGCCGGGCGGACGGCTCCTTTGAGGTAGTCACCGCCGGAGGACGCAACGCCACCGGTCTGGACGCGATTGCGTGGGCCAGAGAGGGGGAGCGCCTGGGAGCCGGAGAGATTCTGCTGACCTCCATGGACGCGGACGGCACCAAAAACGGCTTCGATTTGGAGCTGACCCGGGCGGTGACCCGGGCGGTGTCCATCCCGGTGATCGCCTCCGGGGGCTGCGGCAGTCTGGCCCACTTTGCCCAGGTGTTTCAGGAGACCGGCTGCGACGCGGCCCTGGCGGCCTCCCTGTTCCACTTTGGGGAGTTGACTGTGCCCCGGGTCAAGGAATATTTGCGAGAACAGAACATTCCGGTGAGGTGAAGGGCATATGTTTGATTTGGACCGGTTATTTCAAAAGTCGGAGCTCATTCCGGTAATTATTCAGCACGCGGACACCAACGAGGTGCTGATGCTCGGTTTCACCAACAAAGAGGCGGTGGAACTGACTTTAAAGACCAAAACCGCCTGGTTTTGGAGCCGCAGCCGCCAGGAGTTGTGGAACAAGGGGGCCACATCGGGGAATTTCCTGCATATCCAGCGGATTTTGACCGACTGCGACACAGATACGCTGCTCTATTTCTGCCATCCGGACGGCCCTGCCTGCCACACCGGGGCAAGGAGTTGCTTTTTCCGGGAAATTGAGGTATAATAGAAAAATCCAAAGATTTGGAGGCGATTGTCCTGTGAGCGACACATTAAAGAACCTGTATCACGTGGTAGAGGACCGGCAGAAGAACCCTCAGGAGGGCTCCTACACCTGCTACTTGCTGGAAAAAGGTCTGGACAAGATTTTAAAAAAGGTAGGGGAAGAGTGCTCCGAAACCATAATTGCCGCCAAAAACGGCGTGCAGGCGGAAACCGTGGGGGAGATTTCTGACCTGCTCTACCATTTGACGGTGATGATGGTCCAGCAGGGCATTCCTCTGGAGGCGGTGCTGGAGGAGCTGGACCAGCGCAGCGCCAAAATCGGTAACCTGAAGCAGTTCCATGCCAGCGACCACAATACCTGATGATTGGAAAAGGAGTGTACAGTATGAGTTTTGATCCTTATGAATTTGACCGCAGTCTGGGCCAGTCCCAGGAGACGCAGGGGCAGTACACAGTAAAAACCTTTTTGTGGGTTATGCTGGGTCTGCTGATTACCTTCGGTGTGGCAATGCTGGGCTGGGTGACCAATATAACCCTCATTGCCCTGATTAAATTCCCCTATATCATGCTGGTTACCACCATTGTAACCTTGGTGCTGGCCATGACCATGTCCCTTCGCATTGAGAAAATGAGCGTGGGCACCGCTACCGTTATGTTCCTCCTGTTTGCCGCGGTAGAGGGCTGTATGCTGTCCACCATTCTGTATGTGTACCAGTTTGGCAGCGTGATTTTCGCCTTTTTGGCGGCGGCGCTGTACTTTGGCCTGCTGGCGGCCTATGGACACTTCTCCAAGACCGATTTGAGCGGCCTGCGGCCTATTTTGGTTTCCGGACTGATTTTTCTGATTATTTTTTATCTGCTGAGTATGTTCATCCCCGGTTTTGCCATGTTTGACCGGATCATGTGCCTGGTGGGCATTGCTCTGTTCCTGGGCTACACCGCCTACGACACCCAGAAGATCAAGGCGTATTATCAGTACTATTCCGGCTATCCGGATCTGCTGGCTAAGGCGTCCATTTTCTCCGCGTTGCAGCTGTACCTGGACTTTGTGAATCTGTTCCTGTATCTGCTGCGCTATATGGGCAAGAAGAACAACTGAGACTTGGCATAGGACTGGCCCGTTTCCGCATATCCTTGTAAAAAGGGGGATTTGTATGGAAACGACGATTGCAGACCTGCGCTGGAAAGAGGTTATCAGCGTGGCGGACGGCACCCGATTCGGCTATGTGGAGGACATGGAAGTGGATGTGGACAGCGGGCAGGTCCGCTGTCTGGTGGTGCCAGGCCGCAGGCGGCTGTTCGGCCTGCTGGGCCGGGAGGATGACCGCTATATCCCCTGGGGGACGGTGCGCCGTTTCGGGGAGGACATTATTTTGGTGGAGGGGGAGCCCCAGCTGCGGGCCCTCCGCCGCCGGAGATAGCGCAAAATAAGCCGGGAGCGTTTTGCTCCCGGCTTTTGTCATGCGTTGGACGGTATGGTAAAGCTTTCGCCAAGGTCCGTGCTGATGTAATAGACCGTTTCCACAACGGTGCCTTCGCCATTGCTGAAATCGACCGGCAAAATGCACTGTCCATTCTCATAGATGGGGGAGAGGGCGGTGGCGTTGCAGTCAGCGTATTCCTCCGGGATCTCCAGCGTCAGCGGCGACCAGTTTTCGCCGCCGTTGCGCGTCATAAAGAGGGTTGGTATAGGGTCGTTTTCGTAGCGGAAGCCTAAAAAGCCAACTTCATCGTTCAAAAAACCGGCGCAGCTGAGCATCCGGGCGCATACGTCGTTCAAGTCGCTCTCCACCGGGCTCCAGCTCTGGCCGCCGTCTGTGGTTTTATAAAGGATGTGGGTCTCCCGGCCCATGCCCGCGAAGCTGCAAGAGATTAGCCAGCCATTGGATTCGCTGGTGAACCCGATACAGGACCAGGAGGCGTTGCCCTCCAGGGGGAGACTGGCCTCCTGCCAGGTTTTTCCGTTGTCCCTGCTGGTCAGGACGTTGAGCCGGTCGTTGGAAGGATAGGAGACTGCGAGAATCTGATCGGAGGCGTATAGACCGGGGACGGAGGATTCCTCCAGTTCCACGGGGACCTGGCGCTCCATTTGGCCGAGGGAGTAAAACAGCGTGCCGTTTTCGCCGAAGGAAAAGGGGTATTCTTGTTCGGTCCAGTTAATGATCTGACCGTTCATGAGCCGGGAATAGGCGGTCGGCTGGGAGGATTGCTGCCGGCAGGCGCATAAAAATAGGAGGATCAGGCAAAAAATGGCGATACAGATGCGTTTCAAGACGGTCCCTCCTTATCCTTATATATGTACGTTTTTTGCGCTCATATCAGCTTTTTGTGTACAATTTCCTCCTGTACGCCAAGACGGTCGGAGATATTGTCAATATCCTCCCACATAAATTTGATGTTGGTTTTGATTTCTTCGATATCTTTTTTGATAATTGCCTGCCCAGCTTCCAGCTTAGCTTGCCCAGCCTCCAATTTAGCTTGTCCGGCTTCCAGCTTAGCCTGTCCGGCCTCCAATTTAGCTTGCCCAGCTTCCAGCTTGGCCTGACCCTTTTCCAAACGCTCCAGGCGGCCCTCCAGAGCGGTTTGCTTGCGGTCCAGGCTTTCCGTTGCGATGGTCAGGTGGGTCTGCCCGTGCTCCAAATGCCTCAGACGGCCCTCCACAACTGCCTGTCCTGTTTTCAGTTCGGAAATGTCCTGCTGGATCTGCCCTAAAATCTCTAAAATTCTCTCTTCGTGATTCATCGCTCCGTTCTCCTTTGCCTTAGCATATCATAGAAATTAAGTGCCTGTCAACGAAAATACCCTTGGAAATCTGCCAAAAACTACTTGCAATTTGGCAAAGAATATGCTAGAATACCAGAGCATTCCGCATGGGAAGCCGATGCTCCGCCCTGTGTCCCGGGAAAAATCGGGATTGGCGGGGGAGATGAAGCGCCCAGAGGTAAAAAACTAAAATTTTTAGGAGGAAACAAACTATGGCAGTCGTATCTATGAAGCAGCTTCTGGAGGCCGGCGTCCACTTCGGACACCAGACCAGAAGGTGGAACCCCAAAATGGCCCCCTACATCTTCACCGAGCGCAACGGCATCTACATCATCGACCTGCAGAAGACCGTCCGCAAGCTGGAGGAGGCCTATATGTTCGTCCGCGACCTCTCCACCGAGGGAGGCGAGGTCCTCTTTGTCGGCACCAAGAAGCAGGCCGCCGATTCC
>ERZ777306.4776-NODE-4776-length-11848-cov-3.353260_pt1 | contig 11848 bp, 2 predicted proteins | sample MGYA00374966_ERZ777306 | MGnify/ENA primary metagenome ERZ777306 (study PRJEB29329, sample SAMN06343882) | mouse gut metagenome | isolation source: Mouse cecum | place: Austria: Vienna | collected 2014-11-15 ...
CGGCCTGCACCATGTCGCCCTCGGCCACATGCAGCTCGGCGATGATCTGGGTGTCGGACAGGAACACCTTCTGCATGCGGTCGGCTCGCACATCGCCCATAAGCGTGTCGCCGCCGAAGTAGAAGTCGCTCTGGGACACCTGGGACACCGGGTAGACGGGCACCGGCTTCACCGATAGCTGGCGCGCCAGTCCCAAGCCCCCCACCAGAGCCACCACGGCTGCGGCCACCACGGCGGCCACCAGGCAGATGCGTCCCGCGGACAGGCGCCTACTCATGATGCCTCCTTGCGGGGTCGTGCCCGTAGCCGGGAGCGCTCGTACCATGGTGCGCCCGACGCCCCCGCGCGCTTGTCGCCGGCTCGTCCACGAACACTCCGTCGCGCAGGTGGATGACGGAATCGGCGCAGCGGGCCACGTCGGCGTCGTGGGTGATCATGACGATGGTGGCCCCGTCGCGGTGCAGATCGTCGAACAGCTCCATGATGGCCTGGCCGCTGGCGGAATCAAGGGCGCCGGTGGGCTCGTCGGCCAAGATGAGACGGGGGTTGGTGGCCACTGCCCGGGCGATGGCCACACGCTGGCTCTGGCCGCCGGAGAGCTGGTCGGGCCGATGGCTCATCCGGTCCGCCAGGCCCACGCGCTCCAATGCCTCCTGGGCCCGCGCCCGGCGCTCGGCCTTGCGCACGCCGCCGTAGAGCAGCGGCAAGGCCACGTTGTCCAGGGCGGTCAGCTTCGGCAGCAGGTGAAACGTCTGGAACACGAAGCCGATGTCGCGATTGCGCAGGCGCGAGAGCTCCTTGGCCGAGCAGGCGGTGATGTCGCGGCCGGCGAAGGTGTAGGAGCCGGAGGTGGGAACATCCAGGCAGCCGACGAGGTTCAGCAGCGTGGTCTTCCCCGACCCCGACGGCCCCATGATGGCCACGTAGTCGCCTTCCTCCACGGACAGGTTGATGCCGCGCAGGATGAGGATGCGCTCGGGCCCGCGCTGCACCTCCTTGCGGATGTCGTGCATCTCAAGCAGCATGGCGCCCCCCTAACGCACGTTTATCGTGGCGCTGGCCGCGGGGCCAGGGCCTGCCGAGGACAGCGCGTCGGTGTCGAGCGCCCGGACGGAGCCTTCCGTAGAGGCAGGCAGGGAATCATCCGTCGCGTCCGCGAAGCCCTCCCCGTCCACCGCGCCGATTTCGGAATCGACGGAACCGCCCAGGTCGCCTAGGCCCTCCATGCCGCCCATCCCGTCGACGCCTGGCGCGCCGCCCATCATCCCCGAGGCGCCCCACTCCGCCACGATGTAGACGTGCTGGCCCACCACCAGGCCTTCGGTGGAATCCAGGGCCACGTAGAAGGGGTACTTGCTGGACTGGGACGGGTCGTAGTAGTAGCTGTTCTGCTGCAGGGGCTTGTCGGTTTCGATCGAGGTGACGGTGCCGCTCCACTCGCCGCTGCCGGCCCGGGCGCGCACGGCCACCTCCATGCCCTCGTAGACTTCCGCCAGGTTCGCCTCGTCCACGCTGCCCATGACCAGGATGTCGGTGGTCTTCGAGATGACGATGAAGGCATCGGAGCCGCTGCCCGATGCGCCGGAGCCGCCGTCGTAGCCGCTGCCCGATGCGCCGGAGCTGCCGTCGTAGCCGTAGGCGCCCGAGGAATCGGAGCTGCCGTCGCTCACGGAGCGCACGGTTCCGTCGACGGGGCTCACCACGTCGGCGTCGGCCACCAGCGCTTCCAGCTGCTCGATCTCGCGCTGCTTCGTCTGGATGCGGTACTCCTGCTCCATGATGGCCGTCTCCTTCTCCTGAATCTCCAGGGAATAGGACAGCTGCAGGCTCTCCTCGGCCTTGGCCTTCTCCTTCTCGAGGGCCTCCTTGTTGGCGCGGGTCATGGAAAGCTCGCTCTCCATCTGGGCGAGTTCCAGCTGCGCCCTCTCCAAGTCGAGGCCGGCGGACTCCACGTCGTAGGTGAACAGCACGTCGCCCGCGTGAACCACGTCGCCGGCCGACACCTTCACCTCGCCCACGGCCACGTCGGCCTTTTTGTTAACCTCCACATCACCTGCGGTGGAAACCACGCCCGCGAAGGCACTGTAGGCGGGAGTCATGGCCGCATCGTTTGGCATAGCGTCGGTCTGCGCCTCGGCGGAAGGCTCGTCGCTCGCGCAGCCCGCAAGGGCCAACGCCAGCGCAGCCGCCATAGCCGTCGCCCGCAGCCCCGCATGCCCGAAGCGCCCAACGTCACCGCTCGATGCCCCACCGACAGACCAACCGCCGATTGCCGTCCCCATGAGTTCCTCCGCTTCTCCCCGATCCGCGCGAAACCACCCGCGCAGATACCGTGTGGCCATTATACCCTCGCCAACAACCAGCAGGCACCCCAAGCGAAGACCCACCTCTGCCCCACATTGCTTAGGAAACCTTAAGGAGCGGACCAGTAGCAGGACAAGCAAAAACGCCAGCGTAGGGAGGCCACATCGCGGCAGCGGCAGGGCAAGCGACGATGGAGGGCGATGGCCAGCGGCACGCGAAGCGCAGCGGCAGGGCGTCACGGAGCAGCGGAGGGACTGGTGGAAGGGTCCCGAGCTATTCCGCAGCGGCGAAAGGCCGAAACCCCGAGGGCGCGCGGAGCGAGGACGAGCGAGGGACCCTTCCACCCGTCCCGAAACGGGCAAGAGCCCAAAGCAGACAAAGCCCAAGGCGGGTTCGGAAGCTGACAAGAATGACGGTTGTGCGACGCACAACTAGCAACTCGATCAATAATCAAGCAAGCTTATGAACTGGTAAAACATGGCATAACCCCAGGTCATAGCCGATGACAGAAAAGCCCGTTATGCGGCCTTTTCGCTTGCCGCCGCGTCGCCTCACATCGCCTTCGCACACTCCGCTATCGCACTAAAAAAGAAGCGGACCCGTAGGTCCGCTTCTTGGTTGCCGGGGTTGCCCCCTACTCCTCTTCCTCCTTCTTGCGGCGACGCCAGGCTACCAACAGCAGCGCCAGGGCCGCTGCGGCTACCAGGGCCATGGCCAGCACCATCGCAATGCTGTCGCCGGTCTGCGGGAAGAACGACAGCGGGGGCTTCGGCAGCGGAGTGGCCGGCTTCTTCGGGTCGTCGGGCACGGGAGACTCGGGCACTTCAGGATCGGGCACCACCGGCTCGGGCGGCTCGGGGTCTTCCTTAGGCGGCTCCAGGTAGAATGCCGGATCGACAGCCTGGCCGGCCTCGCGGGTCCACTGGTTGGCGTTGAGCATCTGGAACGCATGGCCGTAGGCAGTGGGCGCGTACACCCACACCGAGGTGCCGGGGCGCTGCGAACCGTCCGCGTCGCCCGGAGCCTGCGGCTGGTCGGGATTGCCGCCCTCGGCGCCAGCGGCGTCAGCCGCAGCCCGCGAACTGGCCGCCTGCATCGAGCCGCGCTTCAGCAGAACCTCCAGCGGGTCGGTGTAGCCCATGCCGGCGCTGTCGGCGGTGCCGTCGGCCGGATGCAGGTCGTTGTCGGCATTGTCGTCGCCGCCCACGTTCACGGCAGCAATGTACTCGGCGCCGGCAGGATTCACCATGCGGATGCGGTACTCGTAGGGCTTGCCCTTCTCGTCCACCACCGGCAGGTTGTCGAAGCGGTAGTAACCGTTGCCGTCGGTCACGGTATCGGTCACGTCCTGCCACTGCTCGGGCTTGGGAAGCTTGGGATCTTCGGGCTTGGGATTCTTCGCCTCCTCTTCCAGCGCACGGTACTGCTGCTCGGCGGCCGTCAGGTCGGCCAGCTTGGTCACCAGGCCCTTCTGCACCTCGGTGAGCGACGCGTAAGCAGCCTGGGCCGCGTCGATGCGAGCCCTGCAGCCCTCGGTCAGCTCCACCGTGCCGATGGCGCCGATGACGGCGTCCACCGCAGAGGCGACGGCCCGGTCGGCCTCGGTGGGCTCGGCGGGCAGCGCCGGGTCGGCCGAGTCGAGGTCGCCCTCGGCCAGGGCCGCAGCCATCGCGGCCACCTGGGCAACGCCCCGGGCCACCGCAAGACCGGAAACCGTGGCGCCCTCGGCCGTGCCGGCGCCCGCCTCCAGGTCGGCGTAGGCCTGCTCGGCCGCTTCCAGCACGTCCAACTTCTCCACCAGCGGCTTCTGCACGTCGGTCAGGGCGTCGTAGGTGGCGCGGGCCGCGCCGATGGCAGCCTTGCAGGCCTCGGTCAGCTCCACCGTGCCGATGGCGTCGATGAGGGCGTCGATTGCCTTAGCCATGGCCCGGTCGTCGTCGGTGGGCACCGTGGGGTCAATCGGCACGTCGGGCTCGTCAGGCTCGGGTTCCTGGTCGGTCAGGTTCCAGGGGTCCTGGTAGGTGCGCTCGGCGACGTTCACCGGGCTGCCGGCGCCGTCTAGGTTGCTGCCGTGCACGCCGTCGGTCAGCGACGAGCCCACACCGGCTACAGCCGCCTTGTCGGCATCCATGGCCCGGCGCTGCAGGTGCACCTTCTGGCCGGCGAACTTGTCCTCGCCGCCCACCTGCACACCGTCCTTCTCCAGGTCGTTCCACGCCCAGCCGTCGATGGCCACGCGGTCGTACAGGGCCAGGCCGGCGTCGTTGGCAACGCTTGCCGCCGCAGCCATCTTCGACCAGGCGACACCGCCCGGTCCCATGATCTTGGCTTCCTCGGCCTCGTCGTCGGTCCAGCGCTGGGCCAGCACGATCAGCCCGTTCACGCCGGCGTCGGGCAGCAGGCGCGTGGTGGCCTCGTCCAGGTCGGAGTCGTTAGTAGGCACGTTCACCGGATCGGAGAAGGTGCCGTCCTCCTGCTCCTCGGCCGTGGACGGATCGATGGCGTTGAGCTGCGTAACGGCCCAGCCGCCGTCATCAGCCGTGGGGGCATCGGGCAGCTTGACCACGTTCACGCGGTAGCCGTACACCACTTCCTCGCCCATCTCGTCGGTGCCGAAGGTGGGTAGCTGGTCGAAGTACCAGGTGCCGTCGTTCTTGGTCACCACGGAATGGTCGGTCTCGTCGAAGACCAGGTCGAACTCCCACCAATCGTTGCGCTGGTAGGGCTCGGCGGCACTCGGGTCGCCGGTGCGGTACATGTAGCGGGTCAGCTTCACCACGGCGCCCGCCACACCCGCTTCCTCTTCCTCGCGGATGCCGTCGCGGTCCTCGTCGTTCCACACGATACCGGCGATGTAGCTCAGCGGCGCCTCCTTCAGGCCCACGTCTCCGCTGCGGGCGGCGCCCACGGGACGCGGCACGTCGAAGCTGGCCGTGGACGGCTCGCCGGCGGCGGGAACGCGCCACGACGTACCGTCGAGCACCAGGTCTTGCTGGTACTGGTGACCGTCGCCCTCCACGGCGCTCTGGGCCAGGTAAATGCGGCCGTCCTGCACCGTCACGCCCGGCGCCTCGGCCGTGGCCCCGTAGCTGATCTGGGGCTTGAGCACCAGCGAGCGGTCGTCGCCTGTACCCTCGCGGGTCAGGTCGGAGTCGAATGACGCGTCGTCGCCCTTATGGAAGCGGGTCATGGTGAAGCCGGCGGCCGGCTCGGCGGAGCTCACGCGGTAGCGCACCAGGTACAGCTTGTCGGTAGCGCCCAGCTCGCCGTAGGCCATGATGGAGCCGTCGGAAGCGCTCTTCTGCAGGTAGCTGGGCAGCTCGCCGAAGGTGTAGACGCCCTGGGTGTCGGAGATGGCCAGGCGCGCGCCGAAGGGCGTGGGCGTCACAGTGTCCTGGGTGATGCCGGTGGCCATGGGCGTGTAGCCCACGGACGTACCGGCGCGATTCGGCAGCGTGACGATGACCACGCTGTCCAGCACCTCGCTCGGGAACACCACGTCGTCGCCGAACACCGGGCCGTCGCCGGGGGTGCCAGGCGTCCCGGGAGCGTCGGGGTCGCCGCCCTCGGTGCCCTCGCCCGCCGCCGAGCCGTCGCCCTCCTCGGCTGCGGCCGGCACGCCGGCCGCAGCGGCTATGGCCTCGTAGTAGGCCTCGTTGCCGCGAGCGCGCACCGACACGGTGTATTCGCTGTTGTAGGCCAGGCGGAAGAAGTTCGCCAGGCCCTCTCCGTCGGCCGCGGTCCATTCGGCATCGGCAGCCGCCGGGTCGTCCAAGGTGTACTCGAAGCCGTACTCCGCGGACAGGTCGGGGTCGATCAAGGTCGGGGCCTTCACCACCAGAAGCGAGGTGCCGCCGGCCTCCACCGCGAACCCGGTGTTGGCGCCCTCAACGATGCGGGTGCCCGTGGTGAACACGTACATGGGGTTGCCCAGCTCGTCCACGCCGTTCTCGGGACGCCTGACCTCAACCTTGTACTCGGTCAGCGGCTCCACCACAAGCGGGGTGGCAGCAGCGTCGTCGGCACCGTTCTGGAAGCGGCCGGGCTTGCCCGCCACCGGCCACGGACGGCCGGACGCACCGCCGTACCACTCGCTCGCCGGCGTCTGCACGATGGCCCCGTGCTCGTCGCGCTCCACCTTCACCAGGCGGTAGCTCGCGTCGTCCACCACGTTCTTGACCACCACGTAGTCGTCACCCGCACGCAAGTCACCGGTCTCCAGCATGCTGTCTTCCTTGCGCTGGAAGGCTGGGTTCTGCACCCAGGTGCCGTCGTCGTCCAGGTACTCCTGGATTAGGAACATGCGCTGGCCGGAGATGGGCTTCTCCAAGCCCGGCGTGATAGACTCGGGCAGCGACTCAGCGTCGTCGAGGCCCTCCACCACGTAGTCGCGCAGGCCATTGTAGTTCTCGTCCTCCCACACCACGCCGCGGATCTCGGAGGTGTCGCGCGGCAGGAAGCCACCGTCCATGCGCACCTCGCTGGCAGCCACGGCCATGTCGAACTCCATGGTGGCGCCCTCGCCGGTACCCTCGCCCACCGTCACGCGGTAGACGTCCTGGGTGCCGCCCTCGGCCTCGGTCTTGTCGCTGGCGGCAGCGGCCAGCACGATGCGGCCGTCCACCACATAGCGACCCTCGGCAATCTCCACCACGCCGTCTCTTTGCGGCTCGATTCCGCTCTCCTCGGTGCCGCCGTACCAGGCCAGCGGATAGTTGCCCACGCCGTAGACGCCGGCATCGGCCGCCCCCACGGCGCGATGGGCCTTGGAGTTGCTGTCGTTGTCCTCGTCGGGCACCAGCAGGTTGGCCACCGGCATGCCCTGCACCGTCTGGGCCAGGCCGTAGGTGGCGTTGGGGGCGCCCAGCACCTCCACGGTGTAGCCGATCAGGTAGTCCTTGTGCGCGGTGCCGTCGTCGTTCTCATCGAAGGAGCTGCCGTAAAGGTTGTCGAAGCGGTAATAGCCCTTGGCGTCGGTGGTCTGGGGGTTGGGCGCCTCCAGCTTCTCCCACTTCTTAGCGTCGTCGTTCCACTTCCACGGCTGCAAAATGACCACGCGGTTCTCCAGCGGCTCCTCGCCTTCGTCGCGCAGGCCGTTGTAGTTCTCATCGATCCACAGGTAGCCGGCGATGGACTGCGAGGCCGGGTCGAACAGACCGCCGTCGTTGAAGGCACCGTCGGAGCCGTCAGCCATGTCGTAGTTCAGCGAGTCCTGGTCCGCCGCCAGCGCCGTGGCCATGGCGGCTGCGGCGAAGGTGGCGATAGAGGCGCGCCCGCCCGAAGCCGCGTAGTCCGTGAAGGGCACCTGCGGCTTGTTGGGGTTGTTGGACACCGCGCCCAGCTGGCGGTTGGCCGGCACCGATCCGGCGTCGGCGGCCTCCAGCAGCACAATGTACTCCTCGTCGCCCATGAGGTAGGACTTGCTGGGCGAGAAAGTCTCGTAAACCAGGTCGGAGTCGCGAGCCACGTCGTCGCCCTGGCGGAACTTCGACGCCATACGGTTCATGCGCCAGGCCGGCTCGTCAATCTTGGCGCGGAAGCCGAAGATCACCTTCTCGGTGAGCCCGTCCACGTCCACGCGGCCCTGGGTCTGCAGCTGGTCGAAGCGGTAGATGCCGTTACGCGTATCGCCGTAGGCGTTGGGCTGCTCGGCCGTGGCGGTGATCATGCTGCCGTCCGTGGCATCCCAGGTGACGTCTAGGTTCTCGTCGGTGTACAGCTTCGCCTCATCTGCCGACCACGGGTACGCCGTCCAGGTGGCACCATCATCGGCGGTGTAGAAGCGTTCAAGCTTCACGGAAATACGGTTGATGCCGCGCTCGGTCACCCACTGCGGCGTCACGCCGTCGGCCTCGAACAGCGGGTTGCCGTCGGAATCGGTGGCCTGCACCCAGTTGCCCAGGTCGTCCACGATTACCGCGGTGCCGTCGGGCAGGCGCTCCAGCTCGGGATTGCCGTGGGCGTCAAGCACCGGCACGGTGTTGCCGTCCTGGTCGAGCACCGGCGTGCCGTCAGCGTTGCGCTCCAGCTTCACCATGCCCTGCAGACCGTCGTTGTTGGCGTCGTTCCACAGCACGCCCACGATGTCCTGCACTGGCGGCGGCAGCTGGCCGGCGTCGCCGGCGTCAATTGCATTAGACCCCTCGCGGTAGTCGCGGGCGTCCATCCAGTCGAACACCAGGCTGCCGTCGAGGTTGTTAACGTAGTCCGTAGCGGGAACGGCCTGCTCGGCATGGGCGCCGCGGCCAGTGGCGCCGGGTGTGGCGGCCAGAATGATCTGGCCCTCCAGCATCTCCTGGCGCATACCCAGGTAGCGGTTGGTCAGACCGTCGCCCTCCACGGCCGTCTCGCGGCCGATGAGCGGGTAGTTGCGGTCCAGGCCCAGGTTGTCGGGCAGGTCGGAGTCGAGCTCCAGGGAATCCTCGCCACCCTGGTGGTAACGGGTCATCATCCAGGCGCCCTCGGCGTCGTCCAGCAGCTCGTCCACCAGCTTCACGCGGTAGGCGGCCAGGTAGTGCTTGCCCGTGGCCGGGTCGGTGTAGGCCGTGGGCAGGTTGTCGAAGCGGTAGACGCCCTCGTCGTTGGTGCTAATGGTCACTACACCGTCGGCAACAGAGGCACTAGCAGCCCAGTCGCCGGCAACCACGGCCAGACGACCGGTCAGGGCCGCGTAGCCGTCCGCCGCGAAACGATCGTTGCGCACCCACTGGCTTGTGTAGGAGGCGTCAATCTTGCCGGAGAAGTTCAGCGTCTCGTCGAAGTTCTCGTCCAGGAAGCCGGGGTTAGCCGGAGCGGCAGCAGCTTCGGGATCGAAGTACCATTGCTCAAGCGTGATCTTCACATCCGGGATGCCCGGCTCCTTGTCGGCGTCGCTGCTCTGCAGGCCGTTGTAGTCGGCATCGCGCCACACGCGGCCTTCCAGCGAGCGCGTGGGAATGGGCAGCTGGCCGGCGTCGCCACCACTGTAGGATTCATCCTCGTCGAAACGAGCACGCATCATGTCGTAGACCACGGTGCCCGCAGCACCCACCACCACGTCCTCGGCGGGGATGATCACCTGGGCCGTCTGCTCGCCCGGATCAACGCCGCGGATGGGGCCGGCCAAGATGATCTGGCCCTTGCCGCCGCGCGAGCCCACCGGATCGACGGTCTCATCGTCCAGCAGCTGATCGACGATGTCTATGCGTCCTTCCAGCGCGTACACGTCCAAGGTGCCCGCCTGGCTGTCGTCGACGTCGGAATCGGAATGCACGTCCACCGACGTGGTGCCGTCGGGGTTCTCCACGAGGTTGTCCACGTGGAAGCGGGTCATCATCCAGGGCTTCGCAGAGATAAGCGTACCGTCGTCGGCGCGCTCCTCGTCCTCGTGCAGCCCCATGAGCTCCACGCGGTAGGAGGCCAGACGCAGGCGGCTCACCTTGCCCACCTCGTCGGCGGTCAGGTTCTTGATATAGGTGGTGGGCAGGTTCTTGAAGGAGTAGACGCCCTCGCCATTGGTCTTGATGTACACGCGGCCGTCGGACACGTAGGCGCCCTGGGCCCAGTCGCCCGTGGCGATGGCGGCCAGGTTGTTGTAGCCGGCCACGCAGAAGTCGGCGTTGCGGATCCAGTGGGTTCCGAAGTTGGGGTCACCCTCCTCGTCGTTGACCATGGCCTCATCGTAGTAGTACTGGCTGAGGCGCACGGTCTCGCCCTCAAGGCCCGGCTCGGTCGGATCGTAGACGTTCACGGTCTCCATGACCGGGTTGCCCTCGGCGTCGACAACCGGATTGCCCTCGTCGTCCAGCTTCGGCACCGTGTCGGTGGTCATGGCCTGCAGGCCGTCGTAGTCGGCATCGTGCCACACGCGTCCGCTGATCTCGCGGCGCGGTACGGCCAGCTCGCCGATATCGCCGCCCTGCACCTGGGTGTCACGGCGGGTCAGGTAGTCGTAGGTGACGCTCTGGCCGCTATCGGCACCCTCGTACACATCGGAGAGCGCAACGCTTACCTGCGAGATCTGGTTCGGGTACAGGCGGTCGGCGCCGGCCTTGGCTGCCAGAATGATCTGGCCGTCCAGGGCGCGCAGCTGGGTGGTGCCGTCGGCGTCCACCTCGCGGCCAATCACCTTGTAGGCGTCCTGGGTGCCCGGGCGCGTGTCGCGCACGTCGGAGTCGGCCAGCACGTCGGAGCCGCTGTGGTAGTGGGTCATCATCCACGGCGTGGAGTACAGCACGTTGCCGTCCTCGTCGGTGACCTCCTCCTGGTGCAAGCCCATGAGCACCACGCGGTAGGAGGCCAGGTAGTGGCGCCCGTCGGGTGCGGTGTAGGCCGTGGGCAGGTTGTCGAAGCGGTAGTTGCCGTTCTCGTCGGTCACCGTGCGCACCAAGCCGTCGGCCTGGGACTGCCCGATGGGATAAGTCTTGTCCTGCTCCTTCAGCTCCAGCGTGAGCATGGTGGCCGGATCGTCCGGGTCGGGGTACTGGCGCACCCACACCGTGTAGTCGCGGCCCATGAAGTCCTGGCGCGTCTCTTCCTTCCAGTCGGCAGCGGCCGAGGTGCGGGCGTCGTTGCCGAAATTGTCGTTGCGGAACCAGTGAGTGCCGTCGGCCGCCACGTTGTCCGGGTCGTAGTAGTACTGCTCGATGGCCACCGGCTCGCCCGGCATGCCATCGAAGAGCACGTTGCCGTCCTCGTCGGTCAGCACGTTGCCGCTCTCGTCGGTCTTGGGCTGGCAGATGCCGTCGTAGTCCTCGTCGTTCCACACGCGGCCGGTGACGCTGCTGCGCGGCACCTCCACCAGGCCCACGTCCCAGTGCTCGATACGCTGGGCGGCGCCCAGGTCGTACTGGCCCGTGGTGGCGGAAGCGCCGAAGCCGCCGCGCACAGAGCGCACGTTCTCGGCGGCAGCGCCGCTGGCGGAAGCCGCCTGCTCCTTCAGGCGGTTCACCACGGCCGGGCTGCTCAGGTTCAGCTTGGCCGCCTCGGCCTCGGTCAGCAGCTGGCGCGAGATGAGGTAGTCGGCCACCATGCGGCCGTCCATGGAATCCAGCAGCATGGTAAGGGTGGCCGTCCGGGCGTCCTCCTCGGTCAGCTTGCCAACGCTCACCAGGTAGTTGGCCAGGTTCTCCTTGGCCATGGTATCCAGGTTACCGGCCACCACGATCATCTGCTGGTAGGACACGTCGGCGTCATGGCCGCCGGCGGCAACCTGCGAGCCCTGGCCGAAGCCAGAGGCCGAGGTAGAGCCGCTGCCCTGTTCGTTCAGGTAGTAGGCGTACACCGGCTCGCCGTCGCGCATGTAGGGGTTCTCGCCATCCATCACCTGGACGAATCCCATGGCGGCGTCGGAGTCGATCTCCTCGTCGTAGGTGGGCACCAGCCCGCCGGTGGCGGCGTTGCGGAAAGTAAGACCCCAATCGCTGGTGACGTCCTTCAGCGCGTCAAGGTCGATGCGCACCCGGTAACCGGCCAGGTAACGGGCCTTGTCCTCCTCCTCCACGGTGGGAGGCGCGGAAGGATCGGTCACGTAGGTGGACACGCCCTTGAAGATGTAGGAGCCAGA
>ERZ777306.4780-NODE-4780-length-11841-cov-6.699219_pt1 | contig 11841 bp, 9 predicted proteins | sample MGYA00374966_ERZ777306 | MGnify/ENA primary metagenome ERZ777306 (study PRJEB29329, sample SAMN06343882) | mouse gut metagenome | isolation source: Mouse cecum | place: Austria: Vienna | collected 2014-11-15 ...
CGGGGCCATCAGGGGCCGGTAAGGGCACCCTGGTGGCCCGTCTTTTGGAGGCGGTGCCCGACAGCTGGGTATCCGTTTCTGCCACCACGCGCGCACCGCGGGCGGGGGAGGTGGACGGCGTTTCCTACTATTTCCTCGATCGCGACGAGTTCCTGCGCCGCGCCGAAACGGACGGCTTTCTGGAATGGGCCGAGTACGCGGGCAACTGCTACGGCACCCCCCGTTCCTCTGTGGAGCAGAAGATAGCCGAAGGCAAGCAAGTCATTCTGGAGATAGACGTGCAAGGGGGCTTCCAGATCAAGGAGAAAATCCCCGAGGCCCACTTGGTGTTCATCGAACCCCCCTCCATGGAAGTGCTGGAGGCGCGCCTGCGCGGCCGGGGCACCGAAGCCGATGACGTGATTGAAAAGCGCATGCAGGCGGCGAGGCTGGAGCTTTCCCAGAAAATGCGCTATGATAAGCGGCTGGTAAATGACGACCTGGATTCCGCAGTGGCGGAACTGGTCGATTACGTGAATGCCCAAGCCGAGAAACCGCAAGGATTGTAGAACATGAGTATCATCGAACCGAAGATTGACGAGCTGCTGGAGCGCTCTGACAACGACCGTTTCCTGCTGTGCGCCCTGGCCTCCAAGCGCGCCCATGACATCAACGACATGATGCGCGGCCAGCGCGATCGCGCCATCCAGCTGCAGACCGCCGTGGAGATTGCCCGCGCGGCCGACAAGAAGCCCCTCTCCATGGCGTTCACCGAAGTGGTGCGCGGCGAGGTTTCCTACGATCCTGCTTCCATCGACGTGAAGAACCACTAGGAATGGAAGCGTTCCAGCGAATTATCCTGGTTCACTACCACGAGATTGGGCTGAAGGGCCACAATCGCTCAACATTCGAGAAGCGCCTCCAGAAGAATCTTGAGGCGCTGCTTGCGTTATGGCCCGTTGTCACCATCCATCGGGTGGCCGGCCGGCTGGTGGTGTTCCTGAAGGAGGGCACGTCCTTCGAAGAGGCCTGCGCGGTGACCGACGCCCTGGTGCTCACCCCGGGGGTGGCGCGGGTGTCTTGCGGCTTCAAGTGCGCCCGCGACATGGAGGTTATCGGACAGGCGGCTTTGGATGCCCTTGCGGATGCGGGCCCGTTTGAAACCTTCAAGGTGCACGGGCGCCGCAACCATACCGACTTCCCGGTGGATTCCATGGCCATCAACTGTCAAATCGGCGAAGTGCTGTGCCTGGCCCATCCGGACAAGCGGGTGCGCATGAAAGACCCGGACGTCACCGTGAACGTGGAAGTGGTGCAGAACGCCGCCTACGTATATGCCCGGTCAGTGCGGGGCATCGGTGGTTTGCCGGTGGGCAGCTCCGGCAAGGCGATGTGCCTGCTGTCTTCCGGCATCGATTCGCCGGTGGCGCTGTGGCGCACCGCCCGGCGCGGGGCCACCTGCGTGGCCGTTACTTTTTCGGGGCGCCCCCAGACGTCGGACGCCGCCGAGTACCTGGTGGACGAGATTTGCCAAGTGCTGCAGAAAAACGGTTGCGTGGGGCGCCTGTACGTGGTGCCCTTCGGCGATTACCAGCGGGAGATTTCCCTCATGGCGCCCCCGGCCCTGCGCATCATCCTGTACCGGCGCCTTATGTTTCGGGTGGCGCAGGCGCTGGCCCGCAAAGAGCGTGCCGGGGCGCTGGTGACCGGCGAGAGCCTGGGGCAGGTGGCCTCTCAGACCATGGAGAACATCGCCTGCACCAATGCCGTGGTGGACCTGCCGGTGTTCCGGCCGCTCATCGGCATGGACAAGTTGGAGATAATCGGCGATGCCCAGCGGTTGGGTACGTTCGAGATTTCCTCTCAGGACGCGCCGGACTGCTGCACGCTGTTCATGCCCCGGTCTCCGGAAACCCATGCGAAACTGTCCGTGGTGGAAGAGGCCGAGGCGCAGTTTCCCATCGATGAGTGGGTGGAAGAGCTGGTGACCTCCGCCGAGCCCCATGATTACGCTTGCCCATCCTACAAGCCACCGAAAAGCTGAAAGCACTGGTCAAGCCATTGATTTGCCCACCGCCCGCCGCTCTTGGGAGCGCGGGCGGTTTTTGTTGCGGCAGCCTGCCGGCCCCGCTTCGGCGCCTTGGCGTCGAGCAGGGGTGGAACGGCCGTTGAATATCCGGCGAATCGGGGCGGCGCCCATGGTGCCCGGCCGCAGCGCGGGCGCGTCTTTTGTGGCGCGGATTCCGGGAAGGCAGGGGGCGCTTTTGCGGTTGCGCTGCAACTGGGCTGATGGCCGTTTGGCGCCCGGTTGGCGATTGCGGGCGCTAGCCTTTTCCCAAACGGGAAAGGAGCGGCTGTGGGTTTCATCGACGAAGTCAACCAGATGGAATTGGACAAGCGCCTGCGGGCCAGAGCGCCGCTGGTGGCAGTGGCGGCGATAGCGGCGATGCTGGTGGCGGCGGTCGGCTTGATGGGGGCCCTGCAGCCGCCGGTGGCGGTGGTGGGGGACGGGGATTTGGCGGCATCTGCGCCGGATTCTTCGGCGCCGCCCTCTGGCGATGCGCTGCCCGAGGGCGGGCAGGCGCAAGGGGAGGGGGCGGACGGTTCCGACGGCGCCGAGGATTCGCCCTCCATTATGGTGCACGTGGGGGGATGCGTGGCGGTGCCGGGAGTGTACGAGCTTGCGCCCGATGCGCGCCTGGACGATGCGGTGCGGGCGGCCGGCGGCATGACGGAGGAGGCCGCGCCGGATTCCGTAAACTTGGCGGCGCTTTTGCAGGACGGGCAGCAGGTGATAGTGCCCAGCGCCCGACAGGTAGAGGAGGGGCAGTGGGCCCAGGGGGGCGCCCCGGGCCAAGAGGAAGGCGGGGAGGCGGGCGGCGCTTCTTCGGGCCCCTTGAACGTCAACCGCGCCACCGCCGAGCAGCTGACGCAGCTCAACGGCATAGGGGACGCGCTGGCCCAGCGCATAGTGGCCGACCGCGACAAAAACGGGCCGTTCTCAAGCGTTGACGACCTCACGCGGGTTTCTGGAATTGGGGAGAAGAAGCTGGAGGGCTTCCGGGACGATGTGTGCGTTTGAGCTTACGGCCGACCTTCGCCGCCGTCCGCTGCGCCCCGCCCTTCCCCCTTTGCTGCTGATGGCCCTGGGCTTATGGGCCGCTGCCGCGGCAGCCTTCTCTGCGGGGCAGGAAACCGCGCCGCCGCTTGCCCCGCCCTTTGCGGCGGGCACGGCGCTGGCCGTTAGCGCCGTGGTTTTCGCCGCGAAGTTCCGCCGAATGTGGCCCTGGGCGCTGGTGGGCGCCGGTTTGGGGCTGATGCTGGGCTGTGCGGGGGCGGTGCAGGTGCATGGGGCGGCGGATTGGCTGGACGGGGAGACGGTTGCCTGCGAAGTGGAGCTTTTGGGGGACGCGACGGAGGGCGGTTACGGTTACAGCGCTCCGGCGGCGGCGACGGTGGAGGGACGCACGGTGAAGGTGCGCCTCACTGGCTTGGAGGAGCCGGTTTTCTGCGGCCAGCGGCTCTGCGGCCATTTCTCGTTCGCCCGGCCTTCCCCTGCAGCGGCCGCCTTCTATTGGCAAAATGGTTTCGCCCTGCGGGCGTTGGCCGACGATTTCCAGCCAAGCGAGGCCCCGGCGCCGAAAGGGTGGCTCATGGCGCTGCGCCAACGGGCCATCGAGGGCATCAGCGGCAGCAGCGCCCCCGGCGCCTCCCTCATTGCGGCGCTGGCCTGTGGGTGGCGGCCGGGCATCGCGGCAGAGGGGGCCTACGACCAGTTCAAATGGTCGGGCACTGCCCACTTGGTAGCGGTTTCGGGGGCCCATCTGGCTTTGGTGGCATTTGCCGTCGAGGCGCTGGCAAAGCGGGCTCGTTTGGGGCGGAAGGCGCGCACGGCCCTTCTGTGCCTTTTGGTTGCGGTGTACGTGCTGTTCGCCGGCATGCCGGTTTCGGCGCTGCGGTCGGCCTTCATGGTGGTGGCCGCCCTGCTGGCGGCCCTCGCCAAGCGGCGCGGCGCATCCCTCAACGCGCTGGGGATATGCGTTCTGGCCTTTGTGGCGCTGGAGCCGTCCTGCGCGCTTTCGGTGTCCTTCGCGCTCTCAGCCGGCTCCACGCTGGGCATCTTGCTGTTCTCCCAGAAGATCGCCTCCTGGTTCTGGTTCGTGCCGGAGCGCTTCTCCGAGGTGCTGGTGGCTCCGGTGGCTCTCACCCTGTCGTCCCAAATTGCAACCTTGCCTCTTGGATGCGCCTTGTTCTCCCAGTTCAGCACAGTGGCGCTGCCCTGCAACGTGTTGGCGGCTCCCTTGTTCGCGCCCGCGGTGATGGGCAGTTTGGCCTGCGCTGTGGCGGTGGCGCTGGCGCCGGCCGCAGCGCCGCTGTGCTGGTTGGCGGCTGCGGCCTGCGCTCCGCTGCGGTGGCTGGTGGGGCTCTTCTCCGCTGTGCCGGGGGCCTGCGTTGCGGTTGACGTGGCGGTGGTGCCGGCGCTCGCCCTGTCGCTGTGCCTGGCCGCGATCCTTTACGGCTGCTGGCGCTGGGTAACGGGGCGGGTCGCCCTTGCGGCTGCAGCGGGTGCTTCCTTGGCGGTTGGGGCGGTTCTCTTCGCTCTTCCCCTGTTTACGCCCCCGCAGCTGGCAATGCTGGACGTGGGGCAGGGGGATGCGCTGCTTGTGGCAAGCCGGGGCCGCAACGTGCTGGTGGACACGGGCCAGGAAGACCGAATGCTGCTGGCCGCCCTGGCTCGCCACAACGTGCGGCATTTGGATGCGGTGGTGGTAACCCACAGCGACCGGGATCATTACGGGTCGCTGCCCGCCTTGCACCCCTATGTGGCCGTGGAAGCGGTGTACGCCCACGAGGGGGTGCTTGCCTGCCCATGCGAAAACTGCGGGCTTTTCCGCGAGGCCGCTCAGCAGCTGGGTTGCGAGGTGCGGGGGCTCAAGGCGGGGGACGCGATGCAGGTGGGGGATGTGAAGCTCGAGGTGGTGGGGCCGCTGGAGTTTGCCAGCAGCGGGGGAAACGACGACAGCCTGTGCCTTTTGGGCACCGCCCCTGCGCGCCGAGCAGACGGCTGGCGCTTCCTTCTTACCGGGGACGCGGAGGCCCAGCCGCTCGCCAAGGCGCTTGCGGCCTTCGACGTCGGGAATCTGGACCTGGTGAAAGTGGGCCACCATGGCTCGAAGAACGCCCTTTCCGCGCCCATTCTGGAAGCGACGGCGCCAGAAGTGGGCCTTATCAGCGTGGGCGAGGGCAACAGCTACGGCCATCCGCACCCCTCCACTCTTCAGCTGCTGGAAGAAGCGGGGGCGCAGGTGCTGCGCACCGATGTGTGCGGAGACGTGACCGCTTCGTTTTCGCCGCAGCGCATCGAGCTGCGCATCCAGCAAGCCGGCGGCCCGGAATAGGTTTCCCCGCCGTCCTTAGGCCCCGATAGCGCTAAAATGACCGTCATGGCAAATGCGAAACAAACACAACCGCTCCTTCCGGCTTACCTGCTGGTGGGGGAAGACGCCCTGAAACGGGAAGCGGTGCTGAAGCGCCTCACTGTGCGCTGCGCCCAGCTGGGGGACCTCTCGTTCAATTCCGACGATTTGGACGGCGCCACCGCGAGCGGCGAGGCCATTGTGGCCTCCTGCAACACGGTGCCCTTCGCCAGCGATATCCGCATGGTGGTGGTGAAAAACGCCGGCAAGTTGCGCGCGGCGGACGCCGAGAAGGTGGTGGCTTACCTCAAATCCCCCAGCCCCACCACGGTGTTGGCCATGGATGCCGAAAAGCTTGCCAAGAACACCAAGCTGTACAAGGCCTTCGCGGCGGTGGGAAAGGACGCGGTAATCGACTGCGCCCCGCCCAAGCGCAAAGATCTGCCGGCAAAAGTGAGGGCCATGGCCATGAACCACGGCGCCACCATCACCCCCGGTGCCGCCAACGCATTGGTGGATTTGGTGGGCGAGGACACGGTGCGGCTGGACGGCGAGCTGAAGAAGATTGCGCTGGCCCATCGCGGCACCGAGCCCATTGGCGAAAACGAAGTGCTCTCCATGGTGGCCCGTACCTCCGAGGTGAAGCCGTGGGAATTCGACGGCGCCTTCATGGCGCGCGACTTGAAGCGGGCCATGCTGCTGCTTTCCCGCATGCCCTCCGTTTCCCCCCATGCGCTACTGCCCCGCTGCGTGAATTGCCTGCGGGAGCTGATGGCCACCCAAGCGGTGATGGGGCGCGGCGGCGCGGCCGCCGTGGCGGCCGCCCTTAAGAAACAGGAGTGGCAGGTGAAAAGCCACCCTCAGTACGCCCGCCGCTTCACCCCCGAAGAGTTATGCCACGCGGTGCAAACCTCCTGCGAAGCAGAACGGCGCATGAAAAGCGGCGCCGATGCCATGGGCGCCTTCGTGGAGTGGCTCACCCAAACCCTGGGCCGCTAAAGCGCGTTGAAGGAGGCGTTCGTTTTTTGGCATGCGGCACCGTATCTCTTTGTCGCGACCCCGCTGAGCTCTTGGGTGGTCGGGCCTGCTCCCACCGAGCGAGTTTCGCACGACGCGAAAGTGCCAGTGGCACTTTCGCCAAAGCAGGACTGTTTGAGCGAATGGGGGTATGCCCGACCACCCCACCTGGAGAGCTACAACTTTGCACGCGCTAAAGATGAACGTCCCCTCGGCACAAAAAAACGACCCGCCGGTTGGCGGGTCGTTTGTGTTCGTTGGAGGCGAAAGCTATTCAGCGGCTTCCTCGGCAGGGGCCTCGGCCTCTTCAGCAGCGGCAGCCTCCGCCTCGGCCTTGGCGGCGGCAGCGGCTTCCTTGGCCTTGCGGTCGGCGGCCTTCTTCTCTTCCTTCAGCTGCTTCTCGCGGCGCTTGGCCTTCTCGGCGGAAGCCTTCTCCAGAGCGGCCTTGCGCTCGGCCTTGGCGGCGGCCTTCTTCGAGCCGGTCTTCTGGGCCTTGGGTTCGGCCTTCTTGTAGGCGGCGATGTCCTCGGCGGTGGCAACGGTGTTGGCCAGAGCCATGATGCCGCTCTTGCGGTTGGCGGCCTGGTTCTTGTGGATGACGCCCTTGCTGGCGGCCTTGTCCATTAGGCGGCAAGCGTGGCAGGCGGCGGCGTAGGCCTCGGCGCCGTTGCCCTCGGCCACCGCTTCGCGCACGCGGCGCACGGCGGTCTTCAGCTCGCTCTTCACCGCGCGGTTGCGCATGCGGCGCTTCTCGTTGGTGATGATGCGCTTCTTCTGAGATTTGATGTTAGCCATTTCTCTTCCTTTTCTTGCGGGCCCTCGCGGGCGGGTTGGTCATCGTTGGCACGATGGGGCATGCTCGCGATTCCGCGCGAGACGCATGAGTGATGATTTCGTGGAAGGAAAAGAGACGAAGGCGAAGCAATGCCTGCTTTGGCCCGGTTGGGCACTGCGGCCGCGGCCCGGAAGCGGGCGAACCTTGCAGGTGGAAGCGGTCAGGATTTTTCCGCCTCAGCGAGCGCCTTCACGCTCTTTTCCAGCCGTCCCATCTTTCGCGCAGCCTTGTCTGCAGATTGGCGATGAATTCATCGCGCATACGTACCGCTGGAATCACAATGCGATAGAATACCAAAGATTCGCGCTGCTGCGCAAAGTTTTTTCCAAACCTCCTTAAACGGGGGTTTGATTTCGCGAAAGGGAAGGAGCCTTTTGTGGCACCACTCAAGAAGTTCATCGCCGCATCCGCTGTGTGCGCCCTGGCCGCACTGACCTTGGCCGGTTGCGGCAGCGGCGGCCATCAGGTAATCGCCTCGAACGAGGCCTGCTCCAACTGCCACTCTAGCGAGAAACCCCAGTTCGATGTGGCCCGGCCCACTGCTGGCGAAATCGTGGAATGCGCTCCGGGCACTCAGGTGAACGTGGCTACCGGCGGTAATACGGCGGTGCTCTGCAGCGTCATCTTCACCTCTGAAGACGGCGGCAGCTTCGTGCCGGTGATGGCCTCGAACCTTGGCAGCGCCGACACCTCCTTCACGGCCCAGGAGGGCGTGTGGGCGGTAGTGGCCGACGAGGGCGACGCCTCCCATGGCGTGGTTCTGGTGGTGAATCCCGGCACCGCTGCAGACGGCGCCGAAGTGAACATTCAGCTGTAACTGAGCCAGGAGCATTGCATTTACCTATGACCGATCTTTCCCATATCCGCAATTTTTCGATTATCGCCCACATCGACCACGGTAAGTCCACCATTTCCGATCGCATTTTGGAAATGACCGGCACGGTGGCCAAGCGCGACATGCAGGCGCAGCTGTTGGACTCCATGGACATCGAACGCGAACGCGGCATCACCATCAAAAGCCAGGCGGTGCGGGTGAACTATACCGCCGACGATGGGGAGACCTACCAGTTCAACCTCATCGACACCCCCGGCCATGTGGACTTCACCTACGAGGTGTCCCGCAGCCTGGCCGCTTGCGACGGGGCAGTGCTGGTGGTGGATGCCACCCAGGGGGTGGAGGCGCAGACGGTGGCCAACGCCATGCTGGCCATGAACGCCAACCTGGAGATTATTCCCTTCATCAACAAGATAGACCTGCCGGCCGCCGAGCCGGAACGCGTCAAGGGCGAGATCGAGGACGGTCTGGCCATTCCCGCCGATGATGCGGTGCTGGGTTCGGGCAAGACCGGCGATGGCATCCATGAGCTGCTGGAGGCGGTGGTGTACAACATCCCGGCTCCCATTGGCAACACGGAAGCCCCGTTGCGGGCGCTCATCTTCGATAGCTACTTCGACGCCTACCGCGGCGTGGTGGCCCTGGTGCGCGTGGTGGACGGTTGCATGAAGAAGGGCGACCGCATCCGCATGATAGCCACCAAGACCGAAACCCAGGTGGAGGAAGTGGGGGCGCGCCACCCGCAGGAGACGGCGCTGCCGTCGCTTTCCACCGGCGAGGTGGGGTATCTGGTGACCGGCCTCAAGGATGTGAGCCAGGTGAAGGTGGGCGACACCATCACGCTGGCGCAGGGGGGCGTGGACGAACCGCTTCCCGGTTACCGCGAGGCCAAGCCCATGGTGTTCACCGGCCTGTTTCCCATCGAGGGCGATCAGTACGAGCCCCTGAAAGAGGCGTTGGAGAAGCTGTCGCTGAACGACCCGGCCCTGGTGTGGGAGCCGGAAACCTCCCATGCGCTGGGGTTCGGCTTCCGCGTGGGCTTCTTGGGGCTTTTGCACATGGAGGTGATCAAGGAGCGGCTTGAACGGGAGTTCGGCCTGGACCTTCTGGCCACTGCCCCTTCGGTGGAATACCACGTGTACATGAAGGGCGGCGCCATGGTGTCGCTCCATTCGCCCCAGGAAATGCCCGATCCCGGCTCCATCGAGCGGGTGGAGGAGCCCTACTTGAAGGCGAAGATCCTCATTCCCCCCGATTACGTGGGGGCGGTGATGGACCTCACGGTGGCCCGCCGCGGCACCTTCGTCACCATGAACTACCTCTCCCAGACCACCGTCGAGATGTTGTGGGAGATTCCGCTTTCCGAGTTGATCATGGACTTCTTCGACAAGCTGAAGTCCAACACCAAAGGCTATGCCAGCCTGGATTACGATTTCCTGGGCTATAAGCCTTCCGACCTGGTGAAACTGGATATCCTGCTGTCCGGCAAGCCCATCGACGCGCTCTCGTTCATCGTGCACAGGGACAAGGCTTACGACCGCGGCCGCGTGCTGTGCGACAAGCTGAAGGAGATCATTCCGCGCCAGATGTTCGAGGTGCCCATTCAGGCGGCCATCGGCGGGCGTGTGCTGGCGCGGCAAACGGTGAAGGCGAAGCGTAAGGACGTACTGGCGAAGTGCTACGGCGGCGATATCACCCGCAAGCGCAAGCTTTTGGAGAAGCAGAAGGCGGGCAAGAAGCGCATGAAGGCCATCGGTAACGTTGAAGTGCCGCAGGAGGCATTTATGGCGATTTTGAAAGTTGATGAGTAGCGGGGCACCCGATGGCTCTTCGCGGGGAGGGCGGTCGGGCACAGCCGCATTCGCTCAGACAGTCCTGCTTTGGCGAAAGCGCCACTGGCGCTTTCGCGTCGTGCGGAACTCGCTCGGTGCGGCCGCGCCCGACCGCCTGCCGCTTCTTTGGCGGGTGACCCGTTTGTCACCGCAGGGTTTTTCTCGCTCGCTTTGCTGGACCTAAGGAATTTCGCTATTCTGGTTTGGTGGTTGGCTCGCTCGGTGCGACCGCGCCCGACCGCGTGTCGCGTTTTGGCGGGTGAGCTGGGTGGATTGCCGGTTTTTCGGTTTCTAAGGACTGGAGGAATATGTCCTTTCTCGGATACGACGTTATTTTGGCCCCTATGGCGGGGGTGACCGATGTGGCCCTGCGGGCCCTTTGCCGCGAGCAGGGGGCCGATATATGCTTCACGGAAATGGTGTCCGCCAAAGGGCTTTCCTTCGCCAATGAAAAGACGCGGCACCTCTTGGCTCTGGCGCCGGGGGAGGACAAGGTGGCGGTGCAGCTGTTTGGCCACGAGCCGGAGGTGATGGCCTCCCAGGCGGCGTGGATAGAACAGGAAATGGGGGAGAGCCTGGCCTATTTGGACATCAACATGGGTTGTCCGGCCCGCAAGATCGTTTCCAAGGGAGACGGCAGCGCCCTCATGAAAACGCCGGATTTAGCGGCGGCCATCGTGGGCGCGGTGAAGGGTGCCGTGCAGCACCCGGTAACGGTGAAGTTCCGTCGCGGCTGGGGGCCCGACGAGGAGATGGCCCCCCAATTCGCGCGGCAGATGGAGGCAGCCGGCGCCGACGGCGTTACGGTGCACGGGCGCTTCGCGCTGCAGATGTACCACGGCAGCGCCGATTGGGACTGCATCCGCCGGGTGAAAGAGGCTGTGCAAGTGCCCGTATGCGGCAACGGCGATGTGAGAAGCGGTGCCGATGCGGTGGCCATGCGACAGCGCACCGGCTGCGACGCTATGATGATAGCCCGCGGCGCGGAAGGGAATCCGTGGGTATTCTCCCAGGTGAAGGCCGCATTGGCGGGGAATCCCCAGCCAGCGCCCCCTACGGTGGCGGAGCGCATCGCCATGGCGCGGCGCCATGCCCAGCTGCTGCAGCAGCGGGAAGGGCGCAACATCGTGCGCATGCGTAAGCACGCCATGTGGTACGTGGCGGGGCTTCCCGGGGCCGCCAACGCCCGCGGCCGCCTGAACTATTGCTCTTCGCTTGAGGACTTCGATGCCGTTTTCGACGAGCTTCTGGAGGAAGCGCGCCTGCATGGGGCATACGGACAGCCCGATGCTTGCGCTGCCATGGGGAAGAGGTAGAATCTCTTCCTTGCATTTCGACCGCAGCAAACTTGGTTTGCGCGAATGGGCGCGCAGCTGGTTCTCGTAGGGCAGAGATTCTATCTCTGCCTGGCTCTCGACTGGGAAGGAGCCCCATGCCCCACGACCCTTACAAGGCCCTCTACATCCATATCCCCTTCTGCGTGAAGCGCTGCGGCTACTGCGATTTCTGCACCAGTGCCGTTGCCCGGGACGCCCCGGAAATGGACGATTACGTGGAGGACTTGGTGATGCAAATTCGCCGTAAGTCGAAAGAAGGGGAGCTGGGGGCGCTGAAGACGGTTTACATCGGCGGCGGAACCCCGTCCCACTTAGGCCTCTCCCGGCTCTCCAGCTTGCTGTACGCCCTTGCCCTCTCGATGCACCTCACGCCGGAGGTGGAGTGCACCATGGAGGCGAACCCCGAGAGTCTTACCGAGCGCATGGTGCACGACATCTGGGCCATGGGGGTGAACCGGCTTTCCCTGGGCGTGCAGTCCTTCGACGACGATGTGCTGGCCATCCTTGGGCGCGCCCATACGGCCCAAGAGGCCATCGATGCCGTCAAGATGGCGAAGGGGCGCTTCGAGAACGTGTCGGTGGATCTTAT
>ERZ777306.4785-NODE-4785-length-11824-cov-4.087518_pt1 | contig 11824 bp, 8 predicted proteins | sample MGYA00374966_ERZ777306 | MGnify/ENA primary metagenome ERZ777306 (study PRJEB29329, sample SAMN06343882) | mouse gut metagenome | isolation source: Mouse cecum | place: Austria: Vienna | collected 2014-11-15 ...
TGACCATGGAAACTGCCTTTTTTAAAGCCTCCCACCAGGCATCTGGTTCCTGCTCTGCATACCCATTCTTTTCACAGATAATGGAATAAGGGCTGCTGGCCAGGCCGGCTATGTCTCCTTTTTCATCTACTGCAATTACTTTCAGACTGGATGTTCCCACATCAATTCCTAAAAAGTGGGGCATTTCCCTTCCCCCTTTCTGTATCTATACCACATCTCCCTCACAGCAATATCTGCCAAAACCTAGCAGCCTCTATTTATACAAACAGTTCAACTTGTACGCTTGCTCCATTGCCGGAGGGAATAACTTGTACGTATATATTCAAGCATATGTGTCCGTATGTGTCAATACGATTTTTGTAAATCCCTTACTGTTTCCCGTTCTACCAGGCTGGGCTCAAAAAAAGTATCTGCACCTGAATTGGGATTTTTAATCAGCTGCAAAAGATTCATGGCTGCCCTTTCCCCCTGTTCCACTGGTTCCTGACGGATACTTGTGAGTTTTTTCTCTCCAAACATACACATATAGGAATCGTCATACCCCATAACCGACATATCCTCAGGCACCCGAATCCCCTGTTTCTTTAAAAGCTCAATAATGCCAAGAGCCATCTCATCATTGAAACAGAACACGGCTGTAACTTTAGAAAGACAGCTTCCTATCAATTCCTCATTTTCCAGAAAATCCTGAAAAGTCTCGTATTCATACCATTGTGCCCATCCTGGTTCTTCCTTAATTCCGGCTTCCATAAGTGCCGACTGATAACCGGCATACCGCATGCAGCCGCTGCATTCTGTTCGGTTCATAATAGATGCGATTCGGGAATGTCCCTTGGCAATCAAATATTTTGCTGCCATTTTTCCTCCTTCATAATCATCCATAATCACACACGGAAAGCCGGAATAAGGCAATTGACCTCCAAGAGTAATACAGGGGATTCTTAATTGGCGAATTTTTTTGTAGAGATACAGGTTTGCATAGATGCAAGCGCTCCGGGCCGGCACAAGCAGAATCCCGGCATAGCCTTTTTCTATGGCATCCTCCAGGCATCGGGCCTCATCCTCCGGCCGATTATCGGAAAAGGTGATATTTAAAGCGTAATCATTCTCCTTCAGTACGCTCTCTACTCCTGCAATATATTGGGAGAAAAAATAATGCTGGGCAAAAAGTGCTATGAACATGATTGTCTTTGAATTTTTCTCTCCGATACGAGAAGACTTTACAAAGCTGCCGCTCCCCTGAACCTTATGAACATAACCATCCTTGGTCAGTTCTTCTAACGCCTTGCGGATGGTCTGCCTGCTAAAACCGTATTGTTCCATTAGTTGAAGCTCAGACGGCATCTTTTCCCCCTGTGCCATACGGCCGGACACAATCTCTTTTTTCATTTCTTCATATACAATCTGATACTTTGAAATTGTCTCTTTCATCTTCATTCCTGTTCTCCCAATTTATGCAATTTATTTTTCTTAATCATAAATCAGGTTTTGCAATCCTGCAAGCATGTTTCTACCGTATCCTTTGATTCTAGTTCTGCACGGCCCCAGTACTGTATTGGCTCCCAACTAATCAGCCCATTCCTTTTCTATTGACTTTTCTTCTGTCATCAGGTACAATACAACTGCAAACAACTTATACGTACATATTATTATACATGTGACTACAGATTTTTTCAAGATGAAGAAGGAGAGATTTCATGAATTCTATTTTCCAAACCAATTTTGAACACTTTAAAGAAGCAATAAATACTACATCCTCTGATTACTTTGCCCCGGCTCTGGAATGTATTGAGGCTACAAAGCAGGCAATTTTATCCGGCAATAAGATTCTGCTCTGCGGAAACGGCGGAAGTGCTTCTACCGCTTCCCATATTACCAATGACTTTATCGGCCATATGACAAATTGGCATCGAAAAGGGTATCCTGCTATTGCGCTCACTGCCGATATTTCTGTTTTAACTGCTCTAACCAATGATTTTGGCTATGATGCTGTCTTTTCCAGACAGGTAGAAACGTTGGGTGTAAAGGGGGATATTCTATGGGGGTTCAGTACAAGCGGCAACTCTCAAAATGTTATCCGTGCCGTTGAATCCTGCAAAGAAGCAGGCATCAAGACCGCTGTCTTTACCTGCAGATCAGGCGGAAAGCTGAAGGATATGGCAGATATCTGGATTCCGGTGAATACAGACGAGCCTATACTGGCGGAGGCACTCCATCTCTTTTATATTCACAGCATTGCAGAAAGTATTGAGCTGGATCTGGATCCTGTTCAGTAAAATGTACACCTCAAAAGCTCCCAGTGGCTTTCTCCGCTGGGGGCTTATAGATAAAGCATGTCCTTTCAGGTCTGGCGGACTTTGTCCGTTAAGATATCGATATCATATTCCGGAGCAAGTGATTGAGCAATACGGCTGATTTCCTGGACCACTTCCAAATCTTCATCCAGAAATTCCGCTATTTCCTCCGGGGGTTTTCCTTTTTGGATTGCTCTGCAGATCATCTGAATTTTTTCTTTTTCCCGTCCAATCTTCTCGCCTATCTTCTCGCCGCTTTCCCGTATCAGCCGCTCCCGCTCTTCTGTTCTCATATATGCCGCCTCCACGCAAAAGTCCATCCGTATCCCACGTTTTCCCGGCAGGTTGTGTACAACCTTCTGTCCTTCCTTCCACTTAATACTTCTCAAAGTAATTCCAAGAGAGAGCTCAATAATAATCTTGCATGCCTCTAAATCTGCAGTGGTTACATCAAAAAGAAAGCCAACACATTATTCTCATATTTTGTAAATGTCGGCATTTCATCATAATGACACAGAAATTCTTTCTAGCAGAAAAGCCATACACAAAGTCCATATGAAAGCCTGAAGGAAGTCCTGCTTCTTTTAATAAAACATATATAACTGGCAAAAAACAAGAACTTCCCGATATAACTCCATACCAAATAATATTTTCCAAATCCCCTCATAGGTTCGGAGCATATTTCTATATTAAGAAAACTCATGCAAGAATTCCGCTGCCCCCAATGATCCCCACTACTTTTTCAATAGTCAAAACATCATACACCAGCGCAAACCTTACGTAACCCTCACCCAGATCGCCAAAGGCTGTTCCCGGTACTGCGATAACTCCGGTCTTTTCCATCAGGTCCAGAACAAACTGCTCGGAGCTCTGATAATTCTTCGGAATAGGCGCCCACACAAACATGGTTCCCTGGCTGTCCGGCACGTCCCAGCCAATGCTCCGAAATCCTCCGCAGAGAGCCCTGCTTCTGCGTTCATATTCCCTGCACTGCTCTTTTACCGCTTCCTGCGGACCGGTGAGGGCGGCAACAGCAGCTTTCTGAACAGGCAGGAAGATGCCATAGTCAATCTGAGAACGCACCTTTTTAAACTGCCGGATCACAGAAGCATTGCCAAGGGCGAAGGAAATGCGTGCGCCGGTCATATTATAGCTTTTGGACAGGGAATAGAATTCAATTCCCACTTCCTTTGCTCCCGGATAGGACAGAAAGGACTTTCCTTCTTTTCCCTGAAAAATAATATCGGAATAGGCATTGTCATGAAGAATGACAATGTTATATTTTTTTGCAAATGCAATCAATCTTTCATAAAATTCGTCCCCTGCCACAGAACACACAGGATTGGAGGGATAGGATACCAGCATCAGCTTTGCGGCCCGGGCCGTTTCCTCCGGGATATCCTCAAACACAGGCAGGAAATTATTCTCTGCATACAGGGGATAGGTTTCTATCCTTGCTCCGGAAAGCTCCGGACCATGGACAAATACCGGATAGCCAGGGTTGGGGACAAGTACGATGTCCCCCGGATCGCATAGAGGGATTGCTGCATGGGCCATTCCCTCCTGAGAACCGTAGAGGGACATGATTTCTTCTGTCTCCAGCTCTACACCGAAACGATTCCGGTAGAATCCTTGTACTGCCTCTAAAAGCTCCGGCTGGTCTGCAAGGGCATATTTATAATTTTCCGGGTCCTTTGCTGCCTGAGAAAGCGCCTCCATAATGTGGAACTGAGGCTTAAAGTCCGGGGTTCCTACGGAGAAATTATATACCTCTCTGCCTTTATTCAGAAACTCTGTTTTTTTGTTATTTAATATGGTGAAGATACCTTCTTCTATGGCTTCGGAGCGTTTTGAAAATTGTATTTCCATTATGTTTTCCTTCCTTTTCAACTGCGTATACAGACACTATTCTTATTTTATTCCGATTCATTTCTTTGTCAACGATTTTTTCGTTGTTTTCCTTGCTTTTCCCACTGTCTTCTGGTAGAGTAAGGGCATAGTTGTGATTCACTGATTCGTAAGATGGGAGTTGCAGCAAGACTTGTAAATATTAATCTGGATAAAGTGAGGTATGAAGATGGGAATGGACAATAAATGTGATACAACTTCCTGCAATGGGAATTGTGATTCTTGTGACGGGAATATTACAGTGACGTTGACCCTGGATAATGATGAGCAGATAGAATGTGCGATTCTGACGATTTTTCCGGTAAACGGACGGGATTATATTGCTCTTCTTCCTTTGGATGAGAACGGGGAGAATGAAGATGGTGAAGTGTTTATCTATCGGTATGATAACAGCCAGGGCTCTCCGGTCCTTGAGAATATTGAAGATGACGAAGAGTACGAGGCTGTGGCGGATGCTTTTGACGAGATGCTGGATGCGGCGGAGTACGACGAGCTGGTTGGGGAGAATGAATTGCAGTAAGCCAATGCATTTGACCGGACGGAACTGATGCGAAAAAGAGCAGAAACTTATAAAAACATTCTGTCAATTCTTTTTGGCAGAATGTTTTTATTTTCCCAGCATCTTGGTCTTAACAAGTGTGTAAATAAAAATCTGTAAATATTGTTCTCCTAATGATAATGACTGGGACTGTCAAGTCAGCCCCTTTGTAGTTTTTATTCCGCTTCTAAATTCCTACTGCTTTTTCTCAAGCCGGGCCTGAATGTAATCCCTTACTTCTTCCTTTGGCATCTTAAGAGCAATGGACAATTCCGCATACAAATGATCCTCAGCAGCTTTAAAATAACGCTCATCCACTGTGGTTGCTTTTTTTCCCTGTGCCTTGCGCTGTTCTCTCCTTAAATAAGAGGTCTTAATAATCTGAATCCACTCCTTTGGATTACAGCTTCGGATTGCCTCTTTGTAACGCAGCTCCCGTACCTTGTCATCCTTTTCCCAGAGTTCTTCAATGGTGGGAATCGCATCTACCAGCAAAGACGCCTCTTCTTCTGTCATAACTGCACGAATTACCACCTTTTCATTGTCTACAGGCGTAAAGATCCGATTTCCCTTTTTAAAACAGGGATTTAATACATAATAAAGCCGATCCTCCGACACACCCTTGATATCCGGTGAGGTGATGTCTTCAATCTCACATACACCCGTGGTTCCGTAGACAATGTATCTTCCTTTCTCAAACATAGGCATTCCTCACTTATAAAAATGAAAAAACCGCCTGCTGTCATAAACACAGCGAAGCGGTTTGCGTTTTATAACCTCTGTTATCATTATAACAGAAAAATCGAAAAATTTCTAACAAATTTTTCTTGTTTTTCCTTTTTTGTTACATTTAACTGATAACTATAGGTGGATTTTTGGTTATTTTGCTACAGATTCAAGCTTTTTACGCAAAATTCTGCCCACAGACTCATTGATACGTTCCTCAGATATCCTCCCATCTGCAACAGCCCTTTTCATTCCCTCATAGGCCGAAAGAAAATCCTTTGGCATAAGCAGGAGATCCACGCCTGCCTCCACAGCCTTTACCGCCGCTTCATCCGAACCCAAATTCTCAGCTATTGCCCCCATATTCAGGGCATCCGTAACCACCAGACCCTCATATCCCAAGTCCTCTCGCAGAATCTCTGTTATCATCTCATAAGAGAGAGAGCATGGGGTATCGTCTCCAAGCAGATCCGGCAGGGAAATATGGGCTGCCATAACCATGTCCACACCGTTCTCATTTGCCGCAGCAAAGGGAACCAGCTCGGCAGCCATTAATTCTTCATAGGTTCTTTTCGCATAGGCATATCCCTGATGGGTATCTGCTTCCGTTGCCCCGTGGCCGGGAAAATGCTTAAAGGTACTCAAAATTCCCTCCGTATGCAAGCCATTGGACACGGCGGTTGCCAGACGTGTCACTGTCTGTGGATCGCTTCCAAAGGAGCGATCTCCTATAACCGTATTTTTTTCATTCGTTATTACATCCGCATCCGGCGCAAAATCTACATTGAAGCCCAGTTCCCGCAGATAACCTCCTATTACCATCCCTGCCTGATACGCTTCCTCTTCATCCGTTATTTGCCCCATGGGCCGGATATACTCTACTTGAAAAGCCGGATTTTTCCCTACACGGGTCACACGGCCGCCCTCTTCGTCAACACAGAGAAATATGGGCAGATTCTCTATTTCTTCTGCAAACTCCATGGTATTTGCCAGCATTTCTTTTGTCTGATCCTCTGACACCAGATTCTGGGCAAAATAAATAAGTCCGCCTACCGGGTACTCCTCCAGCCTGCTTTTCGTCGCCTCTCCGGCTGCGGTAACAGGCGACGCTCCTGTCAACTGCTCCGGTGTGATAATGAACATCTGGCAGATTTTCTGCTCTAAGGTCATTTTATTAAGAAATGTTTCTATTTCCTGCTCTAAAAGCTCTTCTTCTGTGGGCTCCGGAGACTCAGGTTCCTGTTCCTGTGATTTTAAAGGCTCATGCCCCTGTCCTGGTTCCTGTGGCTGCGACGCTCCTGCCTCTGTTCCTGCATTTTTGTCATCCGCCGGTTGGCTCTCTTTCCCGTCCTCTTGCGGCTCTGTCCTTGTCATTGAATACCTCCATGCAAACACACTGATACCCGCTAACAGGATAAGCGTCAGTCCTATAAGCAGCTTCCAATACAATCTCCGTTTTCTCTTATATCTCTTTTTTGTACGTCTTTTCATTTTCCTTAAACCTTATTTTACACATCTTTAAATCCTGTTTCCGTAATTTTCTCTTGTTCCTTGCGCCAAAAGAATTCTGTTGTCTTTTCAGAAAAATTCTGTTGCATAATTTATATTGAATCATTGTAACATTTAAAAACTATTTCTACAATCAAATTCTTTGATTGAGCGCATGGAGTTCCGGAACGGAATTCATACCATTGAGGCTGCCGCCGTACTTAAGCTTGGTACCTGGGAATTTGAGCTTGTGACTTTAGATTACTTTCGATATCAGCAGGCAAAAAGAGCCGCAATCTTCTTGATTTTTCTATATTTCAGAAGACTGCGGCTTTTTTACTCTTTATTTTTCTCTACTCTCTGCTCTCTTTCTCCTGGATTCTCCGGGGGCATACCGGATCTTCCGCCCGGACCTCCATGAAAATTACCTTGCTGTCCGGAAAGCGTAGAGATACTATCCAATTGAATCTGAACGCTCTGCTCTCCTGCATACAAAGTATAAGTCTCTCCCTCCGCAAGCTCCGGGCAGCTAAAGACAACGGAATTACCCGATTTGGCCGCACTATGACTGTACAGAAGCGTTCCCTCGCTGTCAGCAATCCGAAATTCTTCTCCTGCCTCAAAGGACTCCGAAAAACTGTGGCAGAATGAATACTGTGCGGATGCTTCATCAAAGGTTTCCGCCATGCCGGAGCTGCCAATTGCCAGAACGGTTCCGCCGCTAATCTGGCAGGTTCCGCCATTTTCGCTTCCGGAATCAATCGCTCCGTTTCCCGAGTCCGCAGGACCGTCTACCACAATCTCGCCGCCCTCCACCAAAATATTTCCGTTGGAATCCAGACCGTCGCCGCCTGCATTGATGGCAAGCTTTCCGCCTGTTATATGCAGATTGGGCATTTCTTCTGTGGTTGTATCGGATTCAATCATTCTGAGGCCGGAGCTTCCTCCATTGGCATTTATTCCGTCATCAGAGGACCGGACTGTAAGCTCTCCGTCCCGAATCAGGATCTGATTGGCCTCCAGGCCCTCATAACTTTTATCAATCTGAATGGAACCGCCCTCTATGGCAAGCTCCTGATTGGCATGGATTCCATCATCGCCGGATGCAATCACAAAATTTCCTCCTGTAATCCGGATGCTCCCGTCTGAATGAAAAGCATCATCCTGAGTATCTGCCGAAAAGCTTCCGCCTGAAATATTCATCTGGGTTTTGCATTTAAAGCCCTTTGTACTGACGGATTGATCCTCTTCCTCTTCCTCTTCTGCCTGACCGTCTGGTTTCATTCCCTCCTGGAATCGCTTTCCGCCTTCTTGATTAAATGGCTCACCTCCAGGAGTTGTATTGTTGTCCCCCTTATCCGGCTGTTCTCCCTGCCCGCCCGGTCTCTGCTCAAATCGGTGAGGATCACTTTCCATATCCAGTGAAGCTCCTTCTTCGAATTCCGGCGGCTCTTTTCCAAACTCCGGCGCTTCTTTGCCAAGCTTTGGTGACTCCCCGCCGAACTCCAGCGGCTCTTCACTAACTTCCGGCATTTCTCCGCCTGCAAATCCTGGTGGATTCTCTTCCTTCTTTAGCGTTTCCGAGGCATTTTCACTTCCTCCGCCTGTAACCACCTGATAGGTTCCGCCCTTTATCTCCAAGGCTGTCTCCGCCTGCACAGCATCTCCCTGGCTCTCAATTCTAATATTCCCTCCTTCCAGAGAAATCCAACCATATTCTTCACTGGTATCATTATCAGATTTAATTCCGTCATTTCCGGCAAGAATAGTAAGGTCTCCGTCCCGAACAGTCACGGAAGCCTTCCCCTTGATTCCATGGTTCACTGCCTCCACCCGAATCGTTCCACCGTCAATTACCAGATTTCCCGTGGTATGAATACCATTATTGATATACCCTGAAACTGTCAGACTTCCGGTCCCCTGAATATTCAGATCACCGTCTGCATAAATAGCTCCCTTGCTGCCAGAGGGCTCTGATGCCCCATCCTCTTCTGGCGTAATATCCTGAACCTCTCCGCTTTGAATCTGATTTTCCGTCCCTTCTTCCAGTAAAAGCTCTGTCTGTCCCGTGCTCTCTATCTTGACAGCCGCTTCGGAAGCATTTGTCACCTCCACGCCTGCAAGCACCAGGGTCACTGTTTCCGCCTCCCCTGCTGCCACATGAATCTGCCCCTCCTTAAGGGTTCCTGCTATCCTGTAGATTCCTCCACTGGTAATCTCAATCCTGTTTCCAAAGAGCTCCACGCCGCTGCCCTGAACACGGCTTCCATCCTGCTGCAGCAAAATCTGCGTCTGACCATCTTTAGCTCCTTCCATTCCAAATGCCGCAACGCTCTCTATCTTAGAACTCCCCTGCCAGATTCCCCAAACCGCAGCAACAGACAGCATAAGGGTAAATCCCACAAAAAAGAAAATATTTTGCTTACTCCCTCTCTGAAACATCCTATTCTCCCGATCTATTTTTAAGAAAGCCGTCTTTCTTGTTTCCTTTTCTTTGAAGGATAGCAAAAAAATATGATTTTTTTGTGAAAAGCATATGAAACTTTCCTTAAATACTACGAAGCCTCCCCATTAATTACAGAAATCCTTGGTATCGCTTCCTCCAATACATCCAAAACAATCCTCACTGTATCCAGCGAAGTAAAGGTCGTCACCCCATTTTGCACTGCACACCTGCGTATTGCCACGCCATCCTCATAATGTACCCCAGAGAAAATGGACCTGGTATTAATGATATAGCTGACATACCCGGCTTTGATGGATTCCAGAATTTCATCACTGCCATCGCTGAGCTTTCCTCTGACTCTTGTACGAATCCCCTGATCTTTTAGAAATGCAGCCGTTCCCACTGTAGCTTCAATATTGAATCCCAGATTATAAAACCGCCTTACCAGCGGCAGAGCTTCCTCCTTATCCTCATCCGCCAGCGTCACCACCACCGTGCCGTAATCCTTCATCTTTATGCCGGAAGCCTGGAGTGCCTTATACAATGCCCGGTTCAGCCTTCTGTCATAGCCGATAGCCTCACCGGTACACTTCATTTCCGGGGACAAATAGGTGTCCATGCCTGTGAGCTTCTCGAAAGAAAACGCCGGCGCTTTCACGTACCACCATTTGCGTTCCTTTGGAAGCATCTGTTCTATTCCCTGCTCCTGAAGGCTCTGGCCCAGCATCACTCTGGTGGCCATATCTACCAGATTGAAGCCTGTAGACTTGGACAGGAAGGGGACACTTCTGGAAGCCCGGGGATTCACCTCTATCACATAAACCCGTTCCTCCTTATCCACAATAAACTGGATATTGAACAGTCCCACAATGCCAATGGCAAGCCCCAGCCTTGTGGTATAATCTGCTACCAGCGCCTTTACCTTCCGGGATATGGAAAACGGCGGATACACACTGGTACTGTCACCGGAATGAACACCTGTACGCTCTACCAGTTCCATGATTCCGGGAAGAAATACCTGTTTTCCATCACATATGGCATCCACCTCAATCTCTTTTCCCACCAGATACCGATCAATCAATACCGGCCTGTCCTTGTCCGTTTCCACTGCATTTTTCAGATAATGGCGAAGCATTTCCTCATTGGCTGCGATTTCCATGGCCCTGCCTCCCAGAACAAAGCTGGGACGAGCCAGTACCGGATAGCCAATCTCCTTCGCTGCCCGGATGCCGCTCTCTATGTCTGTCACTGCGCGCCCCTGAGGATTTGGGATTCCTAAAGACTTGATCACTGTGTCAAAGGCATCCCGGTTCTCCGCCTTCTCGATTGCCGGACAGTCGGTTCCGATAATCCTCACACCCCTCTTTGCCAAGGGCTCTGCCAGATTCACCGCCGTCTGTCCTCCCAAGGTTACAATGACCCCTTCCGGCTTTTCCAGATGAACAATATTCATCACATCCTCGGCAGTCAATGGCTCAAAATACAGCTTATCCGCAGTTGTATAATCGGTGGAAACTGTCTCCGGATTGTTGTTGATTACAATAGCTTCATAGCCCATCTGCCGGATTGTCCTTACAGCATGAACAGTTGAATAATCAAACTCCACGCCCTGACCGATTCGGATCGGCCCGGATCCCAGCACAATGATCTTCCTGTGTTTCGTCACTACAGACTCATTTTCCTCCGCATAAGTAGAATAAAAATAGGGGACATAGCTGTCAAACTCACTGGCACAGGTGTCAATCATTTTGTAGACAGGGAACAGCTCCATTTCACAGCGCTTCTGATAGATCTCCTCCTCCTGCATATTCCAGAGCTCTGCCACATAGGCGTCGGAAAAGCCCATGCTTTTTGCCTCCTCAAGCAGTTTAAGAGAGCCCGGATTTTCCTCCATCTCCTTCTCAAAATCTACAATTTTCTTAATCTTATCCAGATAGAACATGTCAATCTGGGTAATATTGCAGATCTGAGCATAATCTACTCCCATCCACATTAATTGGGAAATGGCGTAGATCCGGTCATCCGTTCCTTCCTTAATATATTCTAACAGTTCATCCACAGACATGTGTTTGGAATCAAACTTCTCCATATGAATATGATTTTTTCCTTCCTCCAGAGAGCGGATTGCTTTCAGCAGGCTTTCCTCAAAGGTCCTCCCTACACTCATCACCTCTCCGGTGGCCTTCATCTGGGTAGACAGAGTATTCATTGCCGCCGGAAATTTGTCAAAGGGAAAACGGGGCATCTTGGTTACAACATAATCCAAAGACGGCTCAAAGCAGGCCGGCGTGTTGGCAAGCTGAATCTCGTGAAGATCCATGCCCACCGCAATTTTCGCAGAAACCCGGGCAATGGGATATCCGCTGGCTTTGGAAGCCAGGGCGGAGGACCGGGATACACGGGGATTTACCTCTATCACATAGT
>ERZ777306.4792-NODE-4792-length-11798-cov-4.685004_pt1 | contig 11798 bp, 8 predicted proteins | sample MGYA00374966_ERZ777306 | MGnify/ENA primary metagenome ERZ777306 (study PRJEB29329, sample SAMN06343882) | mouse gut metagenome | isolation source: Mouse cecum | place: Austria: Vienna | collected 2014-11-15 ...
TGCGGTTCTGAATTACGACGATCCCGTGATCCGCGGGTTTGCCGAAAAGACCAAGGCAAAAGTCGTTTGGTTCTCCTTGCGCGAGCGCGTGGAGGGGGCGTATCTCGCGGACGGATATTTCTGTTATTTCGGTGAAAAGCTGTTTTCGGAGAGTGAATTTCCGTTGGACGGAAACCATAACCGTGCGAACGCGCTTGCGGCGATCTGCGCGGCCAAGCTTGCGGGGACGGGGAATGCGGCGATCACTGCGGCATTGAAGAGTTTTCAGGGCGTAAAGCACAGGATCCAGAAGATCGGGGAACTTTGCGGCGTTACGTTTATCGACGATTCGAAAGCGACGAACGTGGATTCCGCGATCAAGGCGATCGAGAGCATCAAAGGCGAAAGCGTTCTGTTGCTGGGCGGAAAGGACAAGGGCTATTCTTACGAACCGTTGTTTGAGGCGGTAAAAAATTCCGGCGTCGTCCATGCGGTGCTCTACGGGGAAAACGCGTTTCGGATATTGAATTCGGCGGTAAAAAGCGGTTTTACGTCCGTTACGCTTTGCCGTCCGTTCGATCTTGCCGTCAGGGTCGCGTTTTTGACGGCGAAGCGCGGGCAGAACGTGTTGCTCTCTCCCGCCTCTGCAAGCTTCGACAGTTTCCGCAGTTATGAAGAGCGCGGGGATCGCTTTGCGGAAGTTTTACATATTCTCACCGAAGAGCGGAAGGGCGCCGCGGGCGCGGAGGAGTCGCGTGGACCGGCAGACGTTGAGTAAAAAAAGACAGTACGGAGACCTTCTGTTTTTGTTCGGCGTTACGGCGCTCGCCGCGTACGGGTTGGTATGCGTCTATTCCGCAAGCAGTTATAACGCGCAGGTGCAATACGGAGACGCGTTTTTCTTCTTCAAAAAACAGCTCGTCGGATTTATACTCGGACTCGGCGCCATGATCGGAATTTCTTTTCTCCCGTACGGAAAACTGCGTCGCATGGGAATTCCCGCGCTCGTTGTTTCGCTGATTTTGCTTGCGCTCGTGTTTGTTCCCGGTTTGGGAAAGAGCAATTACGGCGCGACGCGCTGGATCGGATTCGGTTCGTTTACGATTCAGCCTTCGGAGCTCGCCAAATACGGGTTCGTCTTGTTTACGGCGGGTTATTTCGCCAAAGATCCCGCGCGCATGCGTTCGCTAAAAGGGATTTTGCCCGTTCTCGGCGCGGGGCTCGGGATTTGCGTTCTGATCATCTTGGAACCGAATATGTCGGTTACGATGTGCGTGGGCGCGCTCATGCTCGGCATGATTTTTTTGAGCGGCGTGTCGAAAAAATCGCTGATTGTTATTTGCGTTCCCGTTTTGTTCGTCGTACCCGCTCTGATTTTGGCGGAGCCTTACCGCCTGCAACGGCTTTCCGCGTTTATGAACCCTTGGGCTTCGCCGAAAGAAGAGGGCTATCAGCTGATCCAATCGCTTTATGCGTTGGGCAACGGAAATTTGTTCGGCGTAGGGCTGTTTCATTCCCGTCAGAAATATCGGTTTTTGCCCTTTGCGGAAAGCGACTTTATTCTTTCCGTCATCGGCGAAGAAACGGGCTTTTTCGGGGTTCTGGCGCTCTTTGCGGTCATCGGTTTCGTCGTTTGGCGCGGGTTTAAAATCGCGCGCGAATGCGGGAATTTTTACGGATACATGCTCGTTTCCGGAATTATGCTCGTCTTTGCGGTGCAGTCCTCTCTCAATGCGCTTGTCGTGAGCGGGTGCATTCCGCCCACGGGGTTGCCGCTTCCGCTGATCTCCGCGGGCAATACGTCGCTCGTCGTCACTATGGCGGGTATGGGCGTCGTATACGGAGTTTCGAGGCAGACCGCCGCGCGGGAGCAAGGCGCGGTATTTTCGGGAATCCCGCGTAAAAAACGCAGGGCTGTGAAATTGAATAAAAAATCGTAACAGGGAAAAGAACGGTATTTTCTCTCCTAACATAATATGTAGTACGTAGTGGGGACGCCTGCAATTCGGGCGTTTTCGCTTTTTACGAAATACGTGAGGAGAGAACTATGGATAAGTTTATGATAGAGGGCGGTCGGAAACTGTACGGAAGCGTCAAAATGCAATCTGCCAAAAATTCCGTTCTGCCACTCTTTGCCGCCTCGATCTTGACGGATCAACGCGTTATAATCCGCGAAACTCCGGCGATCTCGGACGTTTCGTGCATGGCGCAGATTTTGCGCGAATTGGGCGCGGACGTCCGTTTTCGGGGGGAAGACGTTCATATAGACAGCGCGAATGCATGTTGTCACGAAATTTCCTCGGCTTTGACGCGGGAACTGCGTTCGTCCGTATTTATGCTCGGTTCGCTTTTGACGCGGTTTCATCGCGCCGTGATCGCATATCCCGGCGGGTGCGACATCGGACTAAGACCGATCGATTTGCATCTCAACGCGCTGAAACGGCTTGGCGTGAGTATCGTCGAAAGAGACGGTTTTATACATTGCTCTTGCGATAAATTGCGGGGTGCGGAAATCCCTCTGGATTTTCCCAGCGTCGGCGCGACGGAAAATATTCTGCTCGCGGCCGTCATGGCGGACGGCGTTACGACGCTGTCGGGCGCGGCGAAAGAACCGGAAATCGTTGATTTGCAGAATTTTCTGAATGCGATGGGGGCGAAGGTTTCGGGCGCGGGGACGGACGTCATCCGGATCGAAGGCGTGAAAGCGTTAAGCGGCGTAACGTTCAAGCCTATGAAGGACAGGATCGAAGCGGGGACTTTCCTCATTGCCTGCGCGATATGCGGCGGGGAAATCGAAGTCGTCGGGGTGAGAGGAGAGAATATCGGCTTGCTTTTACATAAATTGCGCGAAAACGGTTGCAAAATACATACGAAAAATGATAAAATAAGGTTGGAAAGCCACGGACGGTTGCGTTGCAACCGACGGATCGAGACGATGCCGTTCCCAGGTTTCCCTACGGATTTGCAGGCGCAGGCAACGGCGCTCAACTGTATCTGCGAAGGCGGGGCGCTCATCGTCGAAAATCTCTTTGAAACCCGTTTCAAGTATGTGCCCGAACTGCAAAAGATGGGTGCGGATATCGAGGTGAAGGGACGCAATGCCTTTGTTCGCGGGGTAAACGGCTTGCACGGCGCGTCTTTGATCGCGGGAGATCTGCGCGGCGGCGCCGCGCTCGTGATAGCGGCGCTCGGTGCGGAAGGCGTTTCCGAAGTGATCGACTTGTCGCACATCGACAGGGGCTATTCCGATTTTCAGGAGAAACTCAAATCGCTCGGCGCGGAGGTGAAACGAGTCCGCGTGTGATTTGCTGGGAGATACGAATGAGAAAGAGAGTGATTATAACGACGATCGTATCGTTGATTCTGCTGTTCGCCGTCGTCTTGGCGGGGCTGAACGCCGTGTTTACGGTAACTGCCGTGCGGACGGATTTTTGCACGTATTCCGCAGAGGGTGGCAAGGAAGCGGTTGAATTGCAGACGAAGCTGAACGGTTACGTCGGGCGCAGTCTCACCTTTCTCGATTTAAAAGACGTTGAGAACGAAGTCGCGGCGTATCCCTTTATGAAAGTCGAAACCGTCTCGAAAAAGTATCCCGATCAGGTTCGGATCCGTATCGTCGAGAAAAAGGAATCGTATGCGTATCTCCTGCCCGACGGCTCGTTTGCGGCGCTCGACGAGAACGGTGAATATCTCAGGAGCAATCCCACGCTCGATAACCGCGTTGCGGGAAAGAACATTCCTTTGGTGGATTTCGGTTTCCGTTTGGTCGACGGGAAAACGGAGGGACGATATTTCGAACCGTTGATGGATTGTTTTGCCTGTCTGCGGGATGCGCTCGGAGAAGTGCGCGCAAACGTCGTTTCCGTCAGTTTGAATTTCGGCGGGGGCGAGAGCGCGCCCGAAACGCATTATTTTCGGTTCACCATGCGGGAGGGGGTCGTGATCGATCTTTATAATCCGCAGCGTGAAGCCGCCGCGAAAATGCGTTCCGCCGCAGATCTTTATACGGGGCAGGGAACGTTTGCGGGAAAGGGGCTGAACGATGCAGAAAAGACGGGCGGCATTGTCACCGTAAATCTCGTCGGCGACAAGATCGTGTGCGCGTATCAGGCGGAAACAAACGAATAAACTTTTTATTTTTACAAATAAAATAAAAATCCACCCGAATTCCGGGTGGATTTTTTGATCGTTGTTTCTTAGTACATTCCGTCCATTCCGCCGGCGGGCGCGGGGGCTACGGGCGGGGTGGGAATATCGGTGACGATAGATTCCGTCGTGAGTAACGTGGACGCAACGGACGCCGCGTTTTGCAATACGGAACGGGTCACCTTCGTCGGGTCGATGATACCGCAATCCACCATGTCGACATATACGTTTTTCAGCGCGTCGAAGCCGTAGCTTGCCGATCCGTTCGTAAGGATCTTGTCTACGACGACGGAGCCGTCTACGCCCGCGTTCTTCGCGATTTGGCGTACGGGTTCTTCGCAGGCTTTGAGAATGATCGCCGCACCCGTTTTTTCGTCGCCGTCGAGCTTATTCACGAGCTTTTGCAGTGCGGGAACGCAGGAGAGCAGGGCGCTTCCGCCGCCGGGAACGTAGCCTTCTTCTACCGCGGCTCTAGTCGCCGCGAGCGCGTCGTCGATCCGGAGTTTCTTTTCTTTCATTTCCACTTCGGTCGCCGCGCCGACGTTAATGACCGCGACGCCGCCGGCGAGCTTCGCAAGGCGTTCCTGCAATTTTTCCTTGTCGTAATCGGAGGTGGTGACTTCGATTTGCGATTTGATCGAAGCAATGCGTGCTTTGATGTCGTTTTTCTTTCCGGAGCCGTCGATGATGGTCGTGTTGTCTTTATCGACTTTGACCTGATTCGCTCTGCCCAGCATATCGGGCGTGACGTCTTTGAATTCGTATCCGAGATCGGAGGAGATGACGGTGCCGCCGGTCAGAACCGCGATGTCTTCGAGCATGGCTTTTCTTCTGTCACCGAAACCGGGCGCTTTTACGGCAACGCAGTTGAATACGCCTTTCAGTTTGTTTACGATAAGCGCTGCGAGGGCGTCGCCTTCGACGTCTTCGGCAATGATCAGAAGTCTTGCTCCCTGTTGCGCAAGGGGTTCTACGATGGGAAGAATCTCCTGCAAATTGGAAATCTTTTTATCGGTGATCAGGATATAAGGATTGTCGAGCACTGCTTCCATTTTATCGGTATTCGTGACCATATAGGCGGACGCATAGCCTCTGTCGAACTGCATGCCTTCGACCGTGGTAAGTTCGGTCGTCATGGACTTGCCTTCCTCAACGGTGATCACGCCGTCTTTTCCGACGATTTCCATCGCCTTCGCAATAAGTGCGCCGACGGTTTCGTCGCCTGCGGAGATGGATGCGACCTGCGAAATGGCTTTTTTGCCGTCTACCGTTTTTGAAATGGATTTGATCTGCTTGACGGCTTCGTCTACCGCTTTATCGATTCCCTTTCTCAAAATGATGGGATTTGCGCCTGCGGCAAGGTTTTTCAATCCTTCGCGGATAATAGCCTGGGCGAGAAGGACGGCGGTCGTCGTGCCGTCTCCGGCGACGTCATTCGTCTTGGTCGAAACTTCTTTAACGAGTTGCGCGCCCATGTTTTCGAAGGGATCGGGCAGTTCGATTTCTTTGGCGATCGTGACGCCGTCGTTGGTGATCAGCGGCGCGCCGAATTTTTTGTCCAGAACCACGTTCCGTCCTTTGGGACCGAGCGTGATTTTAACCGTGTCGGCAAGTACGTTTACGCCCGTTTCGAGCGCTTTTCTTGCTTCGTCTCCGTATTTGATCTGTTTAGCCATTTTGATATCCTCCTATAAATTCCTGTCTCGGTTATTCTACGATTGCGAGAATGTCGCTCTGTTTGATGATGGTAAATTCTTTGCCGTCGACTTTGAAATCCGTACCCGCGTATTTGGAGCAGAGAACTTTATCGCCGACTTTGACCTGCATGACGATCTCTTTGCCGTCCACGACGCCGCCGGGGCCGACTGCGACGACTACGCACGTCTGGGGTTTTTCCTGTGCCGAAGAGGGGAGAAAAAAGCCGCTCTTCGTCTTTTCTTCGACGGTAACCGCTTCTACGACGACCTTGTCGAATAAAGGTGTGATTTTCATAAAACTGATCCTCCTGATAATTTACGCGCTTCGCGCTTTTGATTTCCTATATATTATAACCGAAAAAAGCGTGTAGTCAAACAGAATTTCCGTAAAATTTTTAAAACGGAAGGAAATATTTTCAAGCGGCTTTTACGGTAAGAATTGACAGCTTTGCCGCGAGTGTGCTATAATGAAATTCAGAATCTCGGAAAAGGTTTTCGGCGAGTCGTTTTGCCGGGAAAGAGGAGGCGGACGTGGATAAGTGGGACGCAAGATTTATGGAACTCACGGAACAAGTGGGAAGTTGGGCGAGCTGTATCCGCCGGAAGGTCGGGGCGATCATCGTTCGGGAACGGCGCGTGATGACGACGGGTTATAACGGCGCGCCCGCGGGGATCTCGTCGTGCGTCGAGAGGGGAGAGTGCCTGCGCGAGAAGATGAAGATCGCAAGCGGTACGCGCGCCGAACTCTGTTACGCCGCGCATGCCGAACAGAATGCGATCATTCAAGCTGCAAAGTACGGAATCAACATCAGCGGGGCGACCCTTTACTGTACGCATCAGCCGTGCGTGATCTGCGCGAAAATGATCATCAACGCCGGAATCGTACGCGTTGTTTATAAAGAAGGCTATCCGGACGAATTTTCTCTGCGGCTTTTCGCGGAGGCCGGAACGGAATTGGAAAAATTTGAGGAGATATAATAATGGCAGAAAAGAATCCTATCGTTACGTTTGAAATGGAAAACGGAAAAACATTCCGTGCGGAACTGTATCCCGCGCTTGCGCCGAATACGGTGAACAACTTTCTTTCCCTTGTCGGAAAAAAATTCTACGACGGAGTCATTTTTCACCGCGTGATCGCAGGATTTATGATCCAGGGCGGCGATCCGCAGGGTGTCGGTACCGGCGGGCCCGGTTATCATATCAAAGGCGAATTCAGCGCCAACGGCTTTGCGAATCCGATCAAACACGAGCGCGGCGTCCTTTCAATGGCACGCGCTATGAATCCCGATTCCGCAGGCTCGCAGTTTTTCGTCATGCACGAGAATTCGCCGCATCTTGACGGGCAGTACGCCGCGTTTGGGAAGGTTATCGAAGGGATGGAAACGGTAGACGCGATCGCTTCGGTCAAGACGGATTATCACGATAAGCCGCTTTCCGAACAAAAGATGAAAAAAGTGACTGCGGAGACGTTCGGCGTGCAGTATCCGGAACCCGTACGCAGTTAAAGGAGTATTATGTCAGACAAAGTATTATACGAAAATCCACTGAATACCCGATATGCAAGCCGTGAAATGCAGGAAAATTTCGGCGATGCGAAACGTTTCACCCTTTGGCGCAAGCTTTGGATCGCACTGGCGGAAGCGGAAATGGAACTCGGTCTTCCGATTACGCAGGCGCAGATCGACGAACTGAAAAAACACGTTTCAGATATCGATTACGACAAGGCGGAAGAGTACGAAAAGCAGGTCCGCCACGACGTAATGGCGCATGTGAAGACTTACGGCGATGCCGCGCCTTCGGCAAAGGGGATTATTCATCTCGGTGCGACGAGTTGTTTCGTTGACTGCAATTCCGAACTCATGATCATGCGCGACGGTCTTGACATCATTCTTCGCAAACTTGTAAACGTCATGGAGAAGTTGAAGACGTTCGCGCTGAAATACAAGAGCGTTCCCACGCTCGGATTTACGCATTTACAGCCGGCGCAGTTGACCACGGTCGGGAAGCGGGCGACGCTTTGGTTGCAGGACCTTTTGCTGGATTACGAAAATCTGAACGATCTGCTCTCGCATGTCCGTTTGCGCGGCGTCAAGGGGACGACGGGAACGCAGGCGAGTTTCCTCGAACTGTTCGACGGCGATGCGGAGAAGGTGAAGGAGCTGGAACGGCGCGTTGTGAAAAAGCTCGGCTATTCCCGCGTTTACGGTGTCACGGGGCAGACTTATCCCAGAAAGTTCGACTACAACGTACTCTGCGTTCTGTCGCAGATCGCGCAGAGCGCCTATAAATTTTCGAACGACATTCGTATTCTCCAAAACATGAAAGAGGTGGAGGAGCCGTTTGAAAAGAGTCAGATCGGGTCTTCAGCAATGGCTTACAAGCGCAATCCGATGCGTTCGGAACGCATGGGATCGCTTTGCCGCTATATGTTGTCTTTACCGATCAATTCCGCAGTAACGGCTTCCACGCAATGGTTCGAACGTACGCTGGACGATTCCGCGAACCGTCGGATCGTAAACGCGCAGGCGTTTTTAACGGTAGACGCGATTTTGAACGTTTACATGAACGTTGCGGAAAATCTCGTCGTGTACGAGCGGGTGATCGAAAAGCATTTGAAACAGGAACTTCCGTTTATGGCGACGGAAAATATCATGATGGAGTGCGTAAAGGCAGGCGGGGACAGGCAGGAATTGCACGAACGGATCCGCGTGCTCTCCATGGAGGCGGGAAAACAGGTCAAGCAGGAAGGGAAAGACAATCACTTGATCGAATTGATCAAGGCGGATCCCTTGTTTTCTGCGGTCTGCGAACGGCTGGATTCCATTCTCGACGCGCGGAAATTTATCGGAAGAGCGCCGGAACAGACGGAAGAATTCATCGCATCCGAGATCGATCCCTTATTGAATGCGCACAAAGATTTGTTGGGCGAAAAAGGGGATGTAAGGGTTTAAGATTACAATATTATGAATTTAATATTTTGAAAACATGATGAGTTTCGCGTAATTTTGTCGCGAAACTCATCATGTTTTTATGTTTCATTTGTCATATCAAAAATTACGGTTGTCATAAAATTTTGCGCTCGATGCGCACATAATTTTCGTTTGTTATTTATATTAGCTATACGCGCGTGTAAAAAAGCGCGTTTTTTTATATTTTCCTTCGAATTAGGGGAAGCGAATCATTGACAATATGTAATAATCATGATACAATCTTGTCATATAATAAAATGACAAAGGAAATTCTGTGCGAATAACAGAACGGAGTTATAGTCGGAAATGAAAAAATTGAAATCGGAAATCGATGGTGAATTGCACGAAATAAAAATCAAAAAGCGTTCCCGCGTCGTAAAGGATAAGAAAAAGGGCGGCGTACGGTTAAAGGCGTGGACGAAGAAAAAAAGACTTCGGGCATTGCTTCCCGTTTGCATGCTTGCGATCATGATTTTGGGCGTGTTTACGCTCGGTTCTTTGGGGAACCGTGAAATCAACGACGTCGATCTCGGATTCGTTACGGTGTCTTATCCCGTGCCGACCGACGGCAGTACGCCGGACAGTCATACGGGAATCGAAAATATCGGGTACATGAATACGCGTTTGCGGGGGCAGACGAATTGGTACTCCGAAATGCACAGTAAAGTCAGTACGATCGTGCCGCAGACGGTAGACACGTTCAAGCAGTATTCGAACGGGATCCTCATTCAGTCGGATATTGCCAAGAGCAGTCTTATAAACGACGCGCAGCAGTTCTGTTTCATCGGCGACGACGTTTTATGGCGTACGGGAAGCGGCAGCGTCTCTTCCTGGAACGGGATCGATACGCCTTGGAAAACGGGTACGCCTGCCGGTCACATGAAAGTGGACGATTTCAAGAAGAGGGTCGGACTTCCCGGGACGGAATTTTCCGTGTACGTTTTGCGGGAAGATACGATTTTAGACGCGGACCCCGTTGTCGTAAACGAAGACGGCACGTATACGCAGACTTTTTATCTCAATACTTCGCCCGATAAAGCGACGATGTATTATGTGAACCAGATGGTTTTCAAAGGCGGGCTTGCTTCTCCTCCGTCGTTTGATTATATCACGGTCACGTATACTTTCGACGCCACTTGGCAGGTTCTCGTCTGCGAGGTGGAGGAAAAGTATACGGCGACGAAACAGGGAATTCCCGTTCCCGCTTCTTGCGTTTCGACTTCGCGTACGGAGTACGAGTACGGCACCGAGAAAGCGGTGCATACGGCTTACGAAAATTATTTCAAAAATTATGTCGACGCGCCTGTGATCGGCGAGCCGGAAGACGACGGCTTGACAGCTGTCGACTGTCTCGGCGCGGCTTTTGCAAGCGTTTTGACCGAACCTACGACGTTTGCGGTGTCATTGGATCTGAACGGTAAGCGGCTTGACGGAGCCGTATATCTGGACGTCAACAAAATGGATATCCGTGCCGTGTTCGGAAATATTTTGCTGTATTACGGCAACGACGGAATATATCTGTCTTTGGGCGACGGGATCAAGATAAAAACCGATTTGGAAGAACTGATGCGTTTGATTGGTCAGTTTGCGCCCGCGCAGAACGGAGAGATGGAAGCCTTTTCGCTTGATCTCGACGGGATTCTTGCCGATCTTGTCAAGAACGATTTGCAGGTCGGAGACGGCGAGGCGAAGTTGCATGCGGAACTCAGTCTTTTCGGAATCGACGTTCCGATCGATTTCCGATTCGTGATCGGAGAAAACAATGCGGTATCCCTCGGCGACGTGCAGACGAAAATTTCAATCGGCGATTTTGTCGTCGGCGCGAAGCTCGAATTCGGAGACAGAGAAATTCCTGCGTTAACGGATGCCGAAAAATCGAATTACGTCGGCGTGGTTTCCTATGTCGAAAAGCTGCTTCCTTTGTTCAATGCGGAAAATTACAGCGTTGCCGTGAATTATGCGGGCGAAGCGTTTTCCGTTTCGGGGGAGATCATGCTGTCTTTCCAAAACGGGATCAGGGCGACGGGCGCTTTGTCTCTCACGGTCGGCGAAAACGTTCTTCCGCTTTCTTTTGGCTTTGAAAGCGGTATCGTCTATGTAAATTTAAGCGGAATCAAAGTCAGCGGGAGCATGGAAGAAATTAGGAGCCTGCTTGACGGCTTGTTGCCGGAGACGGATATGGGTTCGGGCGTCGGTCTGGAAATCGGGGCTTTGTTGGAAACGGTGTTGTCGGATGGATTTTTCGACAATATCGCGCTGACGGAGGACGACGGCATATTAACGATCACGGCGAAAGGGACGGAGTTGTTGAAGGCGTTCGGGATTGATTTCGACTTGGGAGAAGTTACGGTTTCGGTGACGGATTCGGGGCTGCGCGCAAAGGCGCTCGGCGCGGAAATAACACTTGCCGAGGGTTCGGACTTCGAAGTGGAAAAAGAGGGATATACGAGCATCCTGCCTTATGCCGAACAGCTGATCGCACTGTTGAAAAGCGAAGCGCTTGCGGTAGAGGTAAACTTTGCCCGGAACGGACTCGGCATTAACGGAAGCCTTGCCATTAATTTGAAAGATTTTGCGATAGGCGGTACGGTGTCCGTATCGTACGAAGATATTTCGAAAACGATTGATCTTGCGTTTGTCGACCGCGAGTTGTATTTGGCGATCGACGATCTGAAACTGAAAGCAAGCGTCGAAACGATCGAATTGTTGCTGAAAGCGATCCTCGGAGATAAAGTCGGCGGTTTGCCGGAATTGAATTTCGATACCGAGACGATCTTGGAAAAATTGCTTTCGTTGGATTTTTCCGCGCTTTTGGATATCAGCGAAGCGGACGGAACGCTTTCCGTCGCGATCCACGGAACGGAATTGTTGAAAGCGTTGGGGATCGATTTGAGCTTGGGCGACTTTACCGCGGAAGTTACGGACGGAAAAGTCACGCTTGCCGTGATGGGCGCGGAACTTGCGATTTCGTCGGGCGAGCCGTTTATTGCGGCGGGGCTGGAATCTT
>ERZ777306.4796-NODE-4796-length-11779-cov-4.417178_pt1 | contig 11779 bp, 9 predicted proteins | sample MGYA00374966_ERZ777306 | MGnify/ENA primary metagenome ERZ777306 (study PRJEB29329, sample SAMN06343882) | mouse gut metagenome | isolation source: Mouse cecum | place: Austria: Vienna | collected 2014-11-15 ...
TGCAGGCCGCCCTCAACATAGAGGACGGAATCGACGGCCTCCGCTACAACAACGTCATAATCGCCACCGATGCCGACGTCGACGGCATGCACATACGCCTGCTGCTGCTGACATTCTTCCTCCAGTTCTTCCCCGACCTGGTGAAGAAAGGACACGTCTACGTATTGCAGACCCCCCTCTTCCGCGTGCGCGACAAAAAGAGCACCCGCCGCAAGGCATCACCCAAAGGGAAGAAAACAGCCGAAGAGACCGGCGACCAGCCCCGCGACGTCTACTACTGCTATAACGATCAGGAGCGCCTCGACGCCATCGCCGCCTTCGGCGAGAACGCCGAGATCACCCGCTTCAAGGGCCTGGGCGAAATCTCCCCCGACGAGTTCCGAGGCTTCATCGGACCCGACATGCGCCTCGACCGCGTGACACTCCGCCGCGAGGACGCCGTGGGCGACCTCCTGGAATTCTACATGGGCAAGAACACCTCCGACCGCCAGACCTTCATCATCGACAACCTCGTCATCGAGGACGACTCCGAAATCAGCTGAGACAGTATGGGAGAGTGTGGATTCTTCGGGGGGTCGTTCGACCCGTTCACGGTGGCGCACAAGTCGGTGGTCGACAGGGCGCTGCCGCTGTTCTCGCGGCTGGTGATCGGCATCGGGGTCAACACGGCCAAGCGCCCCTGGCAGCCGGTAGAGGAAAGGCTGGAGGCCATCCGGCGCGTCTACGCCAGAGAGCCGAAGGTCGAGGTGGTCACATACGACGGCCTGACGGTCGACGCGGCGCGGCGCCACGGCGCGCGGTTCCTGCTCCGCGGGGCGCGCACGGTGGCCGACTTCGAGTATGAGCGGGCGCTGGCCGACATAAACCGCAACCTTTCAGGCCTGGAATCTGTTCTAATTTATACATTGCCGGAACACGCGGCAATCAGCTCCTCCATGGTGCGCGAGCTGGCGGCTTTCGGCCGCGACATCTCGCCATACATCCCCTAAACGCCCAAGACACAGACAATGAGAAAATTCATCATAGCAGCTTCCGCCCTGGTAGCCACCTCGGCGGCTTTCGGACAATTATTCTTCCAGCGCCAGCCCCAGGAGCCGCCGCGGATGCAGCCGGCGCAGAAACTCGGCTACGCGGAGAAAATCATAGAGACCTACTACGTCGACACGGTCGATACCGACAAGATGGTGCAGGACGCTATCGTGGCGATGCTGAAAAATCTCGATCCCCACTCCTCCTACTCCGACCCGGAGGAGACAAAGGAGCTTACCCAGCCCCTCGAAGGAAACTTCTCGGGCATAGGGGTGCAGTTCAACATGCTAAACGACACGCTGTTCGTAATCCAGACCACCTCCGGCGGCCCCTCGGAAAAGGTAGGGATCCTGCCGGGCGACCGCATCCTGCAGGCCGGCGATTCCATAATTTCGGGCGTGAAAAGCCCCAATTCGCGCATTTTGAAGATTCTCCGCGGCCCAAAGGGCACGCGGGTCAACCTCAAAGTGCTACGCAAAGGGGTGGAGGAGCCGATAGTGTTCTCCGTGGTGCGCGACGATATACCCATCTACTCGGTCGACGCGGCATATATGGCCGATCCGGAAACTGGCTACATACGCATTTCGCGCTTCGCCGAGGAGACCGCGGCTGAATTCGACAAGGCTGTCTCCGACCTGAAAAAGCAGGGGATGAAGAACCTCATACTCGACCTTGAGGATAACGGCGGCGGATACCTCGGAGCCGCCCACGAGCTTGCCTCGCGCTTCCTGCGCCGCGGCGACCTGGTGGTGTACACCGACGGCCCGCAGACCGGCACACAGGTCTACGGAGCCGAGCGCGACGGATACTTCCTCGACGGGCGCCTCGTGGTGACCGTCAACCAGTACTCCGCCTCCGCCTCTGAAATCACCGCCGGAGCCGTGCAGGACAACGACCGCGGGCTGGTTGTGGGGCGCCGCACATTCGGCAAAGGGCTCGTACAGCGGCCGTTCCCCTTCCCCGACGGCTCGATGATACGCCTGACGGTATCGAAGTACTATACCCCCTCGGGGCGCTGCATACAGAAGCCCTACACCCCCGGCGACGAGGACGAATACCGCGCCGACATCCTCCACCGCTACCAGGCGGGAGAGTTCTCCTCGGCTGACTCGATCCATTTCCCCGACTCGCTCCGCTTCGAGACGCTCCGCAACCACCGCCCGGTCTATGCCGCTGGAGGCATCATGCCCGACCTCTTCGTGCCGATCGACACAACGGCCTACTCCGACTACTACCGCGACCTGGTGGCCAAGGGTATCATCAACCGCTACTGCATAACCTACGTCGACGACAACCGCAAGCAGCTCAAAAAGGACTATCCCACCGAGAAATCCTTCCTCGACAACTTCCGCGTGCGGCCCGAGATGATGCGCTCAATCGTCGAGATGGGAGTCGCCGACAGCGTGAAATACAACGACGAGGAGTTCAACCGCTCCCGCGCCATGATGGAAACCATAGTCAAAGGCATCATAGGCCGCGACCTCTTCGAGACCTCCACATATTTCAAGGTCGTCAACCCCGTCCTCAGTCCCACCTACCGCCAGGCCCTCGACCTCATCAACGACCGCGAGCGCTACACCAGCCTCCTCCGCGGCGCCAAGTAGCGCCCGGTGGTCCCGTTCGACGGCTCGCTGAAGCTCGCCGCACCCGACAGGTCCGGCTCTGCTTCAACTTCCCACCCCGCCTTTCCCTGCTTTATTCCTGCCCCCCTTTTTCTTTCCTCTTTCACTCTTTTTTTTCTCCCTTCCCCCTTTTGCCCCGTTCGTCCTCTATTCCCATCTTTTCCCTCCTTTTCCCTCCTTTTCTCCCCTTTCTCTCCTTCCCTTTTTCTCTCCCTTCCTCCACTCCGGCAGCCGCTGTCGTGTGCGGCGAGCTTCAGCGAGCCGTGAGCGCAAACATCACCCCCTCAACCGCAATCCATATGGATGAAAACCATAACGCGGAAGAACAGCGCCAAAGCTCCTCATTTCTGCGACGGGCGCGATGGCATGACTACACTTCCCGCTGCATTTACCTCGTGACTTTTTCCGCGGCAAAGGGAGCGCCCGCGTTTTCCGCAGTCAGGGGAGAGATAACCCCGGACGGGGTCAAGGCTGAGACCGACCTGTTCCCGGTCGGCGCTATTATTGACCGGGAACTGAACAGGATCCCGGAGTATTATCCATTTGTCAATATCTTGGCATACAGCGTGATGCCCGACCATGTGCATGTCGTGCTTTTCGTGGAAAAGGCTAATGCCATGCCTCTGCCGCGTGTCGTAGCGGCTGTAAAAGCGCGGTGTACCGGCGCTTATCGCGAGGCATTTCCCGAATCATCTTTGACGCTTGCCGGGGAAAGCCTGTTCACCAAGGGTTTCAACGACCGCATCGTCAGCAAAAGCGGCCAGGCGGAAGCTTTCTGCCGTTATGTCAATGACAATCCCAAAAGGCTTTATCTGAGGAAAAATCACCCCGAATTTTTCAACCGCTGCCGCCTCATAAGTGTCAACGGGCGGCAACTGGCAGCCTATGGCAATCTGTTGCTGCTCAGACATTGCGCCAAGAGCGTCGTCAAAGTCAGCAGGTCGTTTTCGGCGGAAGAGACAGCTGCCGCGGAGCGGGTGTGGAGCGAGGCTATAAGGAGCCACGGAGTGCTGGTTTCTCCGTTTATCAGCGAGGGGGAGAAAGCCGTCCGCAACTTGGCGGTTGACAACAGCGCTTCCATCATCCACATCCTGCCGAACGGATTCCCGGAGAGATTCAAGCCATCGGGCCGCGAGTTCGTGCTTTGCCAAGAGGGAAGGTTGCTACTAATCGCTCCTGTCGAATTCCGTAGCCGGCGTTTTATTGTTTCCAGGGAACAATGCCTGGAAATGAACGAGCTCGCAGAGCTGATAGCCTCTGACAGGCTTGCCTTCAATATCAGAAGGAACGGCAAACCGATTTAGCGGCGGGGATAGAGGAGGGTCTGGAGCAGGCCGCGGGCCAAAAGGTAGGAGGCGAAGGCGAGCCAGAGGGCGTGATTGCCGAGAAAGGGATAAAGGAGGTATTGGAGAAGGAAGAATATGGCTGTCGCACCCGCCATGCTGAGAAGCAGGCGGCGCGTAAGGGTCGCCCCGATATACACGCCGTCCCACACGAAGGCTCCGAAACCGCATAGCGGGATGCTTACAGCCCACAGGGCGTAGTCGCGGCTGGCCGCTATCACATCGCGGTCGGAGCTTAAAATCCCCAGGAACCCTTCACCGCCGACGAAATACAGGGCAGTGAAGAGCAGTGCCAGGAGGAACCCCCACCCCATCGTGGCCTTTATCGTGGAACTGAGCCGCGCCCTGTCACCAGCGCCGGTGAAGCGCCCTGCAAGAGCCTCCGCGGCGAACGCGAAGCCGTCCATGACATATGAGAAGAGCAGGAAGAGCTGCATCAGCAGGGTGTTGACGGCGAGTATGACCGAACCCTGCGAGGCTCCCGCGCGGGTGAACCACATGGTGACGGCCATAAGGCAGAGGGTACGCAGCATAACGTCGGTGTTCACCTTGAAGAACCGCCGCAGCTGGTCCCAGCGGACCACCTCGCGCCACCGCGGCGGGCGCAGCCGATAGCGGCGCAGGAACAGAAGCGACACCGCGAGCCCCGTCCACTGGGCCGTGAGCGTTCCGCAGGCCACCCCCGGGATTCCCAGGCGTAAGCCGTAGACGAGCGTAAGCGACGCGGCGATATTGGTCACATTCGCCACCAACGAGACCCACATAAGCACCTTGGAGTTCTGCATTCCCAGGAACCAGCCCGAAAGGGCGTATGTGGCGAGCATCGCCGGAGCGCCGTAGATGAGGATACGGAAATACAGCCTGGCGAGCGCGGCCACCTCCCGGTCGGGCGACGCCAGCCACAGCAAAGCCCATTCCAAAGGACGCTGCGCGGCCACCAGCAGCACCCCGGCCCCTGCGGCCACCAGCAGCGAGCGGCTCAGTATCAGCGTCTGCGCGGCGACGTCACCGGCCCCGAATGCCTGCCCGGCCAGGCCGGATGTGCCCGCCCGGAGGAAGGAGAAGAACCAATAGACCATGTTGAACATCACGCCGCCGACGGCTATGGCGGCGATAAACACGGCGCTCCCCATATGCCCCGCGATAGCCGTGTCAACCAGCCCCAGGAGGGGCGTGGTGACGTTGGCGGCTATCGAGGGGATGGCGAGCGCCAGTATTTTCCTGTTGAGGCCGGAAAACCGCATCAGAGTTTCCGGGCTTTCAGGCTGTCGATGTAGAGATAGGCGATCAGCAGGGCGTAGGCCACAACGCCGAGAATCTGCAAGGTGGTGACGGGCAGCCCGCAGACATACTCGAATCCGAAGAAGCGCGTCAGAGCGGCGAACACGCCGAAGAGCGCGCCACCGGCGATAAGACCCGAGGATATCAGAGTGCCGCGGTCGCGGCGGGCATTGTTGACAGCCTCGTCCTTGGAGCTGTGGCTCACGAAATAGGCAACCGCGCCGCCAACGAGCAGGGGCACGTTGAGCGACAGGGGGATGAACATGCCCAGGCAGAAAGCCAGCGCGGGGACTCCAAGCCAGTTGAGCAGCAGCGCCAGCACCACGCCGGTCATATATAGAATCCAGGGGGTCTCGCCACCCATCATCAGCGGCTCGATCACCTTGGCCATGGCGTTGGCCTGGGGAGCCACCAGGGCGTTCGGCCCGGAGAAGCCGTACACGTCGTTAAGCACCAGGATCACGCCGCCGACTGTCGCGGCGGAGACAAGCGTGCCAAGGAACTTCCACTGTTCCTGCTTTTTGGGAGTCGTGCCGAGCCAGTAGCCGACCTTCAGGTCAGTCACGAAACCGCCGGCCATGGAAAGAGCCGTGCAGACAACACCGCCGATCACCGTCGAGGCCACGATGCCGGAAGTGCCTTTGAGACCGATGGCCACGAAGATGGCCGAGGCCACGATGAGCGTCATCAACGTCATGCCGGAAACCGGATTGGAACCCACGATCGCGATAGCGTTGGCCGCCACGGTGGTGAACAGGAAGGCGATGAAAATAACCACCACCCAGGCCACGAGTGCCTGCCACCAGTTATGGATCACGCCGAACCAGAAGAAGCAGAGCACCGCCACGAGGGCTATGGCGATGAAGAACACGATGTGCTTCATCGATATGTCGAGCTGCCAGCGGAGCGGCTTGCCGGTTGTCGCGGCGCCACCCTTGAACTCGCGTCCCGCGAGGCCGACAGCCTGGCGGATGATCGGCCAGGACTTCACGATGCCGATCACGCCGGCCATTGCGATGCCGCCGATACCGATCATGCGGGCGTAGTTGCTGAAAATCTCCTGCGACGAGAGAGCCGCCAGCTCCGCGTTGCCGTAGGTGCCCATCAGCGGGATAATCACCCACCACACGAAGAGCGACCCGGCGGTGATGATGAAGGCATAGCGAAGCCCGATAATGTACCCCAGGCCGAGCACCGCGGCCCCGGTGTTGCAGCTCAGCACCAGGCGCGTCTTCTCCTCGATCGCGGCGCCCCAGGAGGTAAGTGTGGTGTTGAGGGTTCCGGCCCAGAATCCGAAAGTCTCGACGATATAGTCATACAGACCGCCGATAAGCGAGGCTATGACGAGGGTCTTTGCCTGCCCTCCGCCGGTCTCGGCCTTCGCGGAAGCTCCTGAGGCGAGCACCTGCGTCGTGGCCGTGGCCTCGGGGAAGGGATACTTGCCGTGCATATCCTTCACGAAATACTTGCGGAAGGGGATGAAGAACAGTATTCCGAGCACGCCTCCCAGCAGCGAGCTGAGGAAAATCTGGAAGAAGTTGACAGTGATTTCGGGATAGGTGTCCTGAAGGATGTAGAGCGCCGGGAGGGTGAAGATGGCGCCCGCCACAATCACGCCCGAGCACGCGCCGATCGACTGGATTATGACGTTCTGCCCGAGGGCGTTCTTCTTGCCGAGGGCGCCCGAGAGGCCGACGGCGATAATGGCGATGGGAATGGCTGCCTCGAATACCTGGCCGACCTTGAGCCCGAGGTAGGCCGCGGCGGCCGAGAAAATCACGCAGAGCACCAGGCCCATGATCACAGAGTAGGGTGTCACCTCGGCATAGTCGCGCGCCGGGTGCATCATCGGGCGGAACTGCTCGTCGGCCGCGAGCTCGCGGAACGCGTTTTCCGGCAGTTCCGCGGGGTCGGCATCCTGCCATACACCCTCAGCCTTGGAGGCCGGAATCTTGTTGTCTTTTTCCATCTGTATTTGTTGGTTTTTATGATTGGCGGTTTCGGTTTGTCCCCCAGGAGCTCACTGCCGCGGTGACGCTGAACCAGTCGCCGCGGGACGCGGCCTGGAGAGGATATCGAACGCGTCGACATATACTTCGGTAACCTGGCGCTTGATGGTGTTGCGGTCCTCCCACACGCGGGTGCGCAGCTTCCCCTCGATATAGAGCTTCGCGCCGCGGCTTATGTAGCGCTCGGCGGTCTCGGCCGCGGGTCCCCACATGACGATGCGGTGCCATTCGACGCGTTCGGGTCCGCGCTGGCCGTTGGGCAGCATCGGACCGGGCTCGTTGGTGGCCAGCGAGAAAGTGGCCAGCGGGCGGGAGTCTATGTACGAGATCTGCGGGTCGCTCCCGACGTTTCCTACAAGTATCACTTTGTTAACCGACATTCGTTAGCGTATTTATGCATGATACACAAGCGATTTTATCAATGCTTACCTTGTTTAATCTCAGATTCGAGAGCCTCTATCTCGCGAAGGTCTTCGAGATCCGCTTCCAAGGCATCATTCGCCTTACGCCTCGCATCAAACTCGTCATAAACTTTGTGTGCGACGGTCTCCGCATATGACGCACTGTATTTTCCCGCATGGTCAGGCACCGAAAGGCCATGTGAGGCTATAATCGAGTCCACATTGGCCCTCCAAAAAGACATTGTCAGATCTTTTTGTCTCCGCACCCGGAATTCAGCCGAATCCAGGAAGATTACCACAAGTTGGTTTAGCGCACTTAGTTCATCTTCTCGCAGATAGTTCTTCGCAATTGCGACATCACCTTTTCTTACAATCCTCCCCTTCCAGGCAGTCAGGTTCATATTAGGCTGTGTAGCATCCGCACGGCTTACTATAATCTCGGCGGCTGTCTGACCGATTATTCCGTAAAGGAGTTTGTTCTGGGTCTCGGCGAAAAACATCTGCGTCGCCTTGTCACTCTTGTCATAGTCACTGCACAAGGCGAAAATATCTCTGATTTTTTGATAGAACCTTTTCTCTGACGCACGGATGTCTCTTATCCGTTCCAGAAGTTCGTCAAAATAATCAGTCATTCCACCCGGATTCTTCATACGCTCGTCGTCCATAACAAATCCTTTGCGCAGGAATTGCGATAGATGTGAGTTTGCCCACTGCCTAAACTGGACTCCTCTGGGATTCCTTATCCGGAACCCCACGGCAAGAACCATTTCAAGAGAAAAATATTTGACGGTATATTCTTTGCCGTCCGAGGCAGTTGTCAAATAATTCTTTACAACTGCCTCCGCAGACAGTTCCCTATCAGACAAGATATTATCTATATGGGTGCTGATATTTTGCTTCGAGGTGGCAAAAAGTTCGGCCATTTGTGACTGATTCAGCCATACATTACCGTCTCTTGCCATAAGGTTTACCTTACTGCGACCGTCATCAGTTCTGTAAAGGATTACCGCATCTCCCATTGTCTGCATTAATAAAAAAGAATCGTTGCGAATTGATATACAATATACAACGATTCAAAAGAGCGGTAAACGAGGCTCGAACTCGCGACCCTCAGCTTGGGAAGCTGATGCTCTACCAACTGAGCTATTACCGCGTCTGCTTGTTATGTTGACGCAAAGTTACTGATTCTTTTCGATTCCGCAAAGTTTTCTGCCGGAATTTGCTTGCCGGAGCCGCTGGTTCAACCAGCATATTCAACCGGCATCCCGCGGCGCTCCATGGCGCGGGAAAAGGTACGGAATTGTGCGCAAGGGGGGACTCGAACCCCCACGCCTTTCGGCACCAGATCCTAAGTCTGGCGCGGCTGCCATTACGCCACTTGCGCTTGCCTGGCTGGCGCTTCCGGGTCGCCGGAGCGCGTCGCCGAAGGTTTTTTACTGTATCAGGCCGTGCTTGCGGAACACTTTCTGGAATTTGTCGAGAGCGAACTCCACCTGCTCCCTGGTGTGGGTGGCCATGAGCGAGAAACGGATGAGAGTGTCCTGCGGCGCCACGGCCGGGGTCACCACGGGGTTCACGAACAGCCCCTCGTCGAACAGGTCGCGGGTGATGTGGTAGGTCTTGTAGTCGTCGCGGATGAACAGGGGGATGATCGGGGTGCAGGTGTTGCCTATCTCGCAGCCCATGTTACGGAAGCCTTCGAGGGCGAAGTTTGTGACTTTCCACAACTGCTCCTGGCGCTCGGGTTCCTGCTCCATTATGTCGATTGCTTTGAGGGCAGCGGCGGTGGAGGCGGGAGTGATCGAGGCTGTGAAGATATAGGACCGCGAGTGATGGCGCAGGAAGTTGGTTATCTCCTTGTCGGTGGCAATGAAGCCGCCGAGAGAGGCGAACGACTTGGAGAATGTGCCCATTATCAGGTCCACGTCGTCTGTCACGCCGAAATGGTCGCAGGTGCCGCGGCCCCCTTTGCCGAACACGCCTATGCCGTGCGCCTCGTCGACCATCACGGAAGCGTTGTACTTCTTGGCCAGACGCACTATCTCGGGGAGGTTGGCGACATCGCCCTCCATGGAGAACACGCCGTCGGTCACAATCAGCTTCACCTTGTCGGGGTCGCAACGCTGGAGCTGCTTTTCAAGGCTCTCCATATCGTTGTGCTTGTATTTCAGGGTAGTGGAGAAGCTGAGACGCTTTCCCTCGATAATCGACGCGTGGTCCTGCTCGTCGAAGAGGATATAGTCCTCGCGCCCTGTCAGGCAGGAAACGACTCCGAGGTTTACCTCGAAGCCGGTGGAGTAAATCATCACGTCCTCCTTGCCGATATACTCGGCGATACGGCGCTCGAGCTTCTTGTGCAGGTCGAGGGTGCCGTTGAGGAAGGGGGAACCGGCGCATCCGGTGCCGTATTTGCGGGTGGCCTCTATGGCGGCTTCCTTGATCCGCGGGTCGCTGACAAGGCCCGAGTAGCAGTTGCTGCCGAACATCAGGACCTTTCGGCCGTTTATGATGACTTCGGGTTCCTGCTCGCTTTCGATAGCGCGGAAGTAGGGGTAAACCCCCGCGGCCTTCGCCTCCTGCGGCGCGGTATATTTAGCGAGTTTCTCTTGGAGTAGCTTCATTGCGTGAGATATTGTCGGTTGGTTTTCAGGGGATTCCGGCAACGCGTAAGCCTCTGCCGCCCCTGGCCGCTGAAATAAGGCTACAAAGGTAGCGATTTTTCCCAAAACAGCCCCACAATTTCCCTAAAAAACCGCGACTTTGGCAGAAAAGCGGCCTAAGCCAGGCAAAACACACCCGGATTTCCAAGCCTGGGAGGCCGGGGAAGTCCGGGCGCCGATAATGTCCGCGCGTCAAGGCCGGCTGCATTGAAAGCCTTAATCGACCGCTGATATTCGGTTGGTGTGTCTTAGAGGCTGATCTTTACTGCTTGGAGGCCTCGAGGGAAAGTTTGCGGAACTCCTTCATGGCTTTCTCGAGCTCGTGGGAGACCTTGCGGGCGCGTGTGCCGGCTGCCTTGTTACCGTTCTCTAACTGTGCCATTGCTTCTTTCATAAAGGTAGCGTTCAGCTCGGCAACTTTGTCAATCAAGTTTTTCATTGCTTTGTTTGTGTTTATGGGGGAATAATGCGATTTGGAGATTATCGGAAAACTCTTTGACAATCTCCGGGAAGTGGTTGTTTTTCTTCTTGTTCGCAAAGTTATGAAAAATTCTGTAACCGCAACATTTTTAAGCGATAATTTGCTCAAAAAAACAGAGAGCCGCCGCCCGTTGACGGGGCGGCGGCTCTCTATGCTTTAACCGGCCTCGATTCAGCCGATGTTTTCGGGTTCGGGCATCTGGTCGCCCAGGAGTTCCGAGGCGAAAGCGCCCTCGATGTCGTCGCGCGAGCCGACAACCAGGCGGTTGTACTGCGGCAGGCCGGTTCCGGCGGGAATCAGGTGGCCGCAGATCACGTTCTCCTTCATGCCTACCAGGGTGTCGGTCTTGCCGTTGATGGCGGCCTCGTTGAGCACCTTGGTGCTTTCCTGGAAGGAGGCCGCTGACATGAACGAGGAGGTCTGGAGGGCGGCGCGGGTGATACCCTGGAGAATCTGCTCGGAGGTCGCGGGCACGGCGTCGCGCACGGTGACCACCTTGAGGTCGCGGCGTTTGAGCGCCGAGTTCTCGTCGCGCAGCTTGCGGGCGGTGATGATCTGGCCCGGCTTGAGATTCTCGGAATCACCGGCGTCCACAACCACCTTCTTGCCCCAGATGCGGTCGTTCTCCTCCATGAAGTCGCGCTTGTCGACAACCTGCTGTTCGAGGAACATCGTGTCGCCCGGGTCGATGATGTTGACCTTGCGCATCATCTGGCGTACGATTACCTCGAAGTGCTTGTCGTTGATCTTCACACCCTGCATGCGATACACGTCCTGTACCTCGTTGACGATGTATTCCTGCACCGCGGTCGGACCCATGATGTTGAGGATGTCGGCCGGAGTGATGGCACCGTCGGAGAGGGGTGTGCCGGCACGCACGTAGTCGTTCTCCTGCACGATGATCTGATTGGACAGGGGCACGAGATACTTCTTGGTCTCGCCCAGCTTGGAGG
>ERZ777306.4802-NODE-4802-length-11764-cov-25.709881_pt1 | contig 11764 bp, 7 predicted proteins | sample MGYA00374966_ERZ777306 | MGnify/ENA primary metagenome ERZ777306 (study PRJEB29329, sample SAMN06343882) | mouse gut metagenome | isolation source: Mouse cecum | place: Austria: Vienna | collected 2014-11-15 ...
ACGGGGGTGGGGTTGCCGCTCTCGTCCAGCTTGTCGGTGTCCAGGTAGGTGAACTGCACGGTCACCTCGCTGCTCTGCTTCACTGTTTCGGGCAGCCATAGGTACAGGTGCCCCTTGTCGAACTCGGCGGGCGCCCCGTAGTCGTAGGGCTCGCCGTCCACGAGCAGCTGCCACTCGGTGATGGGGTAGGCGCTTGTGCCCACATCCGAGGTGAGGTCGATCTCCACCATAGCGACACTTTCACCTCGATCGTTGCTGGCGGTGCCGGAGAATCGGAACGCGTCGGCGCCCCTGTCGTTGCCGAGCGAGCCGCCAGTGATGATAACCTGCAGATTTGGGGCGCCGACGTCTTGAATGAAGTCATATCCCGTTGCGCCGGAGGGGAGAAGCGTTCCGCCTGTGAGTACAATCTGGAATGCTGAGCTGTCCTGCGGATTGCAGGCTCCTCCGAAGCCGCTGCCGTGGGTGCCGCCGAAAGATTTGACGAACCCACCGTTGATGCGAATGTTGCCCGATGACGCAAAGGCTCCGGCGCCAATGCCCGCACCGTGACCTCCGCCCTTCGCCGTGATGCGTCCGCCATTGACGGTAATCCATTCGTCAGGCCCTGTGCCGTCTCCGCCACCTCCGCCACCAATGCCAGCGCCGTAATTTGAGTAGGTGTCGGCGTCGGCTCCACTGGAGACGATAATGACCCCGCCGTTAAAGGTCATGTTGCCCCCGGCCTCGCCGCTGCGCGGCGTGCAGAAGTCGGCTGCGGCGGGGAGCGTGTAGTCGCCCCCGATGGCGGCGGCGCTGGAGTCCGATACTGTCCAGGCGTGGAGTTCTCCAGGGTTGCTGCTGTCCAACTTGGAGAGCGGGTCTCCCTCAGTTACGGAAGTGCCGTTGGCGAGCGAGCAGCTAAAGGGGATTTTTCCATCCTTTGGAACGATGCTATCGCCGTCATCGGTGCGGTTGAGCACCCCGTCGTCGATGGAGAGGCTCGCGCCCGCCGGACAATGCAGGGCGGCTTTTGATAAGTTGGACGAAACGATCTCGTTCTTTGTGCCATCGCCCAAGATGAGTGTGAGTGCGCCGGTGGGTTTTATGTCGACGGGCTGTGCGCTTCTGATACTCACGTTTTCCATGCGTATGAAGGCGCTGGCGCCAGCGGGGATGACAAGGCTCGTTGACGTCGGGTTGGCGAGATAGCCTTCGTCGGCGCCGGACTCTACTTTCGTCTGATCGGCGTTCTGGATGGCGAAGTGCTTGTCGGTGTTCACCGTGAGGGTCTTGGCCGCCTCGTCGTAGGCGAAGTCGGAGGCGGTCACCGCGTCGCCGTCGACGCCCCAGATGGTGAAATCGCCAAGGGTGAAGGAGTCTGCGCTCGGGGCTGTAGTGGGCTGAGCGGTGCGGGGGCTTGCGGCCGTCGGGGCCGGCTTGGCGCATCGGAACGCCCTGCCCACGGCCCTCGCGGCGAGGTCGGCCGCCGCCCGCGCGTGGTCGCCCTTCTCGGGGGCCTCCGCGTCGGCCGGCTCCGGGGGATCGTCGGAAGAGTTGCCGTCGGCGCCTGAGGGGGAGTCCGCGCCGGCAGGAGAGGAAGGTTCGGGCTCCGGGGGCTTCTCGCCGTCGGGGCCCTCGGCCGCCGCGGGCTCGTCCGGGGCGGCGGCGCCGGCAGTGCCGTCCGGGTCGCCGGGCGCGGGGTCCTCGGCAGCGGGGAGGTCGTCTACGGCCTCAGAAAACTCGATGGGGGGGGGTCTCTGTGATTTGGTCCTCCGGCTCGGCCGCCGCCGTGGCGGGCAGCATCCCGCAGGCGAGCACGGCCGCCAAACCGAGGCGCAGAAGCGACCCCCGTCGCTTCTCTCTCATATCGTCTCTCCTTCTCTCATGGATAAGAGTCGGCCCGAATATACCCCTTCGCCCCGCTTTCCGCAACCCCGAGCATCGTGGTTGCGGTTGGGGAGGCCGGAGTCTCCCTGCTTGCGAAAGCCTGGATCCCCTTAGCAGTAGAACGACAGGTCGCCGTCGAACACGCGACGCCACTTGTCGCAGATGTAGGCGTGGTTCAGCACGACGAGCTCCTTGATGTCCTCGAGATCCCTCGCTGGAATCTTCGAGCGGTTGTGGGCGACGAGGCAGCCGCCTGCGGCAGTGAGCCAGATCTTCGTGGCGTTCTGCGAGGGCCGCCTCACCGCGACGTGCACGTGGACGGGCTCGCCGTTTTCCCCTACCCAGAAGAAGAGGATGTAGGGGCCGAACTCCAGGACCTTAGGCATAGGTCTTGCCCGCCTCGCGGGAGAGCCGGTAGATGAGCGGCGCGTTGTTCCGCACGATTTCGGTGAGGAAGCTCAGCTCATCGCGGGTGAACCCCTCAGTGTCGTGCCATTGGCAGAGGGGGAGGGAGCAGAAGGCCGCGTCGAAGCCGCCGTCGACGGGGCGCTCCACGGCGATGCGCACGGTTCCGTCCTCCTGCGGGCTGGAATAGGCGATCTGCGTCTCGTCGTCGAGCTTCAGGTAGTTGTACATCATGGCCGCGCCCTTCCGAGAGTTCTTGCTGTGGGGTCATTATACAACGCGGCGCGCAACGGGGCGGCGCGCGTCCGCCCCTCCAGATGGAAGCGGCCCCGGACGCTGTAGCATCCGGGGCCGCTTTGCGGGTGTGGGGAAGCTCCCCTACCGCGCCGCGCGCTCCCGGCGGCGGGCGGCGAGCAGGGCGGCGCCGGCGGCCAGGGCGGCGGCCGCGGGCAGGAGCGCCGCGGCGGCCAGGGCGTCGCCGGTCCGGGGGAGGCGGTGGACGATCGTGCCCCTCTCCTTCGAGGGGAGGGAGCCCGGGTCGTCGGAGGGCAGCGCGCCGCCGAGCTTGTCCACGCCGGGCGGGTAGGCCGGATCGCTCTCGACGCGGGGGTGCGACTTCTCGTAGGCGTCCCAGCCGCCGGGCGGGTCGAAGGGCTGCCCGGGCTCCGGGTGGTCGCCGTCGGGGTCCCACGCGGAGGGCGGCGTGCCCAGGCCGACCGCCACGTTGCCGATGTCGGCTCCCGCCGCCTCCCCGGTCACGAGCGCGTCGAACACGAGCACGGCCTCCTGCCCGCCGTAGAGGTGCCCGCAGGCCACGGCCAGGACGCGCGTCTTCGGGTCGTAGGCGGCGTCGTCCACCGCGACCTCCGAGCCGTCGGGCAGCGCGAGCTTGATCGTGCCCGCCACGGGCTCCAGGCCGCGGGGCACGTCGTCGCGGATCACCGCGTCCATCCAGCCGGTGCCGGGCTTCGAGTTCGAGAGGGCGATGCGGTAGCGCACCGTGTCTCCCACGCGGGTGGCGCCGTCGTCCCGCGTGAGGTTCTCGGCAGTTTTCTCGATGGCCACGTCGCCCTCGGCCGGGTCGCCGGGGACGACCGGCCCGGGCACCACGGGCGGCGAGAAGGCCTCGGGGTCTCCCGCGGGCGGCTCGGCCGGCTCGCCGGGATCGGGGCCCTCGGGGCGCGACCCCGGGCTCTCGGAGGGCACCTCGCCGTGGCCGAGCGCGATGTTGGCCGCGTTGGCGCCGAGGGCCGCCTCGCCGACCGTGCACTCGAAGGCCAGCACGGCCGCGTGCCCGCCCCACACATCGCCGACCGTGACGGCGATGGTGCGGCTGGCCCTGTCGTAGGCGGCGTCGGGCACCTCGACGGGCCCCGCTCCGTCGACCGACAGGCGCAGGGTGCCGGGCACCGGCTCGATGCCCGCCGGCAGCGGGTCGGACACGACGGCATCCATAAGGCAGCTGTTTGCCGCCCCCGCGTTCGAGAGCTCGACCGTGTAGCGCAGGCGGTCCCCCAGGTGCGTCACCTTGGCGCCCGGCGCGGTCAGGTTCTCCACCGCCTTCGACACCCGGACGTCGGGGTCGGCCGGCGCCACGGTCCCGCCGCCGGGCGGCGTGGCGGGGGGCGTGTCGGGCGGGGCCACGGGCCCCACGTCGGGGCCGTCGGGGTCGTCGGGGTTCGGGCGCGTGCCCGTGGAGGAGGCCACATTGCCCAGGTCGACGGCGGCCGCGTCGGCGAAGTCGACGTCCCCGCGCACGGTGCACTCGAAGGTGAGGACGGCGCTGCGGCCGCCGCCGATGTCACCGACGGGGGCCGAGAGCACCTGCCGGCCGCCCGCGCCCGGCGCGGAGAGCGAGAACTTCCCCACGTCGCCGGCGGTGACTGACGCGGCCTTCTCCAGCTCCTTTCCCGCGATGGCCGCCGACGGGTTGTCCAGCCGCACGGATTTCTCGTCGAGCTCCAGGCACGCCGGCAGCGGGTCGGACACCACCACGTCCGTCCAAAGCGACCCCGGCGCCCCGTTCGACGCTTCGATGGTGTAGCGGATGCGGTCGCCCGGCTGCGTCGGCCCGTTCGGGTGCGTGAGGTTCTCGGCCCTCTTCGCCAGCGCGGGCGCGGGGGCCACGGTCGCGTCGGGCCTCACGATGACGTCGTAGACCCAGGTGCTGCCGGTGTAGGCGCCGTTGGGCTCCTGCCTGAAGGTGAGCTGCCCCTTGCCGACCGCCGTCGGGTCCAGCACGAGGGTGTAGCTTCCGTCCTCGCCCCGCACAGGCTCGCCGTCCTCGCCGCGCAGGAAGTCCGCCTCGAACACGTCGCCCTTGGCGTCGGTCACCGACACGGGCCCCGACGAGGGCGTGTCCACCTTCAGCAGCACGCGGCCCGGGTGCGGGTCGGCATCATCCGGCTCGCCCCAGGTGGTGACGATCTCTCCGCGGAACACCTTGTCGCCGGGCTTTCCCGGGTCGGCGCCCGGGTCGGCGGGCTGCCCCGGCCCCGTCGACACCTCGGGCTCGGGCGCGTCGGGGTCGGTGCAGTCGGGGTCGGGCTCGGGCGTCACCGCGGGGTTCGGGTCGATGGGGTCGATGGCCACCTCCGCCCGCGGCACCGTGCCGTCCTCGTCGGGGGCGGCGCTGGCCAGGTAGTTGGCCGGCTGGCCCGCCGCGGCCTGGGCGGCCGACGGCGGCAGGAACCTCAGGGCGATCTCGTGGCGCCCCTGCTGGCCCTGGGTGGGTACGAGGAAGTCGGAGGCGGAGGCCGCCCGGGCCAGCGAGAAGAGCGCGGTCGAGCCGCCCCGGCCGTTGTCCACCTTCTCGGCCGTCACGCGGGGGTCGCCCTCGGGGATGGGGTTGCCCTCGGCGTCCGGGTCGCCCGCGTACACGAGGTCCACCGGCGCGCCCACGGGCTTGCCGTCCACGTATATCTGCACCTGCCCGCGCGGGGCCTGGCAGGTGGGCTTGGTTTTCTCCGAACCGGGCTCGCCGTCCACGGTGGGGGCGGCGCCGATGGTGGCGCTCACCTTGAGCACCTGGTCGGAGGGGTGGGCCACGTCCCCCGGCTTCCCGTCGTCAACCCACTCGGCGGCGATGCCGCTCACCTGGGAGGCGATGGGCCAGATGGTGAACTGGCCGGTGGCGCGGTGCCCCCAGTAGCTCTCGGAGAACTTCCCCTCGGTGTCGTTGGAGTACTGGGTCGATATGGCGGTGAACTTCATGGTGCCAACGTCGGAGCCGTCGCCCGTCTCGGCGCCCGTGGGGTTGCCGGCGCTGTCGAGGTGCTGGTAGCGGAAGGTGATCTTCTCGGCCTGGGTCAGGTCGCGCCCATCGGGCGTGCGCAGGGGCAGGGGGAACATGGATGCGCCCTTGCCGTCGTAGTACTTGTCCAGGTTCGCCAGGTAGTCGGCGTCCAGGGTGAAGTCGGCGTAGCGACGCAGCTTGCCGTCGTTGGTGACGCCGGGCGGCAGCGAGCTGTCGGCGGGGCGGAACAGGGGCAGCGGCGTGACGGGGGTGGGGTTGCCGCTCTCGTCCAGCTTGTCGGTGTCCAGGTAGGTGAACTGCACGGTCACCTCGCTGCTCTGCTTCACTGTTTCGGGCAGCCATAGGTACAGGTGCCCCTTGTCGAACTCGGCGGGCGCCCCGTAGTCGTAGGGCTCGCCGTCCACGAGCAGCTGCCAGTCGGTGACCTTGTAGGTGTTCTCGCCCACGTCGGATCTGAGGTCCACCTGGATCATCTCGATGGGCTCGCCCGCGCCGTTGTAGGCTTCGGTGCCGTTGCCGCCGAGAAACCGGAAGTCCGCGACGTTGCCGCCGTTGCCGATAGAGCCGCCGGTGATGGTGATCTTGACGCCGGTCTGGCCCATATCGCAGGTGCCAGCCGAGGGGATGAGCGTGCCGCCGGTGAGGATGATCTGGTAGCCGTCGGCTCGTGTGCTGGCGCAGCAACCCTGACCGAACCCTCCCGAGCACTCGCCGCCCGTGGCCTTCACGTAGCCTCCGTTGATGCGGATGTTGCCGCAGCGCGTGCCAGCGTTCCCGTTGCGCACCCCGCCGCCGATGCCAGCTGCATGATAGCCTCCCTGGGTCTCGATATAGCCGCCGTTGACGGTGATCCACTCGTCGATGCTGGTGCCATCGCCAAACGAGCCGCCGCCGATGCCGGCCGAGCCGCCGACATCGGTAACGGGCTTCTTTGCGAGAATGCGGCCGCCCTCGATGGTGATGGCGCCGCCCGCCTCGGAGTGGTTGCCGCCGATACAGGCGCCGTCAAGGTTGCTGCTCATGGTCGAGGAGACATCGAGGGTTCCCGGGTTGTCGCTGGCGAGCACGCTGAGGGGATCGCCGCGCTTCACCCGGGTCTTTCCGTCATCGAGGGTCGCATCGACGCTCACCTCGCCGTTCTCGGGGACAATGCCGCTGTTGGGCACCGTGTCGTCGATGACGAGCTTGCCTCTCGTGGTGCATCGCAGGCCCGCGGCGCCATTGCGGCTGGCAAACAGGCTGTTGAGCGTCCCATCGGCAAGCACAAGGTGGAGGGAGGCTCCGGGTTCCACGCTAATGGCACTGGAAGAGGTTGAGATGGAGACGCCGTTGAGCACGATGCGCGCGTCGGTGCCGGCGGGGATGAGGATGCTCGTGGCGCAGGAGGAACCCATGTTCTTGTTCTGCACGACGAGGTGCTTGGTCGTCAGCACGGTCACCTGGTCGGTGCTGCTGCTGTAGGAGAAGTCGCCGGCTTCGGCCGTATCTCCGTCGATGCCCCAGAAAACCAAGCCGCCGAGCTCGATGACCGATGCGGGACGCGGCAGGGGGCTGCCGGTGTTGATGTCGTCGAGCGGGAGGCTCGATCGGGAAACCCGCGAGGAAGCTTGCCCTGAGATTTGCGCTCTCGGGGCCGGCTTGGCGCATCGGAACGCCCTGCCCACGGCCCTCGCGGCGAGGTCGGCCGCCGCCCGCGCGTGGTCGCCCTTCTCGGGGGCCTCCGCGTCGGCCGGCTCCGGGGGATCGTCGGAAGAGTTGCCGTCGGCGCCTGAGGGGGAGTCCGCGCCGGCAGGAGAGGAAGGTTCGGGCTCCGGGGGCTTCTCGCCGTCGGGGCCCTCGGCCGCCGCGGGCTCGTCCGGGGCGGCGCCGGCAATGTCGTCCGGGTCGCCGGGTGCGGGGTCCTCGGCAGCGGGGAGGTCTGCTACGGCCTCAGAAAACTCGATGGGGGGGGGTCTCCGTGATTTGGCCCTCCGGCTCGGCGAGCGCGGCCGCGGGCATCATCCCGCAGGCGAGCGCGGCCGCCAGGCCGAGGCTCAGAAGCGACCCCCGTCGCTTCTCTCTCATGTCGGATCTCCTTCTCTCGGGCGCCCTTTTGGCGCCAGGTCTGCCCGAATATACCCCTTCGCCCCGCTTTCCGCAACCCTGAGCGGGGCGGTCGGGGTAGGGGAGACGCCGTAAAGTTGAGAGGGATGCCCCTAAAAGCTTTACACCGAGCAGCTAGGCGGGAGAAAGGTTTTGGGGAAAGAGCGGGCCGAATGCCGATGGACCTCTTCTTCATACGTATACGTAATATTTTGGCTGAACCTTAAATATCTTACGTATACGTATGATACTATGTACTCCAGCAAACTCATTACCCATACGTAAGAAACGAGGCGTCATGGACATAAGCCGCGATCAGATCATGGCCCAGGGGGTGCGCGTGACGGAGGGGGCTGCGCTGGGGGCGGCGCTCAGGAGCCGCCGCAAGAGGCTCGGCTACACCCAGGAAGATCTTGCGGACATGCTGGGCTTCAGCCCGCGGCTGGTGGGGGAGATCGAGCGCGGCCGCGGCACGGTGGGGATCGACAAGGTGCTCGCCTTCGCGACGGCCCTGGGCGTCGACGTCGTCGCGTTCGAGAGGTGAGTGCCATGAAAGACACCGAGCTTGTGGTCTACCGCGAGTACTTCGGCCGCTTCGAGGAGGTCGGCCGGGTGGCGCCCGCGGGCGCCGGAATAGGCTTCGCGTATTCCGAGAGCTATCTCCAGAGCCGCACGGCGCAATCGATCTCCCAGGCGCTTCCCCTGCGTTCCGGGGCGTTCCCCGCCAGGGAGACCGAGTCGTTCTTCAACGGCATCCTGCCCGAGGGGAGCATGCGGCGCAGCTTGGGCCGCGCCTTTCACGCCGATATCGACGACGTGGGCGCCTTCATGGCCCGCCTGAACGACGAGTCCGCCGGGGCCCTGGTGTTCGGCAAGGGGGAGGAGCCCCTTCTGGAGGGCCGCGGCTATGCACCCGTGGGGGAGGAGGACCTCGTGCGCTTCGCCGCGCGCCCCGGGGAGTTCGCCCCGCGGGCCGCCAGCCGATCGAGGCTGTCGCTGGCGGGGGCGCAGATGAAGATCGGCCTCTTCTTCGACGCCTCGTCCGGATTCTGGTTCTACCCGCAGGGAGCGGCTCCGTCCAGCCATATCGTGAAGGCGTGCGACGGCAGCTTTCCCGACCAGACGGTCAACGAGGCCATCTGCATGAGGACGGCCGCCGCGCTGGGATTCGATGCGGCCCCGTGCCGCCTGATTCCCGTTGCGGGCCAGGAGCCCCTGCTCGCCGTGGAGCGGTTCGACCGCATCGACGTGGGCGATGCGTTTTTGCACCGCTTGCACCAGGAGGACTTCCTTCAGGCCTTGCCGGACTATTTCGACAAATACGAGCCCACGGACGGGAACTACGCGAACCACTGCGCCCGGGTCGTGAACGAGGGAAGCCGCAATCCGTTCGGGGACAGGAGGCTGCTGTTCTCGCGCCTGCTTCTGGACTGGGCGATGGGCAACGCCGACAACCATCTGAAGAACCACTCGATGCTGTGGGGCGAGGACTGGTCGTCGCGGGAGCTGTCGCCGCTGTACGACCTCACGTGCACGACGGTCTACCCCGAGCTCGACCGGGAGATGGGCGTGTCGTTCGGCGGCTCGCGCCGCATCGACGACGTGACGGCGGAAGATATCGTCGCAACCGCCCAGTCGTGCGGCGTCGGCGCCCGGTTTGCCCGCGACGAGCTGGAAGAGTTGATCGAAGCGTTTCCGGCGGCCCTGCGCGGGGCGGCCGTCGCCGTCGCCGAGGAGGGCTTCCCGCGGGCGGCCGAAGTGGGCAGGCGAATCGAAGAGAGCTTTCTGGGGCGACGCGACGCGTTGCAATAGGAGCTGCAAACGAAGGGGGCCCGGCGGCGCGATGCCGCCGGGCCCCTCTGCGTGCCGGGGGATGCGCGCCCTACCGGCCCGCGCGCTCCCGGCGGCGGGCGGCGAGCAGGGCGGCCCCGGCCGCCAGGGCGGCGGCCGCGGGCAGGAGCGCCGCGGCGGCCAGGGCGTCGCCGGTCCGGGGGAGGCGGTGGACGATCGTGCCCCTCTCCTTCGAGGGGAGGGAGCCCGGGTCGTCGGGGGGCAGCGCGCCGCCGAGCTTGTCCACGCCGGGCGGGTAGGCCGGGTCGCTCTCGACGCGGGGGTGCGACTCCTCGTAGGCGTCCCAGCCGCCGGGCGGGTCGAAGGGGGCGCCGGGCTCCGGGTGGTCGCCGTCGGGATCCCACGCGGAGGGCGGCGTGCCGTAGCCGACCGCCACGTTGCCGATGTCGGCGCCCGCGGCCTCCCCGGTCACGAGCGCGTCGAAGGAGAGCACGGCCTCCTGGCCGCCGTAGAGGTGCCCGCAGGCGACGGCCAGGACGCGCGTCTTCGGGTCGTAGGCGGCGTCGTCCACCGCGACCTCCGAGCCGTCGGGCAGCGCGAGCTTGATCGTGCCCGCCACGGGCTCCAGGCCGCGGGGCACGTCGTCGCGGATCACCGCGTCCATCCAGCCGGTGCCGGGCTTCGAGTTCGAGAGGGCGATGCGGTAGCGCACCGTGTCTCCCACGCGGGTGGCGCCGTCGTCCCGCGTGAGGTTCTCGGCAGTTTTCTCGATGGCCACGTCGCCCTCGGCCGGGTCGCCGGGGACGACCGGCCCGGGCACCACGGGCGGCGAGAAGGCCTCGGGGTCTCCCGCGGGCGGCTCGGCCGGCTCGCCGGGATCGGGGCCCTCGGGGCGCGACCCCGGGCTCTCGGAGGGCACCTCGCCGTGGCCGAGCGCGATGTTGGCCGCGTTGGCGCCGAGCGCCGCCTCGCCGACGACGCACTCGAAGGTCAGCGCGGCCGTATGGCCGCCCCACACATCGCCGCAGGCCACGGCGATGGTGCGGCTGGCCGCGTCGTAGGCGGCGTCGGGAACCGCGACGGGCCCCGCTCCGTCGACCGACAGGCGCAGGGTGCCGGGCACAGGCTCGATGCCCGCCGGCAGCGGGTCGGATATGGCGGCGCCCATGAGGCAGCTGCTCGCCGGGCCGTCGTTGCGCAGCTCAACGGTGTAGCGCAGGCGGTCCCCCAGGTGCGTGACCTTGCCGTCGGGCGCGGTCAGGTTCTCCACCGACTTCGACACCCGGACGTCGGGGTCGGCCGGCGCCACGGTCCCGCCGCCGGGCGGCGTGGCGGGGTCGGTGGGGTCGGGGTTCACGGGCAGGGGCTGCCCGGGGTTGTCGGGGTCGGGCATCGGTCTCTCCGGGTCGGCCGGGTCGGGCCGCGTGCCCGTCGCCTGGGCCACGTTCCCCAGGTCGGCCGCCGGCGTCCCCTCGCCGGCGGCGTCGGCGCGCACCGTGCACTCGAAGGTCACTGTGGCCGAGGCCCCGCCGGCGACGTTGCCCACGGGTACCGTCAGCACGGGCCTTCCGTCGGCCGCCGGCGCCGACAGCGAGAACTTCCCCACGTCCGCGCTGCCCACCGCCGGGGCCTTCTCGAGCGCACGGTCGGCGACGCCGCCGCGGGGGTTGTCCAGCCGCAGGCTCTTCTCGTCCAGGTCGAGGCAGGCCGGCAGCGGGTCGGTCACCACGCCCTGCATCCACAGCGATCCCGCCGCCGTGTTCGACGCCGTGATCGTGTAGCGGATGCGGTCGCCCGGCTGGGTGGGGCCGCCCGGGTGCGTCAGGTTCTCGGCCCTCTTCGCCAGCGCGGGCGCGGGGGCCACGGTCGCGTCGGGCCTCACGATGACGTCGTAGACCCAGGTGCTGCCGGTGTAGGCGCCGTTGGGCTCCTGCCTGAAGGTGAGCTCGCCGCGCCCGACGGCCGTCGGGTCCAGCACCAGGGTGTAGGAGCCGTCCTCGCCTCGCACCGGGTTGCCCTCGGCGTCGCGCAGGAAGTCCGCCTCGAACACGTTGCCGCTGGCGTCGGTTACCTCGATGGGGCCCGACGAGGGCGTGTCCACCTTCAGCAGTACGCGGCCCGGGTGCGGGTCGGTATCATTCGGCTCGCCCCAGGTGGTCACGATGGTGCCGCGGAACACCTTGTCGCCGGGCTTGGCCGGGTCGGCGCCCGGGTCGGCGGGCTGCCCCGGCCCCGTCGACACCTCGGGCTCGGGCGCGTCGGGGTCGGTGCAGTCGGGGTCGGGCTCGGGCGTCACCGCGGGGTTCGGGTCGATGGGCGAGATGGCCACCTCCACTTCGGGGGCGTGGCTGGGGTCGTCGA
>ERZ777306.4803-NODE-4803-length-11764-cov-4.361004_pt1 | contig 11764 bp, 8 predicted proteins | sample MGYA00374966_ERZ777306 | MGnify/ENA primary metagenome ERZ777306 (study PRJEB29329, sample SAMN06343882) | mouse gut metagenome | isolation source: Mouse cecum | place: Austria: Vienna | collected 2014-11-15 ...
CGGCCCGCCTCCCGAGCAAGGGCCTTGGGCGTCCCGGGCTGCACCGCTATGTGTCCGGGAACGTCGTGCTTTCCCAGGACATAGTAATCAACCCTGCGGCAGAGCTGGCTCAGAAAGTCGGCCTCCTCCACGCCGCCATGCCAGGAGGACAGCACGGCCACGTCCTTCCCGCGAAAGAACATGCCGTCGCAGGTGCCGCACCAGCTGACGCCCTGTCCCAGCAGCTCCTCCTCGCCGGGCAACAGCTTGGGCCGGGCCGCGCCCATGCACAGCGCCACCGCCCGGGACTCCACAATGTCATTGCCCACCAGGGTCATATAGGCTGTGCCGGCGGGCTGAATCTGCCGGGCGACGCCGTGGATGACCTCTGTTCCCACAGCCTCGGCCTGGCGCTGAAAGACCTCCAGCATTTCCCTCCCGGACACACCGGGCATACCGGGATAATTATCCACCTGACCAGCCTTGTGCAGCCAGCCTGTTCCAGCTTGGGCGGAGATGACGGCGCAGCGCAGGCCGCGCTTGCGGGCGGTGAGGGCGCAGCTCCAGGCTGCCGGGCCGGAGCCGATGGCAAGCAGATCGAACATGTGTTAACCTCCTGAAAATGCGGGCTTATTTGTAAGTGTAGCGCGCGGCCAGCCATGGCATACCGTTGTAGCTGCTGTATACATCGCCGTAGATGCGGTAGCGCTGGCCTACCTCCCACTTGGTTTTGCTGAAGTTCTCCAGCAGCACCGGCTGGCTCAGACCGTCCTCGCTGGTGTTCATGACGGCCATTTGAGGCTTCTCGCTGACGAAATACTGGATGGTGCCGATGGCGACATAGACCTGCGTCCGTTCGGCGCGCACGGTGATATTGCTCAGCAGCTCGGCGTAGCCCGCCGCGTCCAGGGCCCAGGCCTTGGGCGTGTACTCGGTGGGATCGGGCACATAGTACATCACATAGTCCACCTGGGAGGGCTTTTTGTCGCCGTAGGTGGCGACGATGGAAATGGTGTTGTCGCCATAATGGTCGAAAAGGGCGTAGAAGTAAAACTCGCCTGTGGTGTTCAGATTGGTGGTGTTCAGGTCGGAGTGGGGGGTCAGCACCTCAATGTCAGCACCGGGGATGGTGGTGGCGCGAATCTGGATGGCCTTTTGGGTGGTGGAGGTATAGGTGTCCGCGGAAAGATCCAGCGGGATCTCCTGAGGCTCGCGGTAAAGCACCACGGTCATCTGATTCTCCCGGCAGTACTGGCTGCGCACCCGAATGTCGAACACGTTGTCGCCGCTGGGCTGCACCGTGGCGTTGTAGGAAAAGCCGCCGTCCTCGGAGTTGACGGTATCGGACACGTCCTCGCCGTTGATGGTCACAGTGGAGCCGGGGCGCACATTGAACTGCATGGAGTACATGGCCGTGGAGACCTCGGTGCGCAGAGCGTCGGGGGACAGAAGCTCAATGGGGCTCAGGGGGATAGTGATGTCATAGGAGATGGGGTCCATGGGCCGCTGCTGTCCCGAGGAGGTTTTGACAAAGGGGGTCAGGGTGACGGTCATGGTTTCGCTCACATAGTCGATCAGATCATCATACCAGGTGTGATCCGCCACCTCCACCGTGGCGAAGCCGCCAGTGACGATGTAGGAGGCGTGCAGCTCGCGGATATAGATCTGCGTGCCGTCCGTGCCGGGGATCAGAATGGTGTGCGCCGCCATGTCGTCCTTGATGGAAGCGGTGACGGTGGGCTGATTCTGCGTCTTGCGCTCACCGGCTCTGGCCTTGAAAAACTCATAGCCGAAGAAGCCGCACAGCCCGACGACGCCCGCCATCAGCACAATGACCAGGAAGCGAACCATCCGCCGAAGGCCCCGGGAGCGGGAGGGAAGCTTGCCGGTGAGCTGGGTGTTTTGCGGCATCTGCCAGGAGCCGTAGACCTCCGTCTCCTCCCACAGAGGGTCGTAGGAACGGGTATCCTGCCATTGGGTGTTGACCACCCGATGCGTCTGCGTCCCGCCGTCCGCCGGGGAGTCGGGCTTGCCGTCCCGCCGAAGCCGCACGGTGGATTTGGGGTCATCCTCCACGTTCCAGAAGGTATCGCTGGTCGCGTGGGTGCGGATGGTCATGGCCGAGGGCGCGGCTCCGCGTTCGGCACTTTCCTTGCGCAGCTGACGCTGATGACGCGCACCGGCCTGCTTGCGCTTTTTCAGCTCGGCCATTTCCGTCGCCAGGCGATCCCGGTCATCCGGGGCGCGGGTAGCGTCGCCGTCCTCATCCACGCGGATGTATTCCTTGCCCGCGGCATCGTCCCGCAGGGTGGTTTTCCAGGATGGCAGGGGCGCCGAGTCGTCATTCAGAGGGCATCCGCATTTCTGGCAGCGGGGCAGGGAAGCGCGGTTCCATTGGCCGCATTCAGGACACTTCATATGTACTCCTCGCGTTGCTGCTCAAGGACATAAGCTTGCCTTGGCGGGGGATGGGATTAGTATGGACGATGGGACGGCAAAGGATTCCGCCGTTTATTCGTCCAGCACCAGAAAGCTGTTTTCCAGGTAGTCGGCCATGACCTCGCGGCTGTGCTCCCAGTTGATTTCCTGCACGGACATGCCGGCAAAGCTGATGGGCGAGGCGTCGCCGTCCTGCGGGATGCGCAGCTCCTCGATGGTCACGCCGCGCAGTCCGTAGGCGTATTCCATGGCGGTGAGCATTTCATCCAGGTTCATGTTGGTCAGCGTGGTGTTGGCCATGACGGAATCCACCAGCGCCCGGGCCTCATCGTAGGTAATGTTCCGGCACTGATCCGCCAGGGTGGAAAGCACCGTGCGGACGCGCTGGGTGCGCATGAAGTCGCCTCCGCCCCCCGCCTTGCGGATGCGCATGTAAATGACCGCCGCGTGACCGCCGAAGCGATAGGTTCCCGCGCCGGTGACGGCGGGCGTGGTGGAGGTGGGGCTGATGGCGTAGCGGGTGAGATAGCTGGCCTCGGCGCTGGTGATGGTGATGTCCACACCGCCAAGATATTCAATGATCCGCTCGATTTGCTTAAAATCGAAGAGAATGTACTTCTCAATTTTCACGCCGATATGCTGGCTGATGACTTGACACAGCGTCTCCGGGCCATAATCCTTGGCAATATAGTTGATGCGGCCGATGCGCCCGTCGTTGCCGGGCTTGGCAACCAGGGCGTCGCGGATGAAGGAGGTCAGCATCACGCGGTGGGCGCGGGTGTCCACCGTGACCAGCACGATACCGTCGGTATTGCCCAGGTTGTGCGGTTTGCCCTCCCACTGATCCACGCACAGCAGAAGATAGTGGTGCTGGCCGTCAATGGGCTCGGGCAGCTGCTCATAAGGAATCACTTCAATGGGCTTGGGCTGATCGGCCAACGCGGGCATGGCGGTCAGTACCATGGACATAAGGATCATCAGGCATAAAATCCGCTTTCGCATGGGTGTTCGCTCCTTTAATTCAGGATAGGGATACCATGGTAACGTATGACAAGACGGTTTTCGTCCCTGCTGATGTGATTGCCGCTCTATTATAGCATCAGCAGGCGGAAATGGGAAGGGCGGAAACAAAAAACGCGGCCCGCGTGCGTCTGAACGCAGATGTGAATGAGAAGACGTTGACCCAGGGGCAGCGGACGAGCATCGCGGCCTTGAGTGCCATTGCCAGGCAGACGGGCATAAACTTCGAGGTGTTTGCCAGCAAGGCGGACGCTGAGGGGAACTACGAAGCCATCAATGGCTGGTATGACCGAAAGACGAACACGATCCACATCGACGTGAACAGCGGCAAGAACCGGGTGGGAGACGTGGCGGAGTATGCCATTCTGAGGACGGCAAGCCACGAGCTGACACACTTCATGGAGAACAACAGCAAAGAAGGCTATGCGGCGCTGAAGACGTTCATTGTGGGGGAACTGGAACGCCAGGGCCTTGATTTTGATGCGCTGGTACAGAGGAAGCAGGACAGGAGCAATGTGCAGTTGACCCATGAGGACGCGGTGGCGGAGGTGATTGCGGACGGGTGCGAGATGATGCTGCAGGACAGCGAGGCCATCGCACGGCTGGCCAACGAGGACAGGAGCCTGTTCCAGAAAGTGAAGGGCTTCATTGAAAACTTTCTGAGGAAGATCCGGGCGGCGTTCTCGGGGGTGGAGGCCCAGAGCATTGAGGCGAGGACGCTGACGGACATGCGCGAGGGCGCGAGGCGGTACGCGGAGGAACTTCAAAGGCTGTGGGACGACGCGCTGGTGGAGGCGGCGAAGATGACGCGGCAGCAAAAGGTCGAAGTGACGGTGGAGGAAGGCGGGAAGGCGCCGCAGTATTCGCTGCGGGAATACAGCGAACATCAAAAGGAGAACTGGAAGGACAGCAAGCTGATTAACATCTACGAAAGCGACGAGCAGCTGCGGGCCTTTGTTGAGCGTGCGCTGAATGACAGAAGCTATAAGGGGAAGATGTATTTCGGCCAGGTGAGCGAAGAGCTGGCAAGGGCCATCTACGACGCGACGGGGGTAGAGACGGAAGGGCTGAATCTGGCGCTTGACTGCAATGAAATAAGAAAAATCATAAAAGATCACGGGAGAGAGGAAACAGAAAACCCAAGAGGGCAAATGGCGGTCACGGACGATGATTTCATGAAAATAAAAGAAATCATTCAATCGCCCGATGCGATTGAACTGTCAAAAGAAAAGTATGAAGGGCATCATGCTATTTTGTTCAGCAAAAATGTGCGTGGAAAACAGACGGTCGTGACGTATGTTGTGAGTAGCAAGCATGATCTGCGAGTGCAGACCATGTATATTACAAAACAAAAAAGGGCCTTGCCCAGGGGATTAGTGCAAGAGCCTCTGTCAAACGTCCGAAACGTGCCTGGGTACAGCCCTGCTCATAGTATATCCCAAACCGCTGAAGAAAACAACCCCCAAAAACAATTTTCGCTGCGGGAGCAAGTAGAGGAAAGAGCGGACGGTCTGATCGCGGTGCACAACATGAAAAGCGTGGAACTGCTGAAGACGCTGGAAGAGCTGGGCGGGTTCCCGTCGCCGAGCATCGCGGTGGTGAGGGCGAGGGACGGGCACAGCCAGTACGGCGACGTATCGGTGGTGTTCGGAAAGGAGACGATCGACCCGCAGGCAAACCGGCAGAACAAGGTGTATAGTCAGGACGCGTGGACGCCGGAGTTCCCGGAGGTGATGTGGGAAATCAACGCGGATGCTTACGAGGGGCTGAAGAAGCGCTGGGAAGCCAACGCCGCGAAGCTGCCGGGATGGATCGGGGAGGATTTGAGGCGGTTCATCTATCGGTATACGGAAGACGCGACCAATGAAGGCCTGGAAGAAATGGCGGAGAAGGCCAAGGGGAACAGCGCGGTGAAAGCCATGTACCTGACGGAGCAGGGACGCATGGTGCGGGAAAGGATGATGGAAGAAAAGGAAGCGCTTGGTTACGACCCGGCGAAGGCTGAATTGTACCAGCGGCTGATTGACCACTACGGGGAAGAACTGAACTGGATGGGCAGAGCAGGGGGAAACGACGTGCTTGGCAAGTGGCTGGACGACTTGAAGGAACAGCTGCCGGGGAACGACGACGTGACCATGACGAGCAGAATCAGAGAGAAAATGAAACTGGTGACGCCCGTGCGGGAAGCGCTGCGATACAAAAACAGAACAAGCGAAGGAACGGGGAAAATGGTGGTTGATCGTGTCGGAACCGTCAGCTTGATGGACGAGGAGATCAGTAAGAATGAGAAAGACTATGACGCATGGGTGCGAAACGAAATGAAAGGCATATTGGGCACAAAGGTCGTCCGCAACGAAAAGGATATGTTTACGCCCAGCGGAAACAGGAGAGGATTCCGGCAGCTGTATGACGACTATACGCTGGACAACGTCGTGAAGGCTATGAATCGGTCAGGGAAGAAGAACGCAACGGGATTCGGGCCGGGGAACATCATGGCGGCGTCGGCCAGGGAGTTCGGGAGCATTGAAGAAATACGAAGCCGGAAAGACCAGCTGCAGAGAATGAGCGAGGAGGAATACAAGGCCGCGAAGGAAGCGCTGGAGAACGAATGGGAGAAGGCCGTGGGCGAAGTAACAAGAGCGGCGGAAAGAAAGCTGAAGGAGAGCATGAGCGCCTATGACCTGGAAGAGCTGGCGAAGGAGATACTGCTCAGGGGAGCGGAAAGGAACTTAAGCGACGGCAGGCTGAAAAGCGAACTGAACAAAGAAGGCTTCCAGGTGGACGAAGAAGCCATGAGGAGCATCCGGGAGGTATTCACGAAAGCGGAAAACATGCCGACGGGCTATTTTGAGGCCAAGCCCATGCGGGCAGTGGGGATGGACGAGGTGAAAGCGGTCATTCTGCCCGACAGCGCCGACGAGCGGATCACGGAGAGATTGGCGAAGGAAGGCGTGGAAGTGCTGCGATACGACGGCACGGATCAGGATCGCCTGATGAAGCTGAACCAGGTGGAGAATGTGCAGTTTTCCCTACGTGAGCAGGAGACGGCATTGAGGGAATATATGAGCGGGCTGCGAGAAGAAGACATGCCGACGAAAACGGAGAGGGAGATACTGAAAAGATACCAGGCGCTGCTGGAAAGCTACCGGGAAGCGCAGAGGAGGGCGGAGGAAGCCCGGAACGGAAGCGAAGAACAGCAGCGTGAAGCAGGACGTGCGCTGCGGCGTGCGGAACAGGAATTGAAAAAGTATGAGCAGAAGGGAGGCGCGGCAAGCCTGATAAAGACATCGCGGCGGGTGGTGAACAGGTACCTGCTGGGGAAATCGAGGGATCAGGTGGAAAGCGCGCTGAGAGAGATCAACCGGGAGCTGCAGGAGCTGCGGGAAGAATTGGCCAGAGCGGGGCAGGAGGTGGAGCGGAGCCGAGAAGCGGCAAAGAACGCCATGGCCCGATCGGCGTATCAGGAGGCGGATATCCGCAGGGCGGCGCGAGAGCTGCGCGAATCGTACGGAAGCGGCATGAGCGTGAACGAATTGGGGAACCGGCTGGCGATTTTCTGGGGAGAACTGACGGCAGGAAAGCTCACGACAGTGGAAACGCTGAGGGAGCTGGCCAGGGATATTGTGAACAACGAGCGAAAGAGCGAAAGGGGCGACGTCGCGCAGCGCATACACGACGCGCTGGGCGGAACGCTGACGCTGACGGAGGGACAGCGGAACGAGCTGAAGGCGATGGGCATCGGGTACAGGGAGCTGCAAAACGGGATCAAAGGGGTGCTGAAATACCATCAGGGAGGCGTGACGCTGGATGAACAATGGGCGGAGCTGACCGAGCAAGTGCCAGAGCTGGACGTGAACGCCAGCGAAGGGGATCAGATCATTCAGCTGCTGGACGTGATCGAAAGCGACAGAGCGCAGAAAAAGCAGGAGAGGATGCTGGGCATGACGGAGGAGGAAGCGGTGAACCAGGTCATGCTGGACATTATAGATAAAACGCCGCAGCCGGCGGTGGACAGCGCGGACAGGAAAATCACGGCGGCGCTGAGGCGGGCGCTTGAAAACCAGACAACGCGGAACGAAAGGCTGCAGGAGATGATCAGCGCGGCGGAAGAAAAACTGCGACGCGCGGAAAGCCAGGCGAAGGAGGCGGACAGAAGCAACGCCAGCGAAGCGGGCATGGCGGATAAGGCGCTGGGATATTACGCGGCGCTGGAGGAGCAGCGAAGGCTGGCGGAACTGGCGGAGCAAAAGGAAGCCCTGACCCTCCAATTGAACAGCGAAAGCACACAAAAGCTGCTGGCCATGAGGGAGCAGTACGAGAACCGCATGGCGACTGAACGGACAAAGCGGAGCCTGACGGAGGACAACGCGGCGAAGCGGCGGCAGATCGGGCGGCTGGTGAAGAGCATGGATAAGAAAATCCGCATGGAGCGGGACAACAACCATGTGCTGGAGGCCTACAAGCCGGTAGTGGAGCTGATGGTGAAGACCTTCGCGGAGAGCGGGAGCAACGCTGCCTTTACGCCGGGGGAGGCCATCGGCATAAGCCGGGTCTACGCCATCCTGATGGAAATGGACAGACGGGAAGACATCGACATTGACCCGGACATCCTGGAAGACCTGGATAGTATACTTCCGCCCAACATGAACAGCGCGGCTCGTCATCATATCGAGCCGCGCTGTGTGCTATCCAAGCCTTACTTCACCTTGGAGATCATTTCTTCCAGCTGATTCTTGGGCTGATAGCCAATCCGCTTGTCCACAATCTGTCCATCCTTGAACAGAATCAGTGTGGGGATGCTCATCACGCCGAACTTCATGGCCAGATCCGGGCAGTCGTCTACGTTGACCTTGCCAACGCTTAGCGTGTCGGCATGCTCCTGAGAGACCTCCTCCACCACGGGAGAGAGCATCCGGCAGGGGCCGCACCAGGTGGCCCAGAAGTCCACCAGCACAGGCTTATCTGCCTGCTGAATGAAGCTGTCGAAGTTTTCCTGCTTGATTTCCGTTGCCATAGGTTGATCGCCTTCCTTCCGTCAATGGTTGTCGCTGGGGGGTGCCGTTTCCCTGTCGTTCCGCGGGATGATCCGCTGAAGCCGGGGCTGCCAGCGGGCGTCCTTGCGGCGATGGCGCTCGGTCAGCTTGAGAGCCGCGCAGCAGATGGCCAGCCCAATGGCCGCGCCGACGCCACCGGCCACCTCCTGCTGCTGAGGCCATAGCGCCGCGCCCAGGAACATGCCGCCCAGCAGTCCGGCCAGGGGCAGGGCATAGGCCAGCGCCGAGGCCTGCATGAAGCTGGCCGTGGGCATTTCCACAATGGCCGCGTCGCCCACGCTGGCTTGTCCGCGCAGGGTCAGGCGGGTTTCCTTCCTGCCGCCGTGGCAGGCGTTGCACTTTTCACAGTCGGCGGGTCGGCAGAAGGTGATCTCCAGCCATTCGCCCCGGACGGACGTTACTTCACCAATTCTTTCCATTCGTTTTGTACGCTCCTGTGGTGGAAATGGTTACGCCGTCAGTATACCACGTTTGCGGCGGGATGAAAAGTGCCGTCAGCGAAATGATACCCCGAAAGATGCTTTATGAAACATTTTCGGACGGCCGAAAAAAGTCAAAGGAGCGGTCGGAGCGTCCTCTGAGTGCTGATTGAAAATCGGCGGACTCCTTCGGGGCGATAAAGCGGCACGAAGCTCCTATACAGCGATTAACGCTTTTCACTGGGAAAAGCTTCCTTGCACGGACGAACGGCCGGGAGAACGCCGGCGACGTTTTCCCAGCGATGGCGTGCGATGAATAGAGCGAAGTCCCTCCAATAAGCGCCGCATGACACTTTTTAACACGCTGACATGTTTAGGGCGCGGCCTCCGCCGTGACGACGCGGACGCCGGAAGGCTCCACGCCCGCGTGCGCCTTGGCCATGGTCAGCAAAAGAGCGCTTTCTCCACTGGAAAGCTCAGCCTTGTCCGTGACGATGGTGACGCTCCCGTCCGTGACGACAGCTACGCAGGGATAAAGACCGCTTTGGGTCAGGGCGCCCTCCAGGGCGGTCTGCTTCTGGCGCACATCCACAAGGCGCTGAAGCTGGGCTGCCGCGTCCTGGCGGGTCTGCTCGTCGATGGCTTCCTGAGCGCACAGGGCTTCCAGCGCGGCCATGTCCTCCAGCGCCGAGGCGTCCCGGCTTTCACGGAACTGCTCAAGGCGGCTGGTGGGCGCGGCAACGGTCTGGACGATGGGCAGCGATACCGTGGCTCCTGCCTCCTGGAGCCGCTGCTGGTTGCTGATGCAGCTTACCGCCAGGGTGACGAGCAGAAGCGCCAGCAGAAGCAGGTTGCGGTGCTTGTGAATCCAATTTCCCATGGTTAAGTACCTCCTTCACGCTTAAATACCTCCACGCGCCCGGGCTCGATGCCCAGGAGGGTGGTGACGGCCCGGCTCAGGCGGAGGCGGACGGCCACGTCATCCGCGCCGTCAGCCACCACCACCGCGCCGCAGGGAACAGCCGGATCCGCCGGATCATAATGAATGGCGACCTCCACATGGCCCGCCCCGGCCATGGCCGAGAGCACCTGGCTCACGCGCGCCTCCTCACCGCTGGCCGCCGGGGAGGATTCGACCAGCCCCAGCAGCAGACACAGGGCCACCGCGCAGCCCATGACCGCCAGGAGCCAGCCATCCTTGCGCCAGACCTCCCGAAAGCGCTGCATGACGGTCACCTCGCTTCCTGGGCGCGCTGAAGCTGTCTGGCGTAAACGGTTTGCGCGGCGGAGAGGTCGCCGGGGTTCACCGGGGCGGAGGAAAGCACGGTGGCAGGGGCCTGCGCGGGCATGGGCCAGTGAAACAGGCCGGACAGTCCCTCCAGCCAGCACAGGGCGACGATGAGCCCCATGACCATGGCGGCTGTTCTGCGCACGGAGCCTTCCGGCAAAACAGCCATCAGGACGCCGCAGACAAGCACCAGGGCGGCGAAGCGGTGAATCAGCGTCAGCAAGGACATCTCTCCTTTCGGGGCGAAATTCGGGCCGGCTAACGGAGCATGGTGGTGATGCCGCTGACGGCGACCAGCTGGGCGATCAGCAGAAGAAACATGGCCGCGGTGCACAGCTGGATGATGAACAGCAGCATCAGCACCTTCCCGAAGTCGTCGATACAGTCCACCAGCTCGCCGTCTGCCAAAGGCTGCATCAGCGCGGCGGCCAGCTTGTACATCACGGTGGCGGCCAGGGTCTGCGTCAGAGGCGTCAGGCACCAGGCGCACACCAGCATCAGGCCCGTGACGCCCAGGGCGCTTTGCACCAGCATCCCCGAGCCGATGAGCGTATCCACTGTGTCCGCAAATAGCCCGCCTACCACGGGGACGAAGTTATCCAGGGCGTATTTGGCGGTGCGTAGGGTCACGCCGTCCACCGCCGCCGCCGTGACGCCGCGGGTCATAATCACGCCGATGAAGACGGTGAAGCCCACCCCCAGCGTCCAATTGGCGATCTGATGGACAAAGGCGGAAAGCCGCTGCAGGCGGATGCCCTCGCCCAGGCGGCACAGCATGGTCAGGATCGCCCCGCAGACGGCCAGAGGCAGGGTGACCTGACGGATCAGCTCCGTCATCGCCCCGGCGGAGGCCACCACCGCGGGCTGCATCAGCGTGGAGCCCGCCGAGCCGCCCACCGCCGCCATCACCGTCATCAGTAGCGGGAAAAGCCCCTGCATGCCGCTGCTCATGCGTTCCACCGATTGCAGGCACAGGGCGGTGTGGTCGCTCAGGTCGCTGGTGAGGAAGACGCAGATCATCATCACGCATACCACGCGCCCGGCGGCGCTTTTTCGGCCCAGCAGACGGCACAGCAGGCTCCAGATCAGCGCGGGAGCGGCCAGGCGGCTGATGCGCCACAGGCTGCCCTTGAGGGCGGAGGCGAAGCGGCTGGTCAGCATCTGAAAGACCTGGTCAAAATCGATGGTCAGCCTGCCCGTGGCGATGCCGGTAAGGGTTTCCCGGAAGCCGCCTGTGGCCTCGAACGGATCCTCGGAGACCCCTGCGCCTTCAAAAGCGGTCAGATCCAGACCGTCGATAACCTGAGCGATGCCCTGCTCAAGGGTTTCGGCACCGGCGGTCAGGGAGAGCGGCAGCGCCCAGACCGTCACGATAATCAGCGTACAGAACGCCAGCTTTGTCGGCGTCAGACCGGGCGGCGATAATCGACAAGCCCTGACCGGCGGAGCTTCCGTGAGGCGGTTATCGCGGGACGCTGCCGGGACTGGTTCGCGGGTAAAGGGCTTGACCGTCCGACCGGGAAGGGCACGCGCAGCCCCGACAACGCGGCTTAACCGCTTGCTTG